>JAABUY010001201.1_pt1 | contig 36403 bp, 40 predicted proteins | sample 5560271 | NCBI WGS metagenome assembly JAABUY01 (sample SAMN10711886, study PRJNA513374) | rock metagenome | isolation source: Antarctica rocks | place: Antarctica: Victoria Land, University Valley
AACGCCCGGAAGCGCTCCCCGATGGCCTCCTCATCGATCACAAACCCCAGTTCTACATAACTACCCCTACCCCTTCACAAACTAAGTCGGGAGCCCTAAGCGCCGCGGGAAGCCGTGGCGGACCACCCGTCCCGATGCCCAGGCGCCACGGCGTCCTGATCTGGTCAATCGGTGTTTGGCGGCAACTGCGGCCACTGCGCGCCCTGCCGGCGTGGGGACTTCATCAGCTGCGAGAACACTGTGATCCCGGGTGTCACGGTCGATGGCGGGTACGCCGACTACATGATCTGCGCCGCCTCGGCGCTTGCCCGGATCCCGGACGACGTGCCCCCGGAGGAGGCCGCGCCGCTGATGTGCGCGGGGGTCACCACCTTCAACGCGCTGCAGCACAGCGGCGCGCGATCGGGGGCACTCGTGGCGATCCTCGGCGTCGGCGGGCTCGGGCATCTCGGCATCCAGTTCGCGGCGCGGCTGGGCTACGAGACGGTGGCGATCGCGCGCGGGACCGACAAGGAGTCGCTGGCGGGCAAGCTCGGCGCCCACCACTACATCGACAGCACCGCGCAGGACGCGGCGCAGGAGCTCCAGAAGCTCGGCGGCGCATCGGCGACCCTCGCCACTGTCACCAACGCGCAGGCCATGAGCGCTGTGACCGGCGGTCTGGCGCCGCGCGGCAAGCTGATCGTGATCGGTGCCTCCGCGGACCCGATCGAGGTTCCGCCGATGGCGCTGATCCCGGGCAGCACGTCGGTCCAGGGCCACGCCTCCGGCACGGTGGGCAGGGGTCCGCGTCCGCTGACAGACTCCGAGTGCTATGAGCAACGAGCTTCCCCCGGCGTCGGTTCTGTCCGATGGCACGATCCTGCGCCTCGTGGAGGAGGGGCGGATCCGGATCGATCCGTGGAGTCCCGAACTGGTGCAGCCCGCCAGCGTCGACCTGCGGCTTGGCGATTCCTTCCGGGTGTTCCACAACCACCGCGCCTCCGCCATCGATCTGCGGCGCCCTCCGGAGAACCTGACCGAGGAGGTGATCGTCCCGCGGGAGGAGTCGTTCATCATCCATCCTGGGGAGTTCTGCCTCGGCCGCACGCTGGAGTGGGTCGAGCTGCCCGGGGATATCGTGGCGAGGATCGAGGGCAAGTCCTCGCTGGGGCGCCTGGGCCTGATCGTCCATGCCACCGCCGGCTTCTGTGACCCCGGCTGGAAGGGAACGCTGACCCTGGAGCTCAACAACCTCACCCGGGTCCCGATCAAGCTCTATCCGGGTCTGCTGATCGCCCAACTGTCGTTCATGACGCTCGACCGCCCGGCGCAGCGCCCCTACGGCAGCGCCGCGCTCGGCAGTCACTACCAGGGCCAGCGGGCGGCGACCGAGAGTCGCTACGAGGGTGGGCACGCACCCGAGGCCTCCAGCGGCTCCCGCGGCGCCGGTGCGCAGGGCGCCGGTGCGACCGCGCCGAGCACTCCCAGCGCCCCCGGGATCGGATAGGCTCCGCGCCCGATGCTGGCGCTCGCGATTCTCGCCTCTGAGCCCTCCAAGGTTCCCTTCTACTTCGCCGGCGGCGCCTTCGCCCTCTTTGCCGTCCTGCTGGCCGCGGTCGGGCTGCGGAGCCCGAGCTTCCCCGGCGCTAATGGCGGTGCCCGCGCCGTGATGGGGCTGAGCGTCCTGCTCATGGTCCTCGCGATCGCGATGGCCGTCGTCACCGACAAGTAGCGCGGCCGACGCTGCGGGCGGTTCGGGCTGTCCGCCGGGCGCGGTCGGGGTACTAGAGTCCCCATTCGGTTTCGCCGGGCCGCGACGCGAGGCGGCGAGATCGCCCGGCGAACCGACAGAGGAGTGCGTGTGACCATCGAGACCCAGCGGCAGGATGGCGCCGACGTAGGCAAGTCTGGCGACACGCTCACCATCACCGACAACCGCACCGGCAAGCAGTACGAGGTCCCGATCGAGGACAACACGATCCGGGCCACCGAGCTGCGCAACATCAAGGTCGACGAGGACGACTTCGGCCTGATGACCTACGACCCGGCCTTCATGGCCACGGCCTCGTGCCGCTCGGCGGTCACCTTCATCGACGGCGAGAAGGGGATCCTGGAGTACCGCGGCTATCCGATCGAGCAGCTGGCCGAGCAGTCGAGCTACCTGGAGGTCGCCTACCTGCTGATCCACGGCGAGCTACCCAGCCAGGCCCAGCTCGACGAGTGGACGCACCAGGTCACGATCCACACGTTCGTGCACGAGAACGTCAAGGAGTTCATGCAGGGCTTCCGCTACGACGCGCACCCGATGGGAATGCTGCTGGCCTCGGTGGGGGCGCTGTCGACCTTCTACCCGGAGGCGAGCGCGATCAAGGACGTCGATCAACGCTACATGCAGGTCGTCCGGCTGATGGCCAAGATGCCGACGCTGGCGGCCTTCTCCTTCCGCCACAACCGGGGCATGCCCTACGTCTATCCGGACAACGAGCTCTCCTACGCGGGGAACTTCCTCTCGATGATCTACAAGATGACCGAGCTGCGCTACGAGCCCGATCCGCGGCTGGAGCACGCCCTTGACGTGCTCTTCATCCTCCACGCCGACCACGAGCAGAACTGCTCCACGAGCGCCGTGCGCAGCGTCGGCTCCTCGCAGGTCGATCCCTATTCCGCCATGGCCGCCGGCGTGGCGGCGCTCTACGGCCCGCTCCACGGCGGCGCCAACGAGGCGGTGTTGCGGATGCTGCGCCGGATCGAGACCCCCGAGAACGTCGGGGATTTCATCAAGGGCGTCAAGGGGGGCAAGGAGAAGCTGATGGGCTTCGGCCACCGGGTCTACAAGAACTTCGACCCCCGCGCCGAGATCATCAAGAAGGCCTGCGACGAGGTCTTCGAGGTCACCGGCAAGAACCCGCTGCTGGACATCGCCACCGAGCTGGAGAGGATCGCCTTGGAGGACGAGTACTTTATCGATCGCAAGCTCTATCCCAACGTCGACTTCTACTCGGGGCTGATCTACGAGGCGCTGGGGATGCCGATGGAGATGTTCCCGGTGCTGTTCGCCATCGGGCGGACCAGCGGATGGATCGCGCAGTGGCTGGAGATGATCGAGGATAAGGAGCAGAAGATCGCCCGGCCGCGGCAGATCTACACCGGTCCGCGGGAGCAGGACTACGTGGCCATGCACAGGCGCAAGTAGCCCACAGGCCGTGTGAGCGGTCACACACAAACACACGTTCGTACTGCCTACGATCGTGTTCATGGAAATCGTGAGCCTGCCCAGCGGCCGAGAGGTCATCGTCCGGCCGATCCGCGCCAGTGATGGCCCGGAGTTGAACGCGGCCTACGACCGGCTCTCCCCGCAGTCCAAGTACCGTCGCTTTCTCGCCGCCAAGCCGCACCTGAGCGACTCCGACACGCGCTACCTGGTGCAGGTGGACGGTGAGGACCACTTCGCGCTGGTGGCCACACCCGTGGAGGACCGCACGCGGATCCTGGGCGTGGCCCGCTTCGTGCGGCTGCCAAAGACCCGTGATCGCGCGGAGTTCGCGATCGTCGTCGGCGACGACGTCCAGCGCGAGGGCCTGTCGGGCAAGCTGATGGAGCGCCTGGCCCAGGCCGCCACTGACCGTGGGGTGACCCACTTCACGGCCACGATGCTGGCCGAGAACGGGCCCGCTCATCGGATGGCGCGGCGGATCCCCGGCCGGGTGGTCAGCCAGCGTCACGAGGGCACCGTCGACGAGCTGGAGATCGAGCTCGCGGCCTGAGCGCGAGGGGCGGGCCGCGGCGGATTGCCGCTGCGCGGTCCGCGCCGTAGTCTCCGCGCCGGATGCCGTGGAGACTGACGGTCCGCACCGGACCCCGGGTACGGCGGGAGCGCCACGAGGACTTCGACGCCGCGCTCGCGGCCGCCGAGGCCCACGCTCGCGAGCAGGCCCAGAGCGCCCCCGGGACGGCGGTTGACGTTCGCTTCCGGCGCTTTGAGGCCGTGGAGCGGGTGATCGCGCGCGTGGAGGTGGCCGGCCCGGAACGGTTGCTCCCCTCCGTGCGCGCGGGACTGGACGTACGCGCCGACGGGTCGACCGAGGCCTATCTCGGCCGGGTCCGGCGGGAGCTCGTCAAGCAGCGCCGTGGCGAGACGCCCTACCGGGCGCTGCGCCGGGCGGCGGGAGCGAAGCTCAGCCGCTGAGCGCCCGGCGAGCGCCTGGGGCTCAACCCTGCGCCGCCTCCGCGACCTCGTTCCAGGCGCGCCAGGTCTCCAGCCGCTGCGCGTAGGCCTTCTCGGCGACCGGCAGCGGCCACGTCCCCAGGAACAGCCGCAGGGGCGGCTCCTGCGAGTCCACGACCTTCAGCACCGCCTCGGCGGTGGCCTCGGGGTCGGCCTGCGTGCGGGAAGCGGTCGACTGGCGTCGCATCTCCCGCACGGGCTCGTAGTCCTCGATCGGATCGGCGCGCACGGCGGAGCTCCCGCTCCAGTCGGTCCCGTAAGGGCCGGGCTCGATCAGCGTCACGCGGATCCTGAGATGCGCGACTTCCTGGGAGAGCGTGTCGCTGAATCCCTCGAGCCCCCACTTGGAGGCGTGGTAGAGGCCCACCATGGGGAAGGCCGCTACCCCGCCGATGCTCGACACCTGGAGGATGTGGCCACTGCCCTGGCCGCGCATGATCGGAAGTGCCGCCTGCGTGACCCACAGGGCGCCGAACAGGTTGGTCTCGATCTGCGCGCGCGCCTGCTCCTCGCTGACCTCCTCGATCGTGCCGAAGAGACCGTAGCCGGCGTTGTTGACGACGACGTCCAGGCGCCCGAAGTGCTCGTGCGCCTGTGCCACGGCGTCGAAGGCAGCGGTGCGTCGGTGACGTCGAGGCTGAGCGGCAGGAGCGCGTCGCCGTACTGCTCGGCCAGCGAGCTCAGCGTGGAGGTGTCGCGCGCCGTGGCGGCCACCTTGTCGCCGCGCGCCAGCGCCGCGTGGGCCCAGATGTGACCGAAGCCACGGGAGGCGCCGGTGATGAACCAGGTCTTGGATCTGCTCTCAGAGGTCATACCCCCCAGATGTAGCAGCCCGCCGGAGCGCTGCCGTCGCCCGTTACGCCAGCACTAGCGTGGCGCCGTGCCGGCGCAACCAACGCGATTGCTCCCGGTAGGCGGGATACCGTCGCGCCAGCAGCGACCAGAAGCGGGGCGAGTGATCCATCACCTCCAGGTGGCAGACCTCGTGCCAGACGACGTAGTCGAGCACGGGCGCCGCAGCCAGCAGCAGCCGCCAGTTGAAGCTCATCGCGCCCGTCTGCGAGCAGCTGGCCCACCGGGTCTTCTGCCCACGGATCGTCAGGGCGCCGTAGCTCGTTCCCGCGAGGGCGCAGGCGCGGTCCAGCCGCGGGGCGATCTCGGCTCGAGCGGCGCGGCGGTACCACCGTTCCAGCGCCGGGACGTGATCCTCGGCCGGCACCAGCAGTGTGTCCTGACCCTGGCGGTGCACGCGCGTGCGCCCGGCCTGGGGCACGAGCTCCAGCTGCCCGCCGAGGTAGGGCACGCGCTCGCCCCGCGCCGCCACCGCGGCCTTCGCCCGGTCCAGCTCGGCGACCCGCCGTTCGATCCACGGCCGCAGCTCAACCACCGCCGCCGCTGCCTCCCGCGCCGGCGCTCGGCGGGGCAGCACGACCTCCACGCCGCGGGCCGCATCGACCGTCACCCGCACGCGGCGAGCCCGGTCGGAGCGTCGGACGCTGTAGGCGATCGGCTCCACGGCAGGAGAGGGTACGGTCCGGGGACGACATGCCCGCAATTCCAGACCTGGAGATGCCGTTGAGCGACGGGGTAATCACCCTCAGGATGGCCTCCGAGCGGGACATCCCGGAGATCCTCATCGCCTACCAGGACGACCCCCAGCTGCACTCGGCGCTCGGGCAGGAGCGCCCGCCGAGCGGGGCGCAGCTCGGCCGCGCCAGCGAGCGCGCCGGCGAGGAGCGCGCCGCCGGGCACACCGTCACGCTGACCATCCTCGAGGCCGGCTCTGAGACCTGTCGCGGTCAGCTGCGCGCCGAGCCCATCGATTGGGAGCACGGGCGTGCCGAGTTGGAGATCTGGCTCGTGCCCCACATGCGCGGGCGCGGGAACGGGCCGCGTGCCTGGCGCCTGGCCGCCGCTTGGCTGCTCGGCGCCTGCGGTCTCCAGGCCGCGTGCTCGCGGGCGGCGGCGGACGTGGCCTGATGGGTGAGGTGTGGCGGGTGGAGCTGCCGGTGGGCCTGCGGCCGCCGTTTGAGGTCTACCTCAACGGCGTCCTCCAGGAGCTCGGCCGCGACTACCAGGTGGGCAGCGGGGAGCTTCGCTTCCACCGGGAGCTGGTCACCGAGAAGCTCGGGCGCTGGGCCTGGTTCTGGGGGGCCTGGGGGATCGGGACCTACAAGCGCAACGATGTCGTCGACGTCCGCTACGAGGCCGACGGCCGGTCCGCGCTGGCGCACGCGCTCCCGATCCGCGCGCCTGAGTCATGATCCCAGAGACCTAGGTGACGCCGAGTGGACCGCTGACATGGTGCTTGGCCCTCAGTCGTAGTGGTAGCGGGCCTGGAGGATCACCAGATCATCCCCCTCCACGCGATACACGAGACGATGCTCGTCGGTTATTCGTCGCGACCAGCACCTCGCCAGCACATGCCGCTACGGCTCGGGCTTGCCGATCCCCGACGACGGGCTGCGCAGCGAATCCTCTATCAGCCGGTCAAGCCGCTTGAGCGTCGGACGGTCGGTCTGCTGCCAGCGGGTGTAGTGCTCCCACCCGTGCGGCGTGAACACCAGCCTTAACGAGCCAGTGGATGTTCTTGCAGGCGCCCCTCAGTCGCCTCGAGGTCGCCGACGGCGGCCGGGGATACGACGCCGAGAGGGTACGAGGGAACGCGGGACGGTGGCTTCCGGGCTGAACGGACTGCTTTGAGTGCCAGCACTGAGGCGCGGCGCCCTCCGGCCGGCGAAGATGGGCGCATGAAAAGAATCCTGCTCCCCGTCGTTGCCCTCACCCTCTCCCTATCTGCCGTTTCCACCGCCGGCGCGGCCACGGGAACGTTCGGCGCCGATCTGAATCACCTGCCGCCGAACAACACCCCCGGAGACGTCTGCAGCGCGGGGATTCCCTCCTACGGCCTTCCCGCGGGCTCGCAGTCGTGCATGTTCACGTACTTCGGCTCGGGGGCGGACACGCTGTTCGCCCCCGTGAGCGGCACCGTGACCGCCGTACGCGTGAGGATGGGCAATGTCACCGGCAAGATGCGGGTGAACGTCGTTCGGTTCAACTACTACCAGACCGGCGACCCCACGCACCCGAAGACCGTCACCGGGCCATTTCTCGAGGCCTACGGGCCCGAGTTCACCCCCCAGGCCAACGCGGTCACGCAGGTTGCCACGAGCCTCCCCGTCCGGCTGGACCCGAATCCGGCGCCGGGAGACACGAGCACGATCCAGAGCTCCGACGCGCTCGCCCTGGAGGTCGAGGCGCCGAACGTGCCCATCCCGTTCGCCTCCGACGCGGCGGCATCGAGCCTGTACGCCACCTATCCCGGCCCAACCGAGCAGGGCCTCGGAGCACCCAGCTTCAACAGCATTCCGGGCACCCGCCAGATCGCCGGGGGAAACCTGGGCCTGTTGATGAACGCCGACCTCACGACCGGTTCGCCCACCAGCCCGCCGCCACCCCCTGTCAACTCGCCGCGACCTCCCGTCAACTCGCCGCGACCCCCTGCCAACTCGCCGCGACCCCCTGCCAACTCGCCGCCAGCCGTCAGATTGTTCGGCGGGCCGGTCCGCGTCAGGCACGGAGCAGCGGCCATCCCGCTGCGGTGCCTGGACGCCACCTGTGCCGGGCGGATCTCCCTGGGGAACCGAACGAAGCGCTACGGCTCGGCGTCGTTCAGCCTTCGGTCCGGCCGAAGCACGCGGGTGAAGATCCGGCTCACCGCGGCAGGCCGGGCGCTGCTGAAGCACCACGCCAGGGTCACCGTGCTGGCGAAGGTCAGCTTCAACGGTGGGCGCGGCCGTCCCAGCAGCTTCCGCGTGACGCTGGAGCGCTGAGCACGGTCCAACGGATCCGTCCCGATGCCGCGCGCCGCCAGCTGCTTCAGGCGGTCCGCACGACCGTGCGCGCCACCCACGGCTGATGCAGCCGCAACGCGGAGAGGATCGCCCGCGTGGCCGGCGAGCGGTTGAGCGTGTAGAAGTGGATCCCGGGGGCGCCGCGGGCCAGCAGCTCGGCGCACTGCAGGGTGGCGTAGGCGACGCCCAGATCCAGGACCGCGTCGCGGTCCTCGGCGCGCCATTCCAGCGCCTCCAGCAGCGCGGGGGGGATCGTGGCGCCGCACATACCGGTGATCGTCTTGATCTGGGCCACGTCGGTGATCGGCATGATCCCGGGCAGGATCGGGACGTCGATCCCCGCCGCCCGCGCCTCGTCGACGAACGAGAAGTAGAGCTCGTTGTCGAAGAACAGCTGCGTGATCAGGAACGTCGCGCCGGCCTGCACCTTCTCACGCAGGAAGTGCAGGTCGTGGGCGATGTCGACGGCCTCGGGATGGACCTCGGGAAAGCAGGCGGCGCCCACGGCGAACGGGTAGTGTTCCCGGATCAGCGTGGCCAGCTCGGTGGAGTAGCGCAGGCCGCCCGGATGCGCGCGCCACTCGGTCTCACCGCGCGGGGCGTCGCCGCGGAGCGCCAGCACGTTCTCGATACCCGCCTCCTGGATCCCGTCGAGGATCCCACGCAGGTCCTCGCGGGAGGACCCGACGCAGCTGAGGTGGGCCATGGCCTCGATCCCCAGGTCCTCCTTGATCCAACGGGTCAGCTCCAGCGTGCGCCCGCGGGTCGAGCCGAGGGCGCCGTAGGTCACCGACGCGAAGTCGGGCTCGAACGCGCGCAGGTCCTCCAGGGTGGCCCGCAGGGTGCGCTCGCCGTCCTCGGTCTTGGGCGGAAAGAACTCAAACGAGAAGACGGGCCGCTCGCTGTCGGCGATGATCTCGTCGATGCGCAAGGTGTGGGCACCCTAGCAACCTTGACAAGAACGTGTCAACGTTCTGCCAGCCGCCAGACATCGACCTCTTCGCCGGGATCCCGGATCGCCACACCGGTCACCTCCAGGTGGCGCAGGTAGGAGAGCGTCTCGGACAGCCACCAGGTGGCGGTGTACTCGCTCATCGGCTCGTCGTAGACCTGCGGGATGATCTCCACCACCGTCCGGCCGCCGTCCGGGGCCAGCGCACCGTGCACGGCTTGCAGGCGCTCTGCGACCAGCCGGCGGTTGCCCTCCACGTGCCCGTGGACGTCGACGAAGGGCTTGCCGTGGCCCGACAGGCACAGGCGGGCATCGAGGGCGTCGACGACATCCAGCGAGCGCAGGAACTCGCCGGCGGGATCGGGGCTCCAGCCGTAGTCGTAGAACAGCGAGATCCGCCCCAGCAGGTGATCGCCGGAGATCAGCAGCCGCCGCTGGGGCTGGAACAGGCTCACGTGCGAGGGCGCGTGTCCGGGGGTCTCCAGCACGCTCCACTCACCCAGATCGGTCTCCACCGAGACCCCGGGAACCAGCTCCCGGTGGGGCTCGATCACCTGGGCCACCCCCGAAGGCATCTCCCGGGCGCGTTCTACGTAGCGGCGCAGCGCCGCCGCCGGCACCCCGCTCTGGCGGCCGACCTCCACCCGGCGCTGCAGGGCCAGCTCCCGATCTTCGTGGACGCGTGTGGCGTGGGCGTGGTTGGGGTGCATCCACAGCTCGCAGCCGGCTCGCTCCAGGATCGGGGCGGCCTGGCCCCAATGATCGGAGTGCGCGTGCGTGCAGACCACCAGCCGCACGTGCTCCAGGCGCAGGTTGACCTGCTCCAGCGCCCGCTCCAGCTGGTCCAGGGACCCCGGCAGGTGCATCCCGGTGTCGACCAGCACCACGCCCGAGCCCGCGGCGAGCGCCCACGCGTTGCAGTGCGGCACACCGGGCCAGGGCAGCGGCAGCCGCAGCCGCCACACCCCCGGCAGCACCCGCTCTCCTCGGCCCAGTTCTCGTTGCCGGCTCACGGTCACAGAAGATATTGACGGCGCGTAGACTGCGGGCGCCCCATGGCCCCCGACTCCGAGATCGCCCGGCGCTACTTCGAGGCCCTATCGGGCCACGACCTCGACGCCGCGCTGGCGTGCTGGGCGCCGGGGGCGGTCGATCGCCTCGTCGGCGGTGAGGAGCTGCCGGCGCCCGAGGGCATCCGGCGGTACTTCACCGACCTGTTCGCCGCCTTCCCGGACTTCCGCCTGGAGATCGTCGACTGCACGAGCTCCGAGGGGCGCACCGCCGTCCGCTGGCGTGCCACCGGCACCTTCGCCGGACCCGGCGCGTTTCAGGGCTTCCAGCCCAACAGCGCGCGGATCAGCATCGAGGGCTGCGACGTGGTCAGCGTCGCCGGCGAGCTCATCACCGGCAACGACGCCTACCTGGACAGCGGCGACATCGCTCGCCAGCTCGGCTTCCTGCCACCGGTGGGATCGACTGCGGAGGCGCGGTTGGCGCGCGTGGCCAACGCCCGCACCGGTTTCCACGACTGGTTGCACGGGGCCGAGCCCGAGGCGATCGCCGAGGGCGTGTGGATCGTGCGGGGCGGGCGGCCGCGGACGATGAACGTCTACCTGATCCAGGACGAGGGTGGCCTGACGATGTTCGACGCCGGCATCTCCGACATGGCCGATGGAGTGCGCGCCGTCGCCGCTCGCCTGGGCGGGGTCAAGCGGATCGTCCTCGGCCACGCCGACTGCGACCATCGCGGAGCCGCGCCGAGCCTGGAGGCTCCGGTGTACTGCCATCCCGCCGAGGTGCAGGCCGCGCAGTCTGAGAGCGCGCTGCGCCCCTACTGGGACCTGAGGCGGCTGGCTGCGCCCCTGCGACCGATCTACCCCAAGCTGCTGGAGAGCTGGGACGGCGGCGCGGTGGAGATTGCCGGCACCCTCCAGGAGGGCGACGAGGTGGCCGGCTTCCGGGTGATCGAGCTACCGGGCCATGCGCCGGGGCTGATCGGGCTGTTCCGGGACGCCGACCGGCTCGCGCTCGTCTCCGATGCCTTCTACACCCTGAACCCCCAGACCGGCCGGGGCAACGCCGCTCACGTACCCCACCCCGCCTTCAACCAGGACACCGAGCAGGCGCGAGCCTCCATCCGCACGCTCGCGCACCTGGACCCGCTCGAGGCGTGGGCGGGTCACGCCAAGCCGGTGACCGGTGAGGTGGCCAGGGCCCTGGAGCGAGCCGCCTCCAGCCCTGCGTGAGCACGCGCGTGGGCCGTCGTCACCGCCAGCGCGAGAAGCTCGCCGCGCCCGTCAGCGACTACCGGGACGCCGAGGGCGACGTGCTGAGGCTGAAGGGCGCGCTCGGACCGGCCAGCCGGCGCGAGTACACCGCCCTGCTCCAGGGTGGATTGCACCGCGAGGACGCCGAGCAGCGAGCGCTGGAGTTCCTGTTCGAGCGCCTGGCGGTGGAGTGGACGATCGCCGGCGCGGGGATCACCCACCAGAGGGAGCTGCTCGGGCGCCTGCGCATTGCCTCGACGGCCGAGCGCCAGTTCGTCCGGGAGGCGGTGCGCGCGCACCTCGCCGAGCACTTTCCGGAACTGCAGGCGCCGTGATCGATGCCGAGGCGTTTGCCGCGCTGCTGTGCGACTGGTGCCTGGAGGTCGCCGCCGGCCAGCAGGTGCTGATCTCCACCACCACCCTGGCCACGCCGCTGGTGCGCGCGCTGCATCGTGCGGTCCTTCACCGGGAGGCGTGGCCGCTGCTGCGGTTGGCTCCGCCGGGGCTGGCGGCCGAGTTCTACGAGCACGCGCGTCCGGCGCAGCTGGAGGGCTTCGCGCCGCTGGAGCTGACCGAGGCCCAGTCGGCCGATGCGCTACTGGGAATCAACGCCCCCGCCAACACCCGCGCACTGGCGGAGGTCGATCCCGCTCTGCTCGCCCGCGCCAGCCGGGCTCGCGGTCCGGTCCAGGAGGCGCGGCTGTCACGTCGCTGGTGCGGGACGCTGTGGCCGACGCCGGCGCTGGCCCAGCAGGCGGGGATGGGTGAGGGTGCCTACGCCGCCTTTGTCCGCCGCGCGCTGTTCCTGGACCGTCCGGACCCGGTGGCAGCGTGGCGGGAGCTGAGCGGGCGGCAGGCCGCGCTGGTGGAGCGCCTCTCCCGGGCGCAGGAGGTCCGGATCCAGGCCGAGGGCACCGACCTGCGTCTGCGCGTCGGTGGGCGCACCTGGATCAACTCCGACGGGCGGCGCAACATGCCCAGCGGCGAGGTCTTCACCGGTCCGCTGGAGGACTCCGCCCAGGGCACGATCCGCTTCACCGTTCCCTCCAGCCCGCGGGGGGTGGAGGTGCGGGGGGTGGAGCTGACCTTCGCCGACGGTGAGGTGATCGTCGCCCGCGCCGAGGCCGGGGAGGATTACCTGACCGCCGCCCTGGCCACCGACGCCGGCGCGTGCTTCCTCGGCGAGCTGGGCATCGGCACCAACACCGGCATCGACCGGCCCACCGGCACGATCCTGCTCGACGAGAAGATGGGCGGTACCGTCCACCTGGCGCTCGGGCGCTCCTATCCGGAGACCGGCGGGGTCAACGTCAGCGCCCTGCACTGGGACCTGATCTGCGATTTGCGCGGGGGAGGGCGGCTGACCGCCGACGGTGAAGAGCTCGTAACAGCCACCTGAGTCGCTTGCGGTAGGTTTGGCGCCATGCGCCGCACCAAGATCGTCGCCACCATCGGGCCCGCCTCGCGGGACCTGGAGACGCTCACGAGGATGGTGGAGGCGGGGCTCGACGTCGCGCGGCTGAACTTCTCCCACGGCAACCGCGAGATGCACGCCGAGAATGCCCGGCGCGTCCGGGAAGCCGCCGACCGTGCCGGGAGGCAGGTGGCGATCCTCCAGGACCTGCCGGGGCCGAAGATCCGCATCGGCGCGCTCCACAACGACATCGCCGAGCTTAAGCCGGGGGAGGCGCTGATCCTGCGCTGCGGCTCGCAGGAGCTCGGCGATGAGCGGCACATGTCGGTCAGCTGGGGGGGGCTGGCGGCCGCGGTCGATGTCGAGGACATCGTCTACCTCGCCGACGGAGCCATCCGGCTGTGCGTGAACTCGGTCGATGAGGGCCGCGGGGAGATCGACACGCGGGTGCAGATCGGGGGCACCGTCGCCTCCCGCCAGGGGCTGAACATCCCCGGGTCCACGCGCGGGCTGCCGGCCGTGCCCGAGGAAGACCTTGACATGCTGCGCTTCGGGGAGACGATCGGCGTGGACATGGTGGCGCTGTCGTTCGTGCGCAGCGCCGAGGACGTGACCAGCGTGCGCGGGCACACCCGGCTGCCGCTGATCGCCAAGATCGAGAAGCCGCAGGCGGTGGACGACGCCGAGGACATCATCCGCGCCGCCGACTGCGTGATGGTCGCGCGCGGCGACCTCGGGATCGAGCTGCCGATCGAGGACGTGCCGATGGTGCAGAAGCGGCTCCTGTGGGAGGCGGGGCGCCTGGCCCGTCCCTCCATCACCGCCACCCAGATGCTCGACTCGATGGTCTCCTCCTCCCGCCCCACCCGGGCCGAGGTGGCCGACGTGGCCAACGCGATCATCGACGGTACCGATGCGGTGATGCTCTCCCAGGAGACGGCGATCGGCTCCTATCCCGTGGAGGCGGTGGCGATGATGGCCGCGGTGGCGCTGCGCACCGAGCGCTCGCTCTCCTACCGGACCTGGAACGAGGACCGGGTGCTGCGTGACGGCCGGGACCCGGCCTACACGGTGGCCTACAGCGCCTGCGCCGCCGCCCGGGACCTGAACCTGGACGCGCTGGTGGTGCCGACTCTGTCGGGCCGTTCGGCGCGCCTGCTCTCCGCCCACCGCCCCCAGGTGCCAATCCTAGCCCTCTCCCCCGGCCGGGAGACGGTCCGTCGCTGTGCCCTGATGTGGGGTGTGCAGGCCGCCTCGATGCGCCGCCACGAGGTCACCGAGGCGCTGATCGCCGACGCCGCCCGGAGGGTCGTGGAGCTCGGCTGGGTGAAGTCTGGCGCTCGTGTCGGGATCACCGCAGGGCTGCCCAGCGGGCGGCCGGGAACGACGAGCCTGGTGCAGATCCAGGAGGTCTAGACAGTCGCGCGGAGCAGGAAGCTCGCTTCCTGCTCCCCCAGCTCGGTGGCGGGCTCGTCGCCGTAGAGCCACTCGCGCGCGATCCGGTGGAAGTTCCCGCGGGCGCGCAGCTGGGAGAGCACGGCGAGCGTCAGGACCTCCATTCGCCGACCGAAGATGTGCTCGGGCGGAGCCGACTCGTGGCGCAGCTGGCCGAAGTACTCCGAGCGCGGGTCGCTCATGTCGATCAGTACCTGCGTGGCGTACTCGGGCGTCAGCTCGATGAACTCGTCGACGGTGTACCAGGAGGTCGCAGCGCGGAAGTGCGCCAGCACCTTGTCCGGGTCAAACCGCTCGGGGTCGGGAAAGAAGCCGGTCTCGCCGCCCAGGCGCATGATCGTCTCCTTGTCCCCCGCCACCACCGCTCTGGCCACCGCCATCTCCAGCTCCACCGCGTGAGCCGACATGCGCTTGAACAGGCCGAAGTCGAAGAAGGCCATCCGCCCATCGTCCAGCAGCATCGAGTTCCCGGGATGGGGATCGCCGGAGAACTGACGGTGACGGTACAGGCACCCGAAGTAGAAGCGGAACAGCATCTCGCCGATCCGGTCGCGCTCCTCCTGGGGGCGGCGCTTTAGCTCCTCGAAGCCGGTGCCGTGCACGTACTCGCTGACCATCATCCGTTCGTGCGAGAGCGAGCTGATCACCTCGGGGACGACGATGAACGGGTGGCCGCGGAAGAGCCGGGCCATCGCGCGCTGGTTCTGGGCCTCCAGCTCGTAGTCGAGCTCCTCCTCGATGCGGTCGCGGATCTCCCCGCCGATCGCCTGGGGATCCATGCCCGGAGCGATCCGCTTGGCCAGCCGCAGGATCAGGCCCAGGTTCTGCATGTCCGCGCGCACGGCCGCAGCGACGCCGGGGTACTGGACTTTCACCGCGACCTCGCGCCCGTCGTGCAGCTTGGCGCGGTACACCTGGCCGATGGAGGCGGCTGCGATCGGCTCCTCCTGGAGCTCCCGGAAAGTCTCGGAGAGCGGCGCGCCGAGCTCCTGCTCGATCACCGCCCGCATCTGCTTGAAGGTGACCGTCGGAGCCGCGTCGCGCAGCGCCGCCAGCCTGGCCTGGAACTCCTCGCGGTACTCCTCGGGCACGAGGCCCATGTCCAGGAACGACATCACCTGCCCGACCTTCATCGCCGCGCCCTTCATTGTCCCCAGCGCCGCGACGATCTGCTCGGCGGCCTCGATATGGCGCCGCTCCAGGGCCGCCTGGCGGCCCTCCGGGTTGCGCGTCACGTTGGCCGCGCGGGTGCCGGCCTGGCGCACCGCCTGTCCGGCGGCGAGCCTTCCCACCTTGGCGGTGCGCCCCACGCGAGAGGTGGGGATCTTGTCCTTCGCCACCTGAGCGATCCTACGCCGAGCTGCGCTGCACCTGGGAGCCGGGAACGATGTCGTCGCTGCCGTCGGGCCAGCGGACCCAGGCCTTGTGGCCGCCGTCGTAGTCCTGGCCCAGCAGGATCAGCGTGGCCTCCTGACCCATCGCGGTGCACGCCTCCGCGCCCTCAGGGTCGAGGCCGCGCCAGATGCGCACGAAGCCGTTGTGCTCCCGCTCCTGCGCAACGGTGGTGGGATCGGTGTGCCCGGGATGGATCCGGGTCTCCGGGGGTAGCTCCAGCAGCTCGTCCATGATCGAGCGCCGCAGGTCGGCGTAGGTGGTGGAGCCGGGGGCGCGCACGCCGCCGACCGAGCCCTTGAAGAGGGTGTCGCCGGTGAAGACGTCGGCGCCATTGATGAGCAGCGAGACCATGCCGGCGGTGTGGCCGGGCGTGTGCAGTGGCACGATCTCCAGGGCGCCGCAGAAGATCGGTTGCCCGGCCACGATCGTACCGGTGGCCTGCGGGACCAGCTCACGCTCGGCCTCGTGGATCAGCACCGGCGTTCCCGGGCGGCGCTCCAGCACCTCGTCCAGCTCGGCCACGTGGTCGTGGTGGTGGTGGGTCAGGAGCACGTGGGAGAGCTCGAAGCGCATGCGCTCCAGCACGCCGAGCAGCGGGGCGACCGGACCGCCGGCGTCGATCATTACTGCCTGGGAGCCCAGCTCGTCGGCCACCAGGTAGGTGTTGGAGAGCCAGCTCTCGTTCATCGAACGTTCGATGATCATCGCCGCCGGAGCGTATCCTGTCCCGCTGTGAGCCTCATCCACACCTGCTACCGCATCACGAACATCGAGCGCTCGGTGGCCTTCTACGAGGCGCTGGGCTTCGCCGAGATGCGTCGGCTGCCGATCGGGGAGGAGGCCATCAACGTGTTCATGGGCCTCCCCGAGGACGGTCCCGAGCCCCGGCTGGAGCTGACCTACAACGTCGGCCACGAGGAGCCCTACGACCTCGGCACCGGCTACGGCCACATCGCCATCACCACCGGCGAGCTCGACGGCACGCTGGCCCGCCTGGCCGAGCAGGGCATCGAGCCGGAGCGCCCGCCGTACACGGTTTCCGCCGGCGGCTCCCGGCTGTGCTTCGTCCGGGATCCCGATGGTTACCGGGTGGAGATCATCGAGCGCGGCTGAGCCTAGACTCCCCCTCGTGCCGGAGATCAACAAGATCGCCTACCTGCTGAAGCGTCTGGCCCAGGGCGTGGCAGCCCACGACCGGGAGAACCCCACCCACCACAGCTGGGGGATCGGGATGGCGCACTTCGACATCGAGCGTCTGGGTCTGGAGGAGGGCGAGCAGATCCTCCCGGGAATCGTGCTCCAGGCCGACGGCAGCACCACCGGTGCCTTCCGGGTCCTCTGCGACGGCGACCACGACGCCGAGCTGACCGAGGAGGAAGAGGAGGTGCTCGACGCGGTCGCCTCCGAGGAGGTCGGCGAGCCGGTGTATGCACCGGGGCCGGCCGAGGCTCCTCAGATCAGGCCTCCCTTCTGAGCCAGCCGAGGCCCCTCAGATCAGGCCCCCTTCGGACCCGGTCGAGGGGCGCGTGTCACCTTTTGGTTCACCATGAACCAAGAGGTGACAATCGGCTACGCCCGCGGTGCGGCGATCCCCGCCCGCTCTGCCACGCGGGCAGCCAGGCGCGTGATCGTCGGGCAGGCGATTCCGTGCCGCGCCCCGGCCCGCAGCACGGATCCCGCGACGGCGTCGAGCTCTGGCTCTCGGCCGGCCGCGATGTCACGCTGCATCGAGGATCCAAGCCCGGCGTGAGCCTCGTCGAGCTCGGCGAGCGGTTTCGCCGGGTCGCTCACGGCGCCTTCGGCATTGGCCACGGCGGCGGCCTCGCCGACACAGGCCTCCAGCAGCGCGCGCCACTCCGAATCGCTGCGGACGAAGCCGATCGGGCGATCGCTGGCGCTGGTGCTCAGCGCCAGCGCGTTCAGCCGCACGAGCTTTGACCACAGGATCTGCGCCTCGCTGCCGCCGAGCTGCACGGGCACGTCGGCTCCGCGCAGCAGCGCCGCCAGAGGCTCCAGCAGCGCCCGGGCGCCGTCGTCCTCGGCCGCCAGGTCCACCCGCAGGAACGGGCTCGTCTGCACGATCGCGCCCGGTCGCGGTTGGTCTGCCTCGATCCGGATCGTTCCCGCGGCGACATGGCCGGCGCCGAAGCGCCGCCGCAGCAGCGTCATGTGATCGAGGCCGTTGAGCAACGGCACGACCAGCGTCGGCGCCGACTCGATCCGCCCCAGCGCGGCCTCCAATCCGGTCGCCTTGGTGGCCACGAGCAGCACGTCCGCCGGCTCTCGCAGCGCCGCGGTCGCACCGGGCCGAGCCCCGAACGCACCGAGGCGGACGCTTTCCACGTGGATGCCCTCACGAGCGATCGCCGCGGCGGTCTCCTCGCGCGCGATCACCGTCACCGGCTGGCCCGAGCGCTCCAGGGCGGCCGCCAGGAACCCCCCGACGCCTCCTGGGCCGAGTACGGCGACCGTCGTCATCGACGGTCAAAGTAGCGGGCGAGGCGCCGGCGATAGGGCGTTGCGCTGCCAGCGAGGGGGGTCCATACTGGCCATTTGTTGCTGCGGCGACCGCTGATCGTCCTGCCGGCGCTTACGCTGAGCGCCGCCTCGCTGCTCGTGATCGACCCCCTCTCTGCGGCGCGCCCCTTGAGGATGCAGCCGCGGACCTTCCCGCCGCCGGCGTTGTCGCCGCCGCCGCCGCCGCCGCTCATCCCGTCGGTGCGCGGCCAGGCCTGTGCCGCCTCGGGCGCTGCGCTCGCGGCCGATCCGTGTACTCGCATGCCATGTGTGATCGAAACCGCGCAGGCCTCCGCCCTCCGGCGCGCCTTCTCGCTCCCGCTGCCCGGGCAGCCGCCCGCGAGGACGGCATGCAGGCGGCCGGCGCGCACGCTCTCGGTGGCCGCCCTGAGCGGGGGCGGTTACGCCGAGCCGCGGAGCGGGTCGATCAGCACCCCGGGGTTGAGCGCGCCGCTCGGGTCGAGCGCCGCCTTCGCCGCCCGGAGGCCCAACGCGAACGGATCCGGTCGCTGACGGTCATACCAGGGACGGTGATCGCGACCCACCGCGTGGTGGTGGGTGATCGTGCCGCCGCCCGCGAGTACGGCGTCCGCCGCCGCCTGCTTGATCTGTGCCCACTGCTCCAGCTCCTCACCCCTCTGCGCCGGTGCCAGGACGGTGTAGTAGGGAGCGGGGCCGTCGGGATAGACGTGCGTGAAGCGGCAGGTGACGGTGCCGGCGCCGCACAGCTCTCGTACCGCCTCGGTGGTCCGCTCTGTCACCGAGCGGTGGAACTCGGGAAGCGCTCCCAGGTGATCGCGGTCTCGAAGGTCTCCGAGATGATCCCCATCGCCACGAAGGTGTCGCGCAGGTAGGCGCGCGCAGGAACGCCTGGCGCCAGCTGTCCGCCGGCCCGGCTGAGCCACCCGGGCCCGCCTGACCACGGCGCTCCCCGGAGCCGCCGTGCTGCCCGCAGATCGCCAGCGCCACCGTCATCCACGGCTCCATGTCTGGATCCGGGCCGCGCGTGAGACGGGATCGACCTCCGCGTGAGACGGGATCGACCTCCAGCACCCGATCGAGGGCTCGGAGATCCAGCGTGACGACGCCGTTGTAGCGAACCCCGACGTCCGGCTCCACCCCCCCCCGACGACACTCGTGCCCCCGCCGTAGGGGATCACCGCCGCGCCGGCGCCGATCGCCCAATCCAGCACTTCGTCCACCTCAGTCTCCTCACGCGGCCGCGCCACGACGTCGGTCACGTGCTCAAAGCGCCCGCGGAAGCCCCGCACGACGTCGCGGTAGGAGCTGCCCAGGCTGTGCCGGGCCCGGTCGCGGTCGTGGACCGAGCAGATCGCCGCCAGCCGGCCGGGCGCGCGCAGGCGGGTGGCCGGCAGCGCCGGCGGCGGGGCCGGTGGCTCGGGCTGGGGCTCGCCGAAGCCGAGGTGCTCGGCGAGGAAGGCGGCCGTCTGCTGTAGCTCTGCTGGCGAAGGCTGCTCGTCCTCGTAGCCCCACCCCCAGTGCTTCAGTCGCCGTCGCACGCTGCGCCAGGGTACCTCGCTACCGTAAGCTGACGTGACGAGTCCCCCTGCTCTGCTGGCTCGTGGACCCTGGGAACCGGGCCAGGTGAGCGCGTCGTGGCTGGCGGAAACCTACGAGCCGGCGGCGGTCGCTGTGGAGGCCGCGGACGTGGCGCTCGAGGCCCTGCGCCGCCGGGGGTCGCCGAGCCACGACGGGCTGGCGGCACGCCTGGCGAGCTACACCGCGGACGCGGACGGGCTGCGCCTGGAGCTGCAGCCGGCCCGGTGGGCGCTGCGCCTGAGCACCTCGGATGCGGTGCAGAGCATGTCGGTGCTGTGCATCGTCCGCGCGGCCGATGGGCGGTGGCTGGCCGGCCGGCGCGCGGCCTGGCTGGCCTCCTGGGCGGGGCGGTGGGCGCTCGGCGCCGGCGGCGCGGTGGAGCTCGACGAGAACCCGGCCGAGACGATGGGACGGGAGCTGGCCGAGGAGTGGTCGGTGGCGCCGCAGCGGCTGCGCATCGAAGCGCTGGTGCGCCTGCCCAGCCGCGTCGTGCTGCTCGTGGGTCAGGCGTGGCTTCCCGAGGGCGCCAGCGTCACCCCCGACCACGAGCACGACGAGTTCGCGTGGTGGCCGGCCGAGGTGGAGCGCTGGCCGCAGGAGGCCGACGAGCCGTTGCACCGGATGGCAACGCTCCTGAACGGCGGCTGAGGATGCGACGCCTCATCACCTTCGGGCGCCTGGAGGTGGCCTCCTTCACCCACTCCGCCGTCTACCTGGCCCTGCTCGCGTGCGCGTTCATCGCCGGCAACCCCCAGCCGGAGACCTTCATCCTCGGTCTGGCCCACGGGTTGATCTGGATCGCGATGTCCCTGATCTGCATCCTCGCCGCGCGGCTGCGGGTGATCCCGTTCTGGCTGGCGGTCACGGTGGCCGTGCTGGGCGGGCTCGGACCCTTTGCCGGGTCGATCGGCTTCGTTCTCGCCGGCCGCCGGAACGGCCCTCGGGGCAGCAGGTCTGTGCCATTTCGCACGCGTTACAGTTGACCCGGATGGCAGTCGACGCGAGCACGATCGAGGTCGTCATGCCGGCCATGGGCGACTCCGTGGCCGAGGGCACCGTGCTTCAGTGGCGCCGGCAGGAGGGGGATCACGTGCAGGTCGACGAGACGATCGTCGAGATCTCCACCGACAAGGTGGACGCCGAGGTGCCCGCGCCCGCGGCGGGCACGATCGTCAAGATCCACGCCGCCGAGGGCGACACCGTCTCGGTGGGTGAGCTGCTGGCCGAGATCGCGCCCGCGAGTCCGACAGCCGGGGACTCTGCGGACGGTCCCGCCGCCACACCCGCCACACCGTCGATGCCCGTCTCCGCCGAGTCTCCGCCGGCGACCGCGGAGGAGGCCGTCGCCGCTGCGTTCACCGAGGCGCAGGGACAGGCCGACAGCGACGCGCTCATCAGCGCCACGATCGACATCATCACCCCAACCGGTGGCGAGTCGGTCACCGAGGGGACGATCCTGGAGTGGTCGGTGAAGGTCGGCGACACGGTCCGCGACGGTGACACCGTCGTCGAGATCTCCACCGACAAGGTCGACATGGAGCTCCCCGCCCCGGCGGGGGGCACGATCACCGATATCCTGGTGCAGGAGGGCGACACGGTCACCGTGGGCCAGGTGATCGCGCGGATGAGCGCTGCCTCTGGAGCCGCACCGGCCCCGAGCGGCGGTGCCCCGTCGAGTGCCCCCGCTCCTCCGAGCCCCCCGCCCACCGCTGCCGCGCCCGCCACCGCCGCCGGGAACGGGACCACCGGCGACGGCCCCACGGCCAATGCGTCCCCCGTCGCCCAGCGCGTCGCCGCCGCGGAGGGAGTCGATCTCTCCAGGGTCGCGGGCAGTGCCCGCGGCGGGCGCATCACCAAGGACGACGTACTAGCGGCCGCGGCCGGCAACGGCCACCAGGCGGGGAACGGCGCCACCGCGGCCGCCTCCACGGCGCCAGCCTCAGCGACGCCCGCCCTCGCGGGCGCCCCCGGCGAGGCTCGCTCCCAGCAGCTCAAGGGCGGCGCCGCCGCGCTGGTGCGCTACATGGACGAGAGCCGCTCGATCCCGACCGCCACCTCGTTCCGGACGATCACCATCACCATCCTGGACGCCCGTCGCCGGCAGCTCAAGAGCGCCGGCCAGCGGGTGTCGTTCACGCACCTGATCGCCTATGCCATCGCGCGCATGGCCACTGATGAGATGCCGGTGATGGCGCACCACTTCTCGCTTCTGGACGGCAAGCCGCACCGCGTCGAGGACGGCGGCGTCAACCTCGGCCTGGCGGTCGACGTGGAGAAGCGGGATGGCAGCCGTACGCTGATGGTGCCGGTGATCCGCGACGCCGGCCGGCTCTCCTTTTCCCAGTTCCTGGCGGCGTATAACGCCCTGGTGGAAAAGGCGCGGACGAACACCCTGACCGCCGACGACCTCGCGGGCGCCAACGTCTCGCTGACCAACCCCGGCGGCATCGGCACGATCGCCTCCGTGCCGCGGCTGATGCCCGGGCAGGGCACGATCATCGCCACCGGCTCCATCGCCTACCCCGTGGGCCTCGCGAGCATCGGAGCCATGATCGGCGCCGAGAAGGTCATGACGATGACCTCCACCTACGACCACCGGATCATCCAGGGCGCCGAGTCCGGCCGCTTCCTACAGCGGATCGAGGCCCTGCTCGGAGGCGAGGAGGGCTTCTACGAGCGCGTCTTCGGCGACCTGCGTGCGGAGCTGCCCGAGCTGCCGCCGCCGCCCGCGCCTGCCGCCGCCGCGGCTGTCGCCGCGGCTCCGCCCGCCCCCGCCGCCACGGGGGCGCCAGACGAGGCGCTGCTCCAGGCGGTGCAGGCCGCCTCCTCGCTGGTCAAGGCCCACCGCACCCACGGCCATCTCGCCGCCAAGCTCGATCCGCTGGGCCGGGAGCCCGAGGGCGATCCGGCCCTGGACCCCGAGCCGCTCGGGCTCACCCCGGAGCTGATGGCCAAGATCCCGGCGCGCATCCTGCGCATGTACGTGCCCGGCGCCACGCTGATCGACGCGCTGCCGCATCTGCGCGAGACCTACTGCGGACCGATCGCCTACGAGATCGAGCACATCGCCTCTCACCGGCAGCGCCTGTGGCTGCGCGAGGCGATCGAGTCCGGGAAGTTCCGCCTGCCCCTCACCGACCAGGAGAACAAGGCGCTGCTCAAGCGCCTGACCGAGGTCGACGCGCTCGAGCGCTTCATGCACAAGGCCTATCTGGGCCAGAAGCAGTTCTCGGTCGAGGGTCTCGACATGACGGTGCCGATGCTCGACGAGCTGATCCAGCTGGCCGCCACCCGCGGCACCCGCGAGGTGGTGATCGGCATGGCCCACCGCGGCCGGCTGAACGTGCTGGCCCACAACCTGGGGCGTCCCTACGACACCATCTTCGCCGAGTTCGAGGGTGCCTCGACGCTCGAGCCGATCACCACGATCCCCCAGGGCGGCACCGGCGACGTCAAGTACCACCACGGCGCCCGCGGCTCCTACCAGCTGCCCGGCGGCGACTCGATCATCGTGCGCCTAGAGAGCAACCCCTCGCACCTGGAGTTCGTCAGCCCGGTGGCGGCGGGCGCGACGCGGGCGGCGCAGACCACCCGGCAGGGGCCGCACGCACACCGGGACACCAACGCCGCCATCCCGGTCATCGTCCACGGCGACGCTGCGTTCCCGGGCCAGGGCGTGGTGGCGGAGACCTTCAACCTGCAGGCGCTCGACGGTTACACCGTCGGCGGCACGGTCCATTTGATCCAGAACAACCAGGTCGGCTTCACCACCGATCCCGACGACGCCCGCTCCACCCACTGGGCCTCGGACCTGGCCAAGGGCTACGACGTGCCGATCATCCACGTCAACGCCGATGACGTGGCCGCCTGCGTCGGGGCCGTGCGGCTGGCCTTCGCCTTCCGCCAGGAGTTCGGGCACGACGTCCTGATCGACTTGATCGGCTACCGCCGCTTCGGCCACAACGAGGCCGACGAGCCCGCCTACACGCAGCCGGAGATGTACGCAGAGATCAAGCGCCATCCCCCCGTCCGGGAGCTGTACGCCCGGCAGCTGATCGAGCAGGGTGTCGTCACCGAGCAGGACTCCACGGAGATGACCGACGAGGTGTGGTCGGTGCTGACCGACAGCCATCAGGAGCTCAAGGCGCGCATCGCCAATCACGAGGAGGTAGAGCACGCCACCGGCGAGTACCAGCTCGATCGCAGCGCCTCCCCGGAGGTTCAGACCGCGGTGTCGCTGGAGCGGCTGCGCGTGCTGGGCGAGGAGCTGCTGGCGGCGCCGGATGGCTTCACCGTGCACCCAAAGCTCGTCAAGCAGCTGGAGCAGCGCCGGGAGGCGCTGGCCGGCGACGAGCCCGTCGTCGCGTGGGCCCACGCCGAGGCGCTGGCCTTCGCCTCGCTGCTGACCGAGGGGATCCCCATCCGCCTCACCGGGCAGGACGCCGAGCGCGGCACCTTCTCCCAGCGCCACCTGGTGCTGCACGACCCCAAGACCGGTCAGGAGCACTGCTCGGTCCAGCACCTGCCCGGAGCCCTGGCGCCGATGGAGCTGCACAACAGCCCGCTGTCGGAGATGGCCTGCGTGGGCTTCGAGTACGGCTACTCGCAGGAGGGACCCGAGACGCTCGTGCTGTGGGAGGCGCAGTTCGGCGACTTCGTCAACGGCGCCCAGGTGGTGATCGACCAGTTCATCATCTCCGGAATGGCCAAGTGGGGCCAGACCTCACGGCTGACGCTGCTCCTGCCCCACGGCTACGAGGGCTCGGGTCCCGAGCACTCCTCCGCGCGCCTGGAGCGGTTCCTGCAGCTGGCCGCCGAGGGGAACATCCGCGTGGCCAACCCCACCACCCCGGCGCAGTACTTCCACCTGCTGCGGCGCCAGGCGCGCATCGCCAAGCAGCGTCCGCTGGTGATGATGACCCCCAAGAGCCTGCTGCGCCTGCCGCTGGCCGGCAGCCGTCTGAGCGAGATGGCGGAGGGTCGCTTCCAGCCGGTCCTGGGCGATGACAGCGTGGAGTCCGAGCGCGTCGAGCGCCTGATCCTGTGCAGCGGCAAGGTCTACTACGACCTCACCGGCCACGCCGAGCGGGCCGCGGCCGACCGCGTGGCCATCGGCCGGGTGGAGCTGCTCTATCCGTTCCCGCAGGGTGAGCTCCTGAAGCTCGTCGAGAGCCTCCCCAACCTGCGCGAGGTGGTGTGGGTACAGGAGGAGCCCCGCAACATGGGCGCCCGCGCCCACATGTCACCGCGGCTGCTGCAGATCCTCCCCGAGCACCTGGACTTCGGCTACATCGGCCGCCCCGAGCGGGCGGCGTCGGGCGAGGGCTATCCGATCGCCCATTCGCTGGAGCAGAACCGCATCGTCACGGCCGCAACGGACCTGACCCAGCCCGTGTCGCAGTACCCGCGCAAGTTGCCCGGCGAGCGCTAGCCCGTGCTCAGGGATCGACCGTCCCCCGCACGGCGACGATCCTCGCGCTCCTGCTCTCGACGCTCGTGGCAGCGGCCCCGGCCGCCGGCAGATCTGTCTCCGGCTGTCGCTTTGTCAACGTTCCCCACCCGCCGGCGGCCTTCTGCGACACGTTCAGCCGCCCGATGGGCACAAGGCACGCCATCGCCCACGTCGACCTGATCCTGCAAGGCCCCGGCGGGCTTCATCGCCCCGGCTGACCCGGGGCGGGTCCCGTCGGCGAGGCCTCTGCACAGCACGTCAATCCCGCTCGCCCCGAGATCGATTGTCGTGTTGACCCGCGTGGCGCGGAACAGTACGTCGACGGGATCTGAAAACCGGCCCGTTGTCGTGCTGTGCAGGTCCGAGCCCAGCCAGCGTGGGGCCGACTCAGGCCCTCAGCCCGGCGACAGGTCAACTGGTCGCCGGCGCACCACGCTCGCCCGCGGACGGGCTTTCTGCCCGCATCTGCCACCCTCTTGGGATGGGATTTCGCCGAGACGGCTCCCGCCGGGACAATTCACGACTGCGCCTGACGCCGAACCTGGGCGTGCACGACATCGCGATCGACCTCGGCACGGCCAACACGCTGGTCTACGTCGCCGGTCGCGGGATCGTCGTCTCCGAGCCCTCGGTGGTGGCCTCAGATGTCGACAGCGGCGAGGTTCACGCCGTCGGCTCGGAAGCCGAGCGCATGATCGGCCGCACTCCGGCCTCGATCTCGGCCATGCGGCCGCTGCGCCATGGGGTGATCGCCGACTTCGAGGTCACCGAGGAGATGCTGCGGTACTTCATTCGCAAGGTCCTCAATCGCCGTACGGCCCACCCGCGCCTGATCGTGTGCGCCCCTTCGGGCGTCACCGAGGTGGAGAAGCGCGCGGTGGAGGAGGCTTCGCTGGCCGCGGGAGCACGGCGCGTTCACCTGATCGAGGAGCCGATCGCCGCGGCGATCGGTGCCGGCATTGCGATCGAGGAGCCGATCGGGAGGATGGTCGTCGACGTCGGCGGCGGTACCAGCGAGATGGCGGTGATCTCGCTCGGCGCGATCGTCAACTCTCGCTCGGTCCGGGTCGGCGGCTACGAGATGGACGAGGCGATCACGGCCTACATCCGCAACGCCCACCAGCTGGCGATCGGATCCCAGACGGCGGAGTCGATCAAGATCGCGATCGGCTCGGTCATCCCGCTGGTTCCCGAACAGACGATCCAGGTCCGCGGCCGTCACCTGCTCAGCGGCCTGCCGACGGCCGTGGAGCTGAGCAGCGCCGAGGTGCGCAGCGCGATCCGTGCCCCGGTACAGGAGATCCTCCAGGCCATCCGGGACACGCTGGAGGAGACCCCGCCGGAGCTGGCCAGCGACATCGCCCGCGATGGCATCCTGCTCGCCGGTGGCGGCACGCTGATCCGCGGTCTGGCCGATCTGGTGGCGGCGGAGACCGGGATGCCGGTGTTCGGCGCCGAGTCGCCCCTGACCTGCGTCGCGTTCGGCTCGGGCCAGGCGCTGGCCCACATCGATCAGCTGAGCCTGGGGGCGCGCCACCGCCGCCCGGCGATCACCTCGGACTGGCGCACGGCGTAGTCCTCAGGCGCACGGCGTGGATCGCCGGGCGACTCAGTGAATGCCGACGATCCCGGCGCAGACCCACTGTGAGGCGCCGGAGCCGCCCGCCCAGATGCGGCTGGCCACGGCGTCCTGCTCGGCCTTCCCGGCCAGGTAGGCGGCGGGGCCGCTGCCCCCGTAGAGCTTCCAGGTACTCGGCAGGATCTGGTAGTAGCCCGACGCGCCGGCGCTGTTGGGAGGCAGGTTCTGACCGCCGGATTCGCACAGCACGATCGCGTAGGGGATCGCCCAGCCGCCGGAGGGACCGAGCGCGGGTCCGGAGCTGGTGGGAGCCGAGCTCGCGGGTGCCGTCGTGGGGGTCGCCGCGGCCGCCGCTGCGGCCGCCGCCGCCGCGCGCGCCGCCGCCGCCTGCCGGGCCCGGACGCCAGCGATCTGCGTGCGCAGCTGCCCGGCGCGGACGCGACTGGCCCCCAGCGCCGCACCCTGGGCCGCGCGCACCCGCGCCAGCGCGCCCTGCTTGGCCGCCAGCAGGTCATTCATCCCGCCGAGCGCGCGCGCCTGGAGGGCCGCCGCTTGGGTGATCTCTCGCTCGGAGGCGGCCAAGCCGGTGAGGCGACGAGTCGCGACGCCGGTCCGGGCCTTGGCCTCGCGGGTGATGGCGATCAGGGACTGCTGCTGCCGTTCGGCCCGGTGCAGGAAGTCGAGCGTCTCCAGCAGGTCGGCGAAGCCGTGCGCGTTCAGAACCACGCTGATCAGGTCGGGCCGCTCACCCTCATAGCCCGAGACGAGCTGGCGGGAGAGCCGAGCGCGGGCGTGCCTCAGCTGCGCCCGCAGCCGCACGAGCAGCTTGCGATCGTGCACCAGCGCCCGGCCTGTGGATGCGAGCGCCACCCGATCGCGGGCTAGCTCGGCGCGGACCGCTGCCTCCCGCGAGCGCACCAGTGCGATCTGGCCATCCAGCGACGCGATCACCCCGGCGAGATGCCTGAGGCTGTCCGACAGGCTCTGCTGGTGCGCCTGCTGTGCCCCCAGCTGCGAGCCCAGCTGGCCGAGGGTGGCTCCGGAGGCGGGCGTGCGGGACATCGACGCAGTGCCGACGAGCGCCGCCGCCAGGACGAGCGTCGCCAGGGCGAGCTTGTTCGGATCGATGCGACGGAAGATGGTCATGCTTGATGGGCCTGCGGGGTTAGCTGTCGGGCTCGCGCTCGGTGTGTGAGCGCTACGCGACCGTCAGGTCGAGACTAGCCCCGGAGGAACCTGGGTCCCCCGCTTCCCCGCGCTGAGCAGGGAATTAGGCACCGGTGACGATATCAGCACGCGATCAGCCGCCGCTTGCCTATGCTGCTGCGGATGGGCGCTGGCGTGTGGACGCAGCGGGAGATCACGCTACGCGGCCGCTCGCGGGGCTTTCACCTGCTCACCGACGAGGTCACCGGCGAGCTCCCCGAGCTGGGTCAGGTCGCCACGGGACTGCTGCACCTGCTGATCCGCCACACCTCGGCGTCGCTGGCGCTCAGCGAGAACGCCTCCCCCGAGGTGCGCCGTGACTTCGAGACCTGGTTCAACCGGGCGGTGCCCGAGGACGCGAGCTACTGGACCCACACCCTGGAGGGCTCAGATGACATGCCGGCGCACATCAAGGCCGCGCTGCTGGGCCCGTCGCTGACGCTGCCCGTGACCAAGGGGAGGCTGGCGCTCGGGACCTGGCAGGGGATCTACCTCTGCGAGCATCGCGATCGCGGTGGTTCCCGGTCGCTGTTGGCGACACTGTGGGGCGAGCAGCCCGGGTAGGCCCGGTCTCGGCTTCTCAGCGGCCGCGCCACACCGGCGCCCGGCACTCCGTGAACGCGGTGGCGCCCTCGCGGGCGTCCTCGGAGGCCATCACCGGATCCGCAATCTGGTTCTGGCGATCCCAGAACTCAGCCTCAGCCCAGTCCACCGAATCGGTCAGGATGCGCTTGGTGGCGGCCAGCGCCAGCGGACCGTTTCCGTTGATCAACTGCGCCAGCTCCAGTGCGCCCGCCAGGGCCTGGCCGGGCTCGGCCAGCCGGTTGACGAGGCCGAGCTCGTGCGCCCGCTCGGCGGAAATCGGATCGCCGGTGAGCGCCAGCTCCGTGGCGATGCCGCGGGGCAGCGCCCGAGGCAGCCGCAGCAGCGCGCCGCCGGCCGCCACCAGCGAGCGCTTGACCTCGGGGATGCCGAGCTTGGCGCCGCGGGCGGCGACGATCAGGTCGCACGACAGCGCCACCTCCAGCCCTCCCGACCGCGAATCCCTCCACCGCGGCGATCAGCGGCTTGACCGCGGCACGGCGGGTGATCCCGGCAAAGCCACGGTCGCCGGCGTAGGGGGACTCACCGGCAACGAAGGCCTTGAGGTCCATGCCGGCGCAGAAGCCCTTGCCGGCGCCGGTCAGCACCCCCAGCGAGAGCTCCGTGTCACCGTCGAGCTGATCCAGGGCGGCGGCGATGCCGGCGGCCACCGCCGCGTTGACGGCGTTGCGTTGCTCGGGTCGGTTGATCGTGATCACCAGCACGCGCTCGCGGCGCTCCACGAGGATGGCTGGCTCGCTCACTGATCTCATGCCGCGAACAGCCGCAGGTCGGGCTCGCGCTCGCCGCGCAGCGCGGCCAGGTCCACCTCCACGCAGTGGATCTCGCGGGCCTGCGCCAGCACCCGCGCCTGGGGCTTGATCAGCTGTGCTGCCAGCACGCCGCGGCACGAGCCGAAGGCCGGGTCCAGCCTGATCCGCTCCAGGTAGCGCGTCAGCTGCTCCACGGCGTCGATGCCGGCCACGCGCTTTATCTCCACCGCCACCCAGCCGTCGCCGCCGTCGCGGCACATCAGATCGACGGGGCCGATGTCGGTGGCCCATTCCCGGCGCACCAGCCGCAGTCCCTCGCCACACCACTGCGGCTGCTCGGCCAGCAGCTCCTGGAGGTGAGCCTCGACGCCGTCCTTGGCCAGGGCGAGGCCCTCGTCGGGGGAGCCCATGTCGTGCGTGACCTCGGAAAGCACCTTCCGCAACTCGATCTCCAGCCGATCCTCCGAGGCACCGGCGCGCTTGCGCACCACGATCAGCTCCGGGGACTCCTCGATCACCGTCGGCGGCGTCATCCAGTTGAGCGGCTTGTAGCCGCCCGCGTCGGCGTGCACCAGCACCGAGCCGTCGGCCTTGACGATGATCAGCCGCAGGGCCTCGGGCAAGAGCGCGTCCAGGCGGCCCGAGTAGCGAACCTCACAGCGAGCGACGATCAGGCGCATCGGCGGCCAAGGTAGGCGATGGCCCGGACGGGCTGCCATAGTCATCCGAAGATGAGAAATCAGCTGCGCCCACTGTTTGATCGCGTCGTGATCAAGGAGCTCGATCCCGATCGGATCCGCCGCTCCGGCCTGCTGGTGCCGGCCGGAAACGACGAGCCGCCACCCCAGCACGGGATCGTGCTCGCCGTGGGCCCGGGACTCGATTGGTGGGATCACGTCGGCGTGCGGATGCCGGTCAAGCCCGGGGACCACGTCGTGTTCCCCGCAGCGGCGGGAGTGTGGGCGGAGGTGGAGGAGGAGCGGCTGCTCGTCTGCCGCGTCGGCGAGCTGCTGGGGGTGCTGGATCAGGTGGGGGACTGCCCGCGCTGCGGCGGTCGCGGATTGGGGACCGGCGAGCCCTGCCCGGAGTGCGGGCGTGAGGACACGCTCGCGTCCCCGTAGCCCGGCGGACCCGTTATGCCGCGGTGGCCTCCGGGATCTCCCGCGGACCGAGCTCCCGCACCCGCGCCAGCAGCTGGGAGACCTCGGGGTCCTTGCCGAGCGCCAGGGCCCGCTCGCAGGCGGCGATGCACTCGCTGAGCCGGTCGGTGCGAGCCAGCGCGTGGGCGAGGGTGGACCAGGCGCGCCGCGAGCGCTCGTCGATCCTGGTCGCTGCGTGGGCGGCGGAGACCTCGGCGCCGACGTCTCCGGAGAGGTGGTAGGCCAGGGCCAGGTCCAACAGCCCTTCGAGGCTCGGCCGCAGCGAGCGGGCGCGCTCCAGCGCTGAGAGCGCCCGCCCACGATCCATCAGCCGCAGCCTCAGCCGCCCGAGCCGCTCCCAGGCCGAGGGGTCGGCCGGGGCGCGCGCCGTCGCCCGCGCCGCGGCCTCGGCGGCCAGATCGACAGCGCCCATGTCCTCGTAGATGCGGGAGGCGAACCGCTCGGGGGTCGGCCGGTCGGTCTCCACCCGGGCCCAGTCACGCACCGCGCGGGCGGCCGCCGCCAGATTGCCGGCCTGCCAGAACGCGGCTGTGAGCAGCCTCAGCACCGCGGCGTTGCCCGGCTCGGCGTCGCGGGCGTAGATCAGTCGTTGCGCCGCGAGGCTGGGATCCCCTTCGGCCAGGGCGTGCTGGGCGGCGGTCATGAAGCGCTGGACGCGATCAGCGCCGGGGTCGGGCTTGGAGAAGTCGACGAACTGCAACGAGCCCGCCGGAATCGTCCTGATCCCGACCGAGAACTGCACGCGTGCCCACTGCTGCACGTCCTCGCCATCGCCGGAGAAGTAGATGCCGCTGACGGTGCCCACGCCCCACTCGGGGTAGGACACGCAACGCGCGTACCGGTGGACCACGGAGTGATCGGGGACCCGCGCGCCGAAGGGGTCGTGCGTTGCCTTGTCCTGCTCCTGCGCGCGCCGGCGCTGCTCCTCCTCGTAGGCGCGCCGGCCGGCCTCCTCGCGCGCGCGTCGCGTGGCGGCGGCGGAGACCTTGACGGCGTTGCGACTGACGCGGCCACCGCGGGAGGACTCGGCCAGGCTCTGGAGCTGGTCCGCGGCCTCGTTGATCGCCTGCAGGTGACGCTGGTGCTCGTGCTGGCGCCCCGGCGGGGCGATGTCCGGGTGCCAGCGCTTGGCCATCCTGCGCCGCGCGAGCTGGACCGCACGCGGGTCGAAGGGCGCCTCCAGCTCCAGGAGGAGCATCGCCTGCTCGACGTCGAGGATGCGCGGCATGACCGCCAACGTTAGCGGCCCGGCGAATGCAAAAAGACTGTGTCAATCCGGGTTGCCGGACCCTGCTTGGGCTTATCTTGCCGGCGTGCCCAGTCGCTCCCGATCGCGCCCCTCGCGCCAGATGGCGGTCGTGGTGACGGCGCTCGTCGGGGGCGTTGCGGTGGCCGGGTTGGGTGCCGCGGTGCTGACGATGCTGCTCGGGGCCTTCGCCGGGCAGCAGGACTGCTTGTCTTCGTCCTCGGGGGCGACTTCGATCGTCCTCGGCCCGCCGGGGACGGGTCAGCGGGTGGGCGCCAGCGAGTACGGCGGCCCCGGGGACCCCAGCTCCGGGATCACCGGCGCCCGGGGCGACAACCTGATCCAGCATCCGGACTCCTACGCGGAGCTGGGCGGGTTGACCTGGCAGACGGCCACCGAGATGGGCGGCCTCTCCTACATGGCCCCGCTGCGGATCACCTGGACCAGCCGCTCGGCGATCGCCTACAAGCGGGACTTCGGTCACGGAGGTGGCCCGGTGGCGGGGTTGCCGCGCGTGATCGACCTGTGGTGGCAACTCGCCGGCCGCCTCGGGATCCCCTACGAGAACGGCTTGTGGTCAGGGGCGGTTCAGATCGAGCGACCGCCGGCCGCGGGTGCCGGCAACGTCCTGGGGCAGGCGGCGCTCGTCGCGGACCCGCTGGCCAGCGGAGCCGGAGCCACCGCTCCAGCGGGGTGCGCCGCCGGAAGCCTCGGCGGCGTGCCGCTGACGCCGGGACCACGGGCGCGCCTACTGCCCGGCGGGCTGGCCGCGGCGCCGCAGGGGGCGCCGCTGGCGGTCAAGCAGATCATCGCCGCCGGCAACCAGATCGTCGGCAGGCCCTACCTGCTCGGCGGCGGCCATGGTGCGCCCCTCTCCGAGGTCGTGCCCACCTACGACTGCTCCAGCAGCGTCGAGCACCTGCTCTACGGTGCCCGCCTGCTACCGGTCACCTATGGCGCCGCCTCCTCGGAGCTCGAGTCCTTCGGCCAGGCCGGTCCGGGTGCATGGGTGTCGCTCTACGCCAACGCCGACCACGTGTTCATGTACGTGGCCGGCCTGCGGTGGGACACCCACAACGCGGCCGGCCCCGGTGACGGCAGCTCCGGGATCGGGTGGCATCCGCTGGTTCGCAGCTCGGCGGGCTTCGTGGCTCGACATCCGGTGGGGTTGTAGGTGCGCCGCCTCCCGCTGATCCTGGTGTGCGTCGGGCTGAGCGGCTGCAGCCCCCTTGGCGAGGGCACGAGCACCACCGGTAGCTCAGCGCTCCAGCGCGCGCAGACGACCCACGAGTACCCCTCGCCGCCACCCCCGCCGCAGCGGGTGAGCACGGCCAGCCCTTCGGCAGCTCAGGCGGTCACTGCCTTTGCCAAGGTCTACATCAACTGGGATGCGAGCTCCGTCGTGGCGCGGCTGCGCGGCCTGGCGCAAGGCAGCATCGGTCAGGCCCGCTCGGCGATGCAGCTCGCCGCCGCCCAGGCGGCGGGGGACTACGAGCTCCAGCGCGGCGGGATCGCCAACCACGGGACCGTGGAGTCGGTGGCCCCGCTGGTGGCGCGCCCGGGCCGCTACGTGGTCGTCACCCGGGAGCGCACCACCGCCGCGCTCAGTTCCGCCTACCAGGGTCTGCGTCCGGCCTGGCACGTGGCGCTGGCCACGGTGACGCAGGCGGCAGGCGGACAGTGGGTGGTGAGCGGCTGGCAGCCGGAGAGCTGATCGCGGGGAGCGGCGCCGAGAGGCCGTGGCGGCGCATGTAGCTGCTCACGATCCTTCGCCGCGCGCGTCTCTCCTGCGGGTGCACCCGACCGGCGGCACGGCCGGGCTCCAGCTCGGTAACCGTAGCGTTACGGTAGCCTTGTCGTTACCAACGAGCGGGAGGTGGTCGCGGAATGCGTTGCTTCGAGGCGGGGGGCAAGGATCGCGGCGAGTGTCGAGTCGGGGGGCTGAGCCGGTGACCCGGTCCCAGGGTGCTGGCGACCCGTTTGACGCGCTGGGTGACCCGAACCGACGGGAGATCCTCAGCCTGCTTGGATCGGCGGACAAGTCGGTGCAGGAGATCGCGGCCGTGCTCCCGATCAGCCGGCCGGCGGTCTCCCGTCACCTGCGGCTGCTCAAGGAGGCCGGGCTGGTCGACGAGGAGCCACAGGGAACCCGCCGGATATACCGCCTGCGGGAGCAGGGAATCCAGGCCGTCCAGGCCTACCTCGAGGCGGTCTGGGGTGAGGCGGCAGCACGCTTTCGGCTCGTGGCGGAGAAGACCGAGAGGGATTCCAGGCGATGATCGAGCCGCTGCATCTGCATTTGGACGTCGCCTGCTCAGTCGAGCACGCCTTCAGCGTGTGGACCTCGGGGATTGGTTCATGGTGGCCGGCCGACCACACGGTCAGCGGCGAAGCCGGCCTGATGTTGCCGCACTACGTGGTGACAGTGGACGGTACACAGCCATCGATAGGAGACAGCCCGTGACCAGTGGCAGCGGAACGAAAAGAAGATCCATGGGTACTCAGAACGCCGCCCGGCACCTCTGAATACACGATGTATCGGGATGAGCAGGCGGATCCACCGGCCCTGGTTTGTCAGGTGGGCTCAACGACCCTCGAGTACCACCTGCGAGCCGTCGAGGACTTGCAGGTGTGGCTGCGGCAGCGGGCCGACTGGGTGGTCTTGGGTGCCGCCGATGAGAAGAAGCCGGCGGCGGAGGGGACGGTGGAGGCGTGGGGTCGCGCGGATGACAACCCCGTGAGCGGGTGGTACGGCCTGCGTAGGGGCTACCGGGTCGGTTCGGTATGTACCTCCCGCCGCTGCTGGAGGCGCTCGGGCTTGCCGAGCTCACCCACGACGCCCGTAACAACCGAATGCGCGCCATCTGAGCCGAGCACCGGACGGCGCGCTCAGCGTCACGCTTGGCCGTTGTCCGCCTCCTCGCCACCGGGCTCGGAGGATGGCGACGGGGAGGGCAGCGTCTCACCCACCGGCTGACCATTCGCCGTCAAGGTCACCTCGATGTTGCCGCGGGTGGCGTTGGAGTACGGGCACACCGAATGTGCGGCGCCCACTAGCTTCACGGCCTGGGTGGGATCGTTCACCGCCGGCAGCGACACGTGCAGCTCGGCATCGAGCTTGAATCCCCGCTCGGGTGTGGGGAAGAGGCTCACGCGACTGTCGATCGAGACCTCGCCGAGCTCGAGCCGCTCCCGGCGGGCCACCGCGGCCAGAGTCCCCTCGAAGCAGGCCGCATAGCCGACGGCGAAGAGCTGCTCGGGGTTGGTTCCCTCCGGGCTTCCCTCACCAGTCGGCGGACGCAGCTGGACGTCGAGCGCGCCGTCCTCGGTGTGGCCGTGGCCGTGCTCGCGGCCGCCGGTGACCTGTGCCTGGGCCGTGTAGATCGCCTTTGCCATGGTGCCTCCAGTTCAAATCGGTTTTCGGAGGTCCCATCGTCTCACCCTCGGCGGGATCGCGTTCAGGAGAAAGGACGTGTCAGCGTGAGACGACGTTCAGCGCCACCGCCGCGGCGAACAGCGCCAGTGCCAGCACCCGTAGCCACAGGCCGGCCCGGTCGTCCGGACGGCCGGTGACCATGCCGACGATCGCCAGCGCCATGCAGCCGACCGCCCCCAGCGCCAGCACGGCGGCGAGAGCACGTAGCACGGTGAGTGTTCTACCCTCGATCGGGTGCCGGCACAGTACATCTTCACGACCCATCGGCTGACCCGCCGCTTTCCGCCCGACCGGGAGGTCCTAACCGACATCTCCCTGTCCTTCCTGCCGGGGGCGAAGATCGGGGTCCTCGGCTACAACGGCGCCGGCAAGTCGACACTGCTGCGGATCATGGCCGGGCTCGACACCGAGTTCGACGGCGAGGCCCAGCTGGCCTCTGGCGCGACCGTGGGCCTGCTGAGCCAGGAGCCCGACCTGGATCCGGACAAGGACGTGCGCGGCAACGTGGAGGAGGGTGTGGCCGAGGCGCGGGCGCTGCTGGACCGCTTCAACGAGCTCTCGATGAACTACTCCGAGGAGACCGCGGAGGAGTTCGGCCAGGTGCAGGAGCGGATCGACGCCGTCGACGCCTGGAATCTCGACACCACGCTGGAGATCGCGATGGACGCGCTGCGCTGCCCGCCGGCCGACGCCGAGGTGACCCAGCTCTCCGGCGGCGAGCGCCGCCGCGTGGCGCTCTGCCGCCTACTGCTGCGCCAACCCGACCTGCTGCTGCTCGACGAGCCCACCAACCACCTCGACGCCGAGTCGGTGGCCTGGCTGGAGCGACACCTGCACGACTACCCGGGCACGGTGGTGGCGGTGACCCACGACCGTTACTTCCTGGACAACGTCGCCGGCTGGATCCTGGAGCTCGACCGTGGTCGTGGCATCCCCTACCAGGGCAATTACTCCGGCTGGCTGGAGCAGAAGCGGGCCCGGCTGGAGTCCGAGGCGCGCCAGGAGAGCTCGCGCCAGCGCACGATCGAGCAGGAGCTGGAGTGGGTGCGGATGAACGCCAGTGCCAGGCGCGCCAAGCCCAAGGCCCGGCTGAACGCCTACGAGGCGCTGCTGGCCCAGGACCGCAACGTCAAGCTCGACCAGGTCCAGATCCACATTCCCGCTGGCCCGCGCCTGGGCGAGGTGGTGGTGCAGGCCCAGGGGCTGCGCAAGGCCTACGGCGACCGGGTGCTGATCGACGAGCTCAGCTTCGACCTGCCCCGCGGCGGGATCGTCGGCGTGATCGGCCCCAACGGCGCGGGCAAGACCACGCTGATGCGGATGATCACCGGCGCCGAGCAGCCCGACG
>JAABUY010001202.1_pt1 | contig 36402 bp, 24 predicted proteins | sample 5560271 | NCBI WGS metagenome assembly JAABUY01 (sample SAMN10711886, study PRJNA513374) | rock metagenome | isolation source: Antarctica rocks | place: Antarctica: Victoria Land, University Valley
GCTGACCACGGTGTCGATGGCGGCGCTGGGGCTGGGGGTGGACGTGCGCGTGGTGGCGCAGGCAGGGGCCAGGGTGGCGGCGGCGGTGACGCTGTCGCTGGTGGTGCTGGGGGCGATCAGCCTGGGATTGATCCAGGCGCTCGGGGTGGCGTGAGCGCAGGCCCGCAGCAAGGAAGCAAGGCTGGGCGCTCCCTCCGCTGCCATTCCGACGATCCAAGCGGATAGTCGGAACCTTTGACAGCTCCGCCCGGACCCGCCCCTGCTTCAAGGCGGGGGCGAGCCGCCTCTGGGCCGGCTTTACTGAAGTATTGGATTCCAAAGGCCTGCCTTTGGCGCATGAGGCAGAGCCTCAGCCTTGCTTTCTCTGCGGACGCCGCGTCAGTACCAGCGTCGTTGCCGCCAGAAGCCGGCGGCGCTGTCCGCGCTGCCGTAGCGTTCGCGGATGTAGCGTATGCCGCCCTGCGCCTCCTCCAGGGCATTGCCGAACGATCCGGCGCCGTTGGGGTTCAGGGCGTAGCTGGCGCGGGTGAGCTGGAACAGGCCGCGCGCGGTGTCGACGTGGTTGCGCACGCCGACGCGGCCCGAGGATTCCTGCGCCATGATGAACTGGAGCCCCGCGTGCCAGGACTCCGGCACCCGTTCAAGACGCATCGCCTGGGTCAGCGCGTGCTGCACGGCATCCGGGATCACCGCCGCGGTCTTCTCCGCCCAGGCATGGTGGGCGAGAGCGACCGGAGCCTGAGCGGCGGGGGCGGGGCGGTGCACGTGGGAATGGGTGGCGCCGTGCGCGGCCGAGCCGTGGCCATGCCTGGCGTGGGCGTGGTGGCCGTGCATGGCGTGTTCCCGGTGGCCGGCCGCAGGGGCGTGCGCGGCCAGCGCCGCGGCAAAGGCGGCGCCTTTGGCGGGCTGCACCTGGTTCGTCCGGTCCGGCGGCGCAGGGTCCGTCGGCGGCGTGATCCGCACCGAGTCTGCCACGACACAAGCCCCTCGTCCGGCGAGGCACAGACCTACGCCGGAGTCCTTGCGAAAGGGTGAATCCGGGCCGGGTGGCGATCCTTGCGCCGGCTGCGGTTCACCGGGGCGCGGCGAAGACAGGGAGCGACATTGAGGCCCCGCCTTCAAGCACGGATCTCAAACGTTCCCGAAAGCAGGCCTCTGGAATGCGTTGCTTCAGTAGATCGGTGTCCAGTGGGCTTGCCCTTTGGCGGGTCTGGGCGGAGCTGCCCGAAGGTTCCGACGGTCCTCTTGGGCCGTTGGAAGGGGCAGCGGAGGGGGAATCCGGGCTTGCCTGCTGCCTGCCCTACGCGCCGGCCCGCAGCCCGGCGACGATCTCCGCGACCACGGCGTCGACGTCGCCGTGCACCTGCACCGTGAGCACGTGCTCGTCCGGGGTCGGCTCCTCCAGCGTGGCGAGCTGGCTCTCGAGCAGGCCGGCCGGCATGTAGTGGTTCTTGCGCTGGCCGAGGCGTTCGGCGATCAGGGCGCGCTCTGCCTGCAGGTACACCACGCGCACCCCGGCGCGTCCGGCGACGACCGTGTCGCGGTAGGCACGGCGCAGCGCGGAGCAGGTGATCACCCCTGGCTCGCCGGCGTCGAGCCGCGCGCCGATCCAGGCGGCCACGGCGCGCAGCCAGGGCGCGCGGTCCTCGTCGCTCAGCGCATGACCCGACGCCATCTTGTCGACGTTGGCCCTGGGGTGCAGGTCGTCGCCCTCCTGGAACGGCCAGCGCAGCCGGTCGTCGAGCGCCTTGGCGATCGTGGTCTTGCCGACGCCGGAGACGCCCATCAGCACCAGCACCTGCGGCGGCACCGGGCCGCCCGGGTCGCCGCCGGCCGCGCCCGGACCAGGCGCCCCGCCTGGCGTCGCCCCGTCGGTCATCGCCCCGCTTCCTGGCGCAGCGCCACGCTCACCGCGCCTCCAGGTGCTGCACGCCGCCGGGCGTGGCGACGAACGCCTCGGTGGCCAGGCCGATGAACAGCCCGGTCTCGATCACGCCGACCACCGCGTGCAGGGCGAGGTCGAGCGCGCGCGGGTCCTCGATCGGGCCGAAGGCGCAGTCCAGGATCAGGTTGCCGCCGTCGCTGAGGAACGCCCTGCCCCCGGACTCGCGCGGGGCCTCGCGGCGGGTGACGCGGGCGCCGAGGCGGGCGACGCGCGCGGCGGTGGCCTCCCAGCCCCAGGGCGTGACCTCGACCGGCACCGGGGCGCGGCGGCCGAGGCGGTCGACGAGCTTGGCCGCGTCGGCGACGATGACCTCGCGCGCGCTGGCGGCGGCGACGATCTTCTCGCGCAGCAGGGCGCCGCCCAGGCCCTTGACCAGGTCGAGCGAGGCGCCGGCGATCTCGTCGGCGCCGTCGATCGTCAGGTCGAGGCGCGTGCGGGTCGAGAAGTCCACGAGCGGGATGCCGCCCTCGCGCGCCTGGGCGGCGGAGCGCTCGCTGGTCGGGATCGCCACGATGCGCAGGCCCTCGTCGCGGACGCGGCGCACCAGGGCGGCGATGGCGTAGTACGCGGTGGAGCCGGTGCCGAGGCCCACGGCCATGCCGGGCTGCACCAGGGCGGCGGCGGCTTCCGCGGCGGCACGCTTCTGGTCGGAGGCGGGGTCGTCGTCGGGCATCGAGGAACTCCCAGGGGAAGCAAGCAAGGTTGAGACTCTGCCTCAAACTCCGCCAAAGGCTCGCCTTTGGAATCCAATACTTAAAAGAAGCCGGTCCAGGGGGGGGCTTCCCCCCTGGCGGGTCTGGGCAGAGCCCAGCCTTGCTTGCTTCCGGCGGGTTCATCCCGCCGCCGCCTGGTCGATCGCCCACATCGTGCGCCCCATCGCGCGGACCCGTGCCGAGGGCAGGTCGTGGTCGCCCTGCCAGACCCGCCGCAGGATCGCGCGCTTGCCCGCCCCGGCCGCGAGGAACAGCACGGTGCCGGAGCTTGCGATCGCCGGCAGCGTCAGGGTGATGCGGGGCTGGGCGACGTTGGTGGCGCCGGGGGAGTCCGTGGCGCTGGCCCAGGCGAAGGTCTCGCCGAGCGTGGGGCTGCCCGGGAACAGCGACGCGGTGTGGCCGTCCTCGCCGAGGCCGAGCAGGGTGACGTCGAACAGCGGGCGCGCCGCGTCGAGGTTCTCGCGGCCGTACCAGGTGCGCAGGGTGCGGTCGTAGCGCGCGGCGCCGTCCTCGGGCGTGGTGTCGGTGGGGATGGGGTGGACGTTGTCCGGCGGGATCGGCAAGTGGTCGAGCATCGCCTCTCGGGTCATGCGGTAGTTGCTGTCGGCGTGGTCGTGCGGCACGCAGCGCTCGTCGCCCCAGAACAGGTGCACGCGCTCCCACGGCATCTGGTCGCGGAACTCCGGGGTGGCCAGCAGCTCGTAGAGCAGCCTGGGCGTCGAGCCGCCGGACAGGGAGAGGGCGAAGCGGCCGGAGGTCCGCGCGGCCTCGTCGACGATGAACGCAGCCGCGTGGCGGGCCACCCCGGCGGCGTCGGCCAGCACGGTGCGGTTGGCCCGCGGCGTGCCGTCGTAGGTCTGGGTCATCGCGCGCCCTCCTTGCCGGCGGTGCCCGCGTCGGCCTCGCTGCCCGCCCCGTCCCCGGCGAGCGGCAGGATGAACTCCTCCACCGCGCGGGCAAAGCCCTCGTCCTCGTAGGAGGCGGTGACGCGGTCGGCCTCGGCCTGCACCTCGGCCGAGGCGTTGCCCATCGCGATGGCGAGGCCGCTCGGGCGGAACATCAGCACGTCGTTGGGCTGGTCGCCGAGCGTGGCGATCTCGTCCTGCGGGACGCGCAGGTGGCGCGACAGCCAGGCGATCGCGCCGCCCTTGTTCGCCTCAGGGTGCGTCACGTCGAGGTAGTACGGCTGCGAGCGCGCGGCGGAGGCGTGCTCGCCGAGGGCCTTCTGCGCCTCGGATTCGGCGCGGCGCACCAGCTCCAGGTCGTCGCTGATGCCCACGATCTTGACCACGTGGTCGAGCATGTCGCCCTCGAAGCGCGGCACGACCCTGGCGTCGAACTTCACGGTGGCGGCCTCGCGCGCGACGTGCGGCGCGCCAGGGTCGCGGATCAGCCAGTCCTCGCCGCTGTAGACCCAGGCGTCGAGCCCGAGCGTCTCCAGCAGCGCCAGGGTCTGCTCCGCGGCCGCGCGCGGCAGGGTGCGGCTCTCCAGCGTCGTGACGAGGTCGGGCTCCACCACCAGGCCGCCGTTGAAGCCGGAGATCGGGGTGGCGAGCGAGAGCGGGCCGACCAGCATCGCCATGCCCTTCGGCGGCCGGCCGCTGGTCACGGCGAAGGCGATGCCGCGCGCGTGCAGGGCGTGCACCGCGGCGACGGCGCGGGGCGTGAGCACCTTCTCCTTCGTCACCAGAGTGCCGTCCACGTCGGCCAGGACCAGGCGGATGCGGCGCGGCGCGGGATGGTCGCGTGTCATGGCGTGCTCTCCTGGGGCTCGTTCTCCCGGCGCTCGTTCTCCCGGCACTCGTTCTCCGGGGGTCGGCGCGGCAGCACGAAGCGGTCCACGGCCCAGGCCCAGCCGTCCTCCTGGTTGGAGCGGCTGACCTCGTGCGCGCGGGCCTGCACGTCGGGCGGCGCGTTGCCCATCGCGATCGCGGTGCCGGCGACGGCGAACATCGCCACGTCGTTCGCCTGGTCGCCGATCACCGCCACGTCGCGCAGGTCGATGCCGAGCAGGGCCGCGATGCGTGTCGCGGCGAGGCCCTTGTTGGCGTCGGGGTGGGTGACGTCGAGGTAGTACGCCTGGCTGCGGTGCACGTTGGCCACGGCGCCGATGCGGGCGTGCAGCTCTGCCTCCAGGCGGGCGAGCAGGGCGTGGTCGGTGCTGCTGCCGGTGATCTTGCCGCAGCGGCCGAGCAGGCCGTCGAAGCTGTCCACCATGGTGGGGGGCTGCTGCAGCGTGCGCGTCTCCAGCGCGATATAGTGGGCGTGCGGGTTGCGCACCTGCCAGTGCTCGCCCACGAACAGCCAGACGTCGACGCCGTTGTGTTCCAGGAACGAGACGGCGTCGCGGGCGGCCTGCTCTGGGACGAACAGCGCCTCCAGCACGGTGCCGTCCGGCCCGGTGATGGTGCCGCCGTTGAACGCGCCGCGCGGGGTGTCGAGGCCGAGCGGGCCGGCGAACAGGGCGAGGCCCTGCGGCGGGCGGGCGCTGGTCAGGGCGAGGCGGATGCCGGCCGCGCGCAGGCGGGCGGCGGCGTCGAGCGTGGCGGGGGTGAGGCGCTTGTCGCCGGTGACGAGCGTGCCGTCCACGTCGGAGATCAGCAGGCGGATGGGAGTCATCGCGGGGCCGGAGAAGAAAGGCCAGGGCTCTGCCCTGGACCCGCCAGGGCGAGCCGCCCTGGACCGGCATTTGGTAAGAATTCTTCCCTAAGTTGTGCCGGTCCAGGGGCGCTGCCCCTGGCGGGTCTCCGCTTCCAAGACATGGGGCAGAGCCCTGGCCTTGCTTCCCTGCTCACAGCGGCTGCCAGTGCCGCCGGTCCCGCTCGAGCAGGGTGTCGGCTTCCGACGGCCCGTTGCTGCCGGCGGCGTAGGGGTGGACGTGGATATGCCCCGCCTCCCAGGAGTCGAGCACGGGCTGGACGACCTCCCAGCCGGCCTCGACGTTGTCGGCGCGCTGGAACAGCGTCGCGTCGCCGATCAGCACGTCATAGAGCAGGGTCTCGTAGCCGGTGGACGGGCCTTCGCTGAACCAGTCGGCGTAGTTGAAGTTCATCTTCACGCCGCCGAGGCGCACCGTCGGGCCGGGCACCTTGGCGCTGAACTGCAGGGTGGCGCCCTCGCTGGGCTGGATCTGCAGCGTCATGATGTTGGGCGTGAGCTTCTCGACCGGGGTGTCGCGGAACAGGGCGTACGGCGCCTGCTTGAAATGGATCGCGATCTCGGTGCGGCGCGTGGCCAGGCGCTTTCCGGTGCGGATGTAGAACGGCACCCCGGCCCAGCGCCAGGAGTCGATGGCGAGCTTGAGGGCGACGTAGGTTTCGGTCGAGGAACGGGCGTCGACGTCGGCCTCGTCCTGGTAGGCGGGCAGGGCGCGGCCGGCGACGCTGCCTGCACGGTACTGGCCGCGCACCACGCGGTTGAGCGCGTTCTCGCGGTTCATCGGGCGGATCGACTGGATCGCCTTGGCCTTCTCGGTGCGCACGGCATCGGCGTCGAAGCTGGTGGGCGCCTCCATCGCCACCATGGCGAGGAGCTGGAACATGTGGTTCGGCACCATGTCGCGCAGCGCGCCGGTGCTCTCGTAGAACGCGCCGCGGCGCTCCACGCCCACCGTCTCGGCGGCGGTGATCTGCACGTGGTCGATGTGGTCGCGTCGCCACAGCGGCTCGAACATGCCGTTGGAGAAGCGCAGCGCCATGATGTTCTGCACCGTCTCCTTGCCGAGGTAGTGGTCGATGCGGAAGATCTGCGTCTCCTCGACCGCGCGCAGCAGCCGCTCGTTCAGCGCCCGCGCGCTGCCGAAGTCGTGGCCGAACGGTTTCTCCACGACGACGCGGCGGAAGCGGCTGTCGCGCTGCTGCATCAACGAGGCCTGCGCCAGGCGGTCCACGATCGGGCCGAAGAAGCGGTCGGCGACGGCGAGGTAGAACACGCAGTTGCCCTCGCCGACCACCGCGCCGAGCCGCTCGTACAGCGCGGGGTCGTCGAAGTCGCCCTGCACGTAGCCGACGTGGGCGCGCAGCCAGTCCCAGGCGGCGCGGTTCATCGTGTCGGTGCCGGCCTCGCCGCGGCGGTGGGCGACGAAGTCCTCCATCGCCTCGTTGAGGCGGTCGCGGAACGATTCGTCGTCGCTCTCCACGCGGTCCACGCCGACGACGCGGAACTCCTCGTGGAGCAGGCCGCCGGCGCGCAGGTTGTAGATCGCGGGCATCAGCAGGCGGCGCGTCAGGTCGCCGCCCGCGCCGAAGATGACCATCGTGCAGGGTGGCGCCGCGACCGGCGCCCCGCGCGACAGGGCCTCCGGGTCGTCGGCCAGGTGGGTGTCCGCGACCAGCATGGCGCTCAGCCGCCCTTCTTGATGGCGTCCTCGTGCTTGATCTCCGCCGGTTTGGTCTGGCCCGGGAGCTGCTCGACGTGGCCGCCGAACTGGAAGCGCATCGCGGAGAGCAGCTTCTCGCCGAAGGTGTTGCCGGAGCGCGAGCGGAACCGGGCGTAGAGCGCGCTCGACAGCACGGGGACCGGCACTGCCTGCTCGATCGCCGCCTCGATGGTCCAGCGGCCCTCGCCGGAGTCGTGCACCTCGCCGCTGAACTCGGACAGGGTGGCGTTCTCCGCCAGCGCGTTGGCGGTGAGGTCGAGCAGCCACGACGAGACCACGCTGCCGCGGCGCCACACCTCGGCCACGTCGGCGGTGTCGATGGTGAACCGCTCCTGCTCCGCCAGCTCGGTGGAGGCCTTGCCGGCCAGGATGTCGAAGCCCTCCGCGTAGGCCTGCATCATCCCGTACTCGATGCCGTTGTGCACCATCTTGACGAAGTGGCCGGAGCCGGCGGGGCCGCAGTACATGTAGCCCTTCTCCGGGCGGGGATCGCGCTCCTGCCCGCGTCCCTGCGTCTTCTCGATGTCGCCGACGCCGGGGGCGAGGGCCTCGAAGATCGGGTCGAGGCGCGCCACCTCGTCGGCCGGGCCGCCGATCATCATGCAGTAGCCGCGCGACAGGCCGAACACGCCGCCGGAGGTGCCGACGTCGATGTAGTTGATCTGCTTGGCGCGGACCTCGCGGGCACGGCGGATGTCGTCCTTGTAGTAGGAGTTGCCGCCGTCGATGATCGTGTCGCCGGGGGAGAGCAGGTCAGAGAGCTGCGTCACCGTGGCCTCGGTGATCGGGCCGGCGGGCAGCATCACCCAGATCGCGCGCGGCGCCTGGAGCTGGCGCACCATGTCCTCCAGGTCGGACGCGCCGTGGCCGCCGCTGCCGGTCACGGTGTTGACCGCCTTCTCGTCGCGGTCGAAGGCCACGATGCTGTGCTTGGCGCGCAGCAGGCGGCGGCAGATGTTGCCGCCCATGCGGCCGAGCCCGATGACGCCGAGTTCCATCGCGTGTCCCCTTCAGGAAGAAAGCAAGGCCGGGCTCTGCCCGGACCCGCAAAGGGCCGGAGGCCCTTTGATCCCATTACTTAAGTAAAAGTTTCCAAAGGGCTCGCCCTTTGGCGGGTCCAGGGCAGAGCCCTGGCCTTACTTCAGCGCCGCCGCCACCGCCTTGTGCAGCCGCGCGAGCCCTGCCGCCACGTCGTTGCCCAGGTGCACCCGCAGCGCCCTGCGCCCGCGCTCCGCGAGCACGTCAAAGTCGCCGCGCGCCTGCGCCGCCTTCACCGTGCCGAAGCTGTACTTCTCGCCGGGCACGTCGAGGTCGGCGCGGTCGGCGGCAGTGATCTGGAGGAACACGCCGCTGTCCGGACCGCCCTTGTACGCCTGGCCGGTGGAGTGCAGGAAGCGCGGCCCGAACTCCGCCACCGTCGCGACATGCTTCGCGTCGCGGATCGCGAGCCGCATGGACTGGAGCGCCGCGCGGCTGGCGTCGTCGCGCTCGACGTAGGCCAGCAGCGCCGCGTAGTCGCCGGGTCCGATACGCCCGATCTGCTTCGCGATCACCGCGTCGAGGCTGTCGGCGCGCAGGGCGTCGGCGTTCTTCGCGTCGGCGAACAGGGCGATGCCCTCGAACTCTGCGAACGGGGTCTCGGGCGGCAGGCTGCCGCTCTCTGCGTAGGCATCGGTCAGCTTGCGGGTCTCGATCTTGCTGGCCTCGACGTCGGGCTGGTCGAACGGGTGGATGCCGAGCACGGAGCCGGCCACCGCGGTCGCGAACTCCCACAGGAAGAACTGCTGCCCGATCTCGGCGTGGCCGTTCAGCCCGGCGCGGATCACCGGCTGGCCCGCGGCCTCCAGCGCCGCCATCGCCTTGTCCTGCGCGGCGTCGGGGGCGTCGTTGAGGCGGAGGTAGGCGAAGATGCGGTCCTCGCCGTAATGGTCGGCGCTTGCAGGAGTCTCGCCGTCGATGGGAACCAGGCCGAGGCCCTGCTTGCCGGTGGACTCGGCGATGAGCTGCTCCAGCCACGCGCCCATGTCGGCGATGCCGGGCGAGGCGACGATCGTCACCTTGTCGCGGCCATGCTTGCCGGCCACGCCGAGCGCCACGCCGAGCTGCACGCCGGGGTTGTATTTTGGGGGTGTGCCGGCGGCGCAGGCCTGCACCATCAGGTCGGCGCCGGCGAGGAAGCGCTCCACGTCGATGCCCATGGCGGCTGCGGGCACCAGGCCGAAGTTGGACAGCACCGAGTAGCGGCCGCCGATCTGCTTGTCGCCGTGGAAGATGTGGCGGAAGCCGTCCTTCTTGGCGACGTCCTCCATGTGCGAGCCGGGGTCGGTCACCGCGACGAAGTGGCTGCCCGCCGCCTCCGCGCCGACCGCCTTCTGCATGGCGTCGAAGAAATACGCCTTGAGGATGTTGGGCTCCAGGGTGCCGCCGGACTTGGACGACACGATCACCAGCGTCTTCGTCAGGTCAAGCTTGCCGGCGAAGGTGGCGACCTGCTGCGGGTCGGTGCTGTCGAGCACGTGCATCTCGGGGTAGCCGCCGCGCTTGCCGAAGGTCTCAGCCAGCACTTCAGGGCCGAGGCTGGAGCCGCCCATGCCGAGCAGCAGGGCGTGGGTGAAGCCCTCGGCCGCGACCTCCTTGCCGAACGCGGTCAGCTCGTCGGCATGGGCGGTGCGCTCGGCCACCACGTCGAGCCAGGCGAGCCAGCTCGCCTCGTCGCCGCCGGTCCACAGCGAGGCGTCGTGCGCCCACAGCCGGCGCACCTTGCCACCCGCGCGCCACTCCTCCATCTCCGCGTCCATCGCCTTCTGCAGCGGCTCCGGCAGGGTGATCTTCAGGTCGGAGACCATGCCGCCGAGCAGCTTGGCGCGCTTGCCGGCAACCGCGCCGAGCAGGTTGTCGAACGCGTCGGCGAACAGCTTCACCCCGTCGTCCACCAGCAGCGCGGTGACGTTCTCCAGGTCGAGGCCGAGGCGCTTGGCCTCATCGATGATGTGGCGCGCGCCGTCCACGTCCTCCTCCAGGGAGGGGCGCGCAGTGCCATGGTCGCGGAACGCGTCCATCGTCGCGGGCGGGATGGTGTTGACGGTCTCCGCGCCGACCAACTCCTCGACGTAGAGCACGTCGCTGTACGCCTTGTCCTTGGTCCCCGTGCTGGCCCAGAGCAGGCGCTGCGGGTTGGCGCCGGCGGCCTTGAGCGTCTGCCAGCGCGGGGTGGCGACCATCTCCTTGTAGTAGACGTAGGCCAGCTTGGCGTTGGCGATCGCGACCTTGCCGCGGATCAGCTTGAGCGCCGGCGTCTCCGGGTCGTTGGCCTTCAGGCGCTCGTCGATCTTCTTGTCGATCACGGCGTCGATGCGGCTGACGAAGAACGAGGCGACGGAGGAGATGCGGCTGATGTCCTCGCCCTTGCCGTGTCGCTCCTCCAGGCCGGCCATGTACGCCTCGGCCACCGCCTTGTAGGCGTCGATCGAGAACAGCAGCGTGACGTTGATGTTGATCCCCTCGGAGATCAGCGTGCGGATCGCCGGCACGCACTCCTTCGTGCCGGGGACCTTCACCATCAGGTTGGGACGGTCGACCATCGCGTGCAGGCGGCGGGCCTCGGCGACGCTCTCGTCGGCGCGCAGCGCGAGGTAGGGCGAGACCTCCAGGCTGACGTAGCCGTCCAGGCCCTCGGTGCGCTCGAACACCGGCAGCAGGATCTTCGCCGTCGCGCGGATGTCGTCGACGGCCATCGCCTCGTACAGCGCCGAGGCGTCGTGGTCGCCCTTCGCCGCGAGCTGCTTGAACTGCGCGTCGTAGTCGTCGCCGCCGCCCATCGCCTTCTCGAAGATCGACGGGTTCGAGGTGACGCCGCCGAGGCCGTCCTCGTCGACCAGCTTCTGCATGCTGCCGTCGGCCAGGAACGAGCGGCGGATGAAGTCGAGCCACACCGACTGGCCGCGTTCCCCGAGCTGGCGCAGCGGGCTGTCGCGGCCGGTGCCGGTGTCGGGGCGGTCGGACTGGGTGGCGGGGGCGCTGGTGTCTGGAGGCATGGGCTTGGTCTCCGGTAAGGGAAGGTCAGGGCTCTGCCCCGGTCTTGAAGCTGGCGACCCGCCAGGGGCAGCGTCCCTGGACCTGCATCCGTTGGCACCTCCCCAAGGAGGCCGGCGTCAGGCGGGGGTTTTGGTCCTGGCGCGGCTGGCCTCGGCCTGGGCGCGGGCGGCCTCCGCCACCTTCTCCGGGGTGAATCCGTATTTCGTCAGCAGCGAGGACAGCGGGGCGGAGGCGCCGAAGGTGTGCATGCCGATGATCTTGCCCGACGCCCCGGCGTAGCGGTCCCAGCCCATCGTCGCACCCTGCTCGATCGTCACCCGGCCGGTCACGCCCGGCGGCAGCACCTGGTCGCGGTATTCCTGGGGCTGCTGCTCGAACAGCTCCCACGACGGCATCGACACCACGCGCGACCTGATGCCCTCGCCGGCCAGCGTCTCGTGCGCGCCCACCGCCAGCGCCACCTCGCTCCCCGTGGCCATCAGGATCACCTCAGGCGTGCCGTCGCAGTCCGCCAGGATGTAGGCGCCCTTCGCCACGCCCCTGGCGGAGGCGTATTTCGTCCTGTCGAAGGTCGGCAGCGCCTGGCGGCTGAGGATCAGGCACACCGGCCGCTCCTTGAGCGGCAGGATCATGCGCCACGCCTCGGCGACCTCGTTGGCGTCGCCCGGCCGCATCGTGATCATGCCCGGCGTGGCGCGGAGCTGGGCGAGCTGCTCGATCGGCTGGTGGGTGGGGCCGTCCTCGCCGACGCCGATGCTGTCGTGGGTGAAGATGTAGACGACCGGCAGCTCCATGATCGCCGACAGTCGGATCGGCGGCTTCATGTAGTCGCTGAAGATTAGGAACCCCGAGGCGTACGAGCGCAGCGCGTTGAGCGCAAGGCCGTTGGTGATCGAGCCCATCGCGTGCTCGCGGATGCCGTAGTGCAGGTTGCGGCCGCCGTAGTTGTCGGCCTCGAAGCTGCCGGCGCCCTGGAAGGTCAGGTTGGACTTGGTGCTCGGCGCGAGGTCGGCGGCGCCGCCGATCAGCCACGGCACGTGGGGCGCGATGGCGTTGAGCACCTTCTGCGAGGAGTCGCGGCTGGCCACGCCCTTCTCGCTGGCCTCGAAGGTCGGGATGTCGGCGTCCCAGCCTTCCGGCAGGGTGTGCTGGTTCATCATGTCCAGCTCCGCGGCCAGCTCGGGATACTGCGCGCGGTAGCGGGCGAACATCGCGTCCCACTCCGTGCGCAGCGCCGCGCCGCGCCTGCCCATCACCTCGGCGAAATGCTCGTGCACGCCGTCGGGCACCAGGAAGCTCTGGTCGGCGGGCCAGCCGTACGAGGTCTTGGCGCCGCGGATCTCCTCGTCGCCGAGCGGCTCGCCGTGGGCCTCCTTGGTGCCGGCCTTCTTCGGCGCGCCAAAGCCGATCTTCGAGTGCACCCGGATGAAGCTCGGGCGGTCGGTGACGGCGTGGGCGGCCTCGATCGCCGCGGCCATGGCCTCGGTGTCGTTGGCGTCGGCCACGTCCTGCGTGTGCCAGCCATAGGCGTGCAGGCGGGCGGCGACGTCCTCGCTGAAGGCGAGGTCGGTGCTGCCCTCGATGGTGATGTGATTGCTGTCGTAGATCCACAGCAGGTTGGAGAGCTTCAGGTGGGCCGCGACCGAGGCGGCCTCCTGCGTCACGCCCTCCATCATGTCGCCGTCGCCGCACAGCACGTAGACGCGGTGGTCGAACACGTCGAAGCCGGGCTTGTTGTAGCGCGCGGCCAGCCAGCGCTCGGCCATCGCCATGCCGACGGAGTTGCCGCAACCCTGGCCGAGCGGGCCGGTGGTGGTCTCCACGCCCGAGGTCATGCGGTACTCGGGGTGGCCGGGCGTCTTGCTGTCCGCCTGGCGGAACGCCTTGAGGTCGTCGAGCGTGAGCGCGGGGGCGGAGCGGTCCTCGTGCTCGTTGACGGCGCGGATGCCGGCCAGGTGGATCAGCGAGTACAGCAGCATCGAGGCATGGCCGACGGAGAGCACGAAGCGGTCGCGGTTCGGCCAGCTCGGCTCGGCCGGGTCGGTGCGCAGGAAGCGCTGCCACACGGTGTAGGCCACGGGCGCCAGGGCCATCGGCGTGCCGGGGTGGCCCGACTTCGCCTTCTGCACCGCGTCCATCGACAGGGTGCGGATGGTGTCGATGCAGGTCTTGTCGATGTCGCGGCCGGGAGCGAGGTCGGCAGCGCCCCCTTCCGGGGCGTGGGCCTGTGGCGGGCGGGCAGCCTGGATCGGGTTCGTGCACACCATGGTCTTCTCCTGCGTCTGCGCTGCACCCAGGCGGATGCAATGCACAAGCCAAGCGCAGCAGTGTGCGCCCGGTTCCAGGCGAAATGTGATGACGGTGTGGCGTCGGCGTCAACCGGGCGGGAACCGCCGGCGCGGCTGAACGGTATGCGCCCCCCTGCGGGCTCGCGGGGAGTTCAGGCCAATCCACCGTCACGTGACGTGCTATAAGGATTGACACGGACGTTGATCGTGTAAATGAAGGTGTCATGGCCGCTGGGAGTGGCCGGGCAGGCAAGGTCGAGGCCCCCTCCTTCAAGCGTGGGCCTCAACCTCCGCCAGGGGGAGGCCCCCTGGACTGCCTTCCTTCAGTAAAGCCGGCCCAGGGGGGGCTTCCCCCCTGGCGGGTCTGGGCAGAGCCCAGGCTTGCTTCCGGGTCAGCGCGCGTGGCGTCTCGTGGCGGCGGGCTCGGTCCCTGCAATTTCGGAGCGTGTTCCATGGATGTCGCCGCCTCGCCCGCGCAGCCGCCGCTCGACTTCCTCTGGTTCCTGCCCACCAGCGGCGACGGCGCCTTCCTGGGCTCGCCGGAGCGGGCGCGTCCCGCCACCAACGGCTACCTGCGCGAGCTGGCGCAGGCGGCGGACCGGCTCGGCTACTACGGCGTGCTGCTGCCAACCGGGCCGGGCTGCGAGGACGCGTGGGGTGTCGCGACCTCCGTCGTCACCCACACGGAGCAGCTCCGCTACCTGGTGGCGCTGCGCCCGGGCTCGACGCTGCCGGCGGAGGCGGCGCGGCAGGCGGCGACGTTCGACCGCCTCAGCGGCGGGCGGCTGATCCTCAACGTGGTCGCGGGCGGCAACCCGACCGACCTCGCCGGCGACGGCATCTTCCTCGACCACGACGAGCGATACGCGCAGGCCGCGGAGTTCCTCACGGTGTGGCGCCGCATGATGGCGGGCGAGACTGTGGACTTCGAGGGGCGCTTCCTGCGCAACAGGGGGGCGCGGCTGTTCTTCCCGCCGGTGCAGCGGCCGTACCCGCCGCTGTGGTTCGGCGGCTCGTCGGAGCCGGCGATGGACATCGCGGCGGAGCACATCGACACCTACCTGACGTGGGGCGAGCCGCCCGGCGCGGTGGCCGGCAAGGTCGCGGCGATGCGCGGGCGGGCGGCGGCGCGCGGGCGCACCCTGCGCTACGGCATCCGGCTGCACTTCATCGTGCGCGACACCGACGAGGAGGCCTGGGCCGCGGCGCGCGCGCTGATCAGCAGGCTGTCGCCGGAGGTGATCGAGGCGGCGCAGGGCAAGCTGCGGCGCGAGACGGATTCGGTGGGGCAGCGGCGGATGCTGGAGCTGCAGGACCGGGCGCGCGAGGTGGGCGGCGACGGGCTGGAGGTCAGCCCGAACCTGTGGGCCGGGGTGGGGCTGGTGCGCGGCGGCGCGGGCACGGCGCTGGTGGGCTCGCCGGCCACGGTGGCGGCGCGGATCGCCGAGTACCGGGCGCTGGGCATCGACGCGGTGATCGGCTCGGGCTACCCGCACCTGGAGGAGGCGTACCGGGTGGCGGAGATGCTGTTCCCGCTGCTGGGCGTCTCGACGGGCTCGCCGGACCCGATGCTGCGGGCGCGCGGGCCGATGTTCACGGGGGGCGGGTCGACGTCGCTGGCGCAGATGACGCCGGCGGAGCTGATGGGCGGCACGGCCAAGGTGTTCTGACGCGGTCCTGCCCGGCCGGCGGCCTGGAAGCAGGCAAGGCTGGGCTCTCCCTCCGCTGCCATTCCAACGATCCAAGCGGATCGTCGGAACCTTTGGCAGCTCCGCCCAGACCCGCCAGGGGGGAAGCCCCCCTGGACCGGCTTTACTTAAGTAATGGATTCCAAAGGCGAGCCTTTGGCGGAGTTTGAGGCAGGGCCTCAACCTTGCTTCCTCCCCTACCTTCCCGCGCGCAGGCAGGCTCGCTAGGCTCGCGGCATGGCCCTCATCCCTTCCGCTCCCGCCCTTCCCCCGGCGTCGCGTTCCAGGCGTGCGCCGGGGCTTCTCGCCGGCGTGGCGGCGCTGGCGCTGGCCGCCGGTGCCGCCGCCGCGGCCCCGCAGCCGCAGGCCGGCGGGCGGGCGGGGATGCCGCCGGAGCAGCCGGACGCGCCGTCGCTGGCGCCCTCGCCCGGGCCGGCGCCCACGGTGAACCCGCCGCCCGCGCTCGCGCCGGACGCCGGGCCGGGCGAGGCGCCGTCCGGGGCGGGCGACCAGGCGGACGCGGGCGACGAGGACGCCGAGCCGGTGGGCTCGGGGGCGTTCGGGGCGTTCCTGGGCGGGCAGTTCGCGCTGTCGAAGGACGACCCGTCCGACGCGGCGGAGCTGCTGCTGCGGGCGCTGCGCGCGGACGCCGACAACGCCACGCTGCAGCAGCAGACGTTCCTCGCCTGCCTGCTGGCGGGGCGCGAGGAGGCGGTGCCGCTGGCGGCGCAGCTCCACGACACCTCGGCGGCGCTGCTGCTGCTCGGCGACACCAAGGCGCGCGACGAGGAATGGCAGGACGCGGCCGGGCTGTACGGCGCCCTGGCGCCGCAGCCGCTCACCGACATCGTCAGGCCGCTGCTGGTGGCGTGGGCGCGGCAGGGCGCGGGCGACACCGACGCGGCGCTGGGCACGCTGGCGCCGCTGATGCGCGACCGGCACGCCCAGGGGATCTACGCGCTGCACGCGGCGATGATCGCCGACCAGGCGGGGCGCGCGCAGGACGCGGCGCGGCTGTTCGCGGATGCGCAGTCCGGCTTCTCCGGCATCAACCTGCGGCTGGGGCAGATCGTGGCGAGCTTCGAGGCGCGGCACGGCGACGCCGCGGCGGGGCGGGGGACGATCGACGCCCTGGTGGCGCAGAGCCCGGACCTGGCGATGTCGGGGCCGGGCCTGCTCGCCGCGGTGGGGCGGCCGGTGGTCTCCACGCCGGCCGAGGGGATCGCCGAGGCGTATCTCGCGATGGCGGCCTCGCTGCACCAGCAGAACGCGGACGCCTTTTCGCAGGTGCTGCTGCGCCTGGCGCTGGGGCTGCGGCCGGACCTGACCGCGGCGAAGCTGCTGATGAGCGACATCCTGCTCGCGGCGCACCGGGCGGAGGAGGGCCTGGCGCTGCTGCGCGGCGTGGCGGAGGACGACCCGCTGCACGCGGTGGTGGCGCTGCGGGTGGCGCAGTTCGAGGGCGCTCTGGACGAGGACGCGGCGGCCGAGCGCACCCTGCGCCAGCTTGCGGCGCAGTACCCGGACCGGCCGGAGCCGCTGGAGCAGCTCGGCGCGCAGCTCGTGCGGCAGAAGCGCTTTCCCGACGCCGTGGTGGCGTACGACGCGGCGATGGCGCGGATCGCGCATCCCGACGACGCGAACTGGGCGCTGTTCTTCGACCGCGGCGTGGCGCTGGACCGCGCGCACCAGTGGGCGCGCGCCGAGGACGACCTGCAGCGCGCGCTGAAGATGGCGCCGGACCAGGCGGTGGTGGAGAACTACCTCGGCTATTCCTGGGCGGACCAGAACCGCAACCTGCCCAAGGCGCGCGAGCTGCTGCAGCGCGCGCTGGCGGCCAAGCCGGAGGACGGCGAGGTGGTGGACAGCCTGGGCTGGGTGATGCTGCGCCAGGGCGACGTGGCGGGCGCGGTGCGCCGCCTGGAGCGCGCCACCGAGCTGGCGCCGGACGACGCCACGATCAACTCGCACCTCGGCGACGCGTATTGGGCGGCGGGGCGCAGGCGAGAGGCGGCGGACCAGTGGCGGCGCGCGCTGGTGTTCAAGCCGGAGCCGGACGAGGTGGCGCCGATCCAGGCCAAGCTGCGGCGCGCGGAGGCGGAGCTGCCGGCGCGCACGGAGGGTGGCGCGGCCCCGGGCGACGCGATTGGCGATGCGGCGGGCGGATCGGCGGGCGGGTCGGGAGCGGGCGGGTCGGGGGGTGGCGCTGCGGTGCCGGCGCCAGCGGCCGACGGCGTGGCCGGGCAGAAGGCGCCGGCGGTGGCGGCACCGCGGTCGGGCCCGGGCTCGCAGGGCGACGCGGGGCCGTCCGGCGAGCCGGCCGCCGGCGGGGCTGCGGGGAGCGCGGTGCCCGGCGCGGTGGCGCCGCCGGCGGGCGGGCGCTGAGGCGCGGCGTGCGGCGGCGCGTCCGGCCGCCGGGCGTCGGCTGGCCGGCCGTCGGGTGGGACGGCGGGGCGTGAGCGGCGGTGCCCCGGCGGTGCGTGCGGAGCGGCTGTCGTGCCTCGCGCCGGCCAAGGTCAACCTGTTCCTCCACGTCACCGGCCGGCGCGCGGACGGCTACCACCTGCTCGACAGCCTGGTGGTGTTCGCGGGCGTGAGCGACGTGCTGCACGCGCGGTTCGACGGCGAGCTGTCGCTGGCGGTGACGGGGCCGTTCGCGGCAGGGCTGGGCATGGCGGGGCTGGGCGCGGCGGGTCCGGGGGAGGCAGAGAACCTGGTGCTGCGGGCTGCGCGGGCGCTGTCGGCGCTGAGCGGGCAGGCGCCGCGGGCCGCGCTGGTGCTGGACAAGCGGCTGCCGGTGGCGTCGGGGATCGGCGGCGGCTCAGCGGATGCGGCGGCGGCGCTGCGGCTGCTGCGGCGGTTGTGGGGCGTGGCGCCGGCGGCGGCGGAGATGGCGGCGCTGGCGCTGGGGCTGGGGGCGGACGTGCCGGTGTGCCTGGGCGGGCAGGCGGCGCGGATGGAGGGGGTGGGCGAGGTGCTGTCCGCGGTGCCGGCGCTGCCGCCGCTGGGGCTGGCGCTGGTCAATCCGGGGGTGGCGGTGCCGACGCGGGCGGTGTTCGAGCGCAGGGCGGCGTCGGCGGGCGGGGCGGGGCGGTTTGGCGGGCGGGCGCCGCCGTCGCTGCCGGGGGGCTGGGCGGACGCGGCGGCGCTGGCGGGGTGGCTGGGGGAGGCGGGCAATGACCTGGAGGACGCGGCGCGGGCGCTGTGCCCTGCGGTGGGCGAGGTGCTGGCGGCGCTCGGGGCGCAGCCGGGGTGCCTGCTGGCGCGGATGAGCGGGTCGGGGGCGACGTGCTTCGCGCTGTTCGCGGGGGAGCGGGAGGCGGAGCAGGCGGCGGCGGCGATGCCGGCGAGGTGGTGGAGCTGGGGAGGCGGGCTGGCGCGGGACGGCGTGGAGCCTGCGGGCTAGAAAGGGCAGGCAAGGTTGAGGCTCTGCCTCAAACTCCGCCAAAGGCAGGCCTTTGGAATCCACTTCTTAAGTAAGGCCGGTCTAGGGGCGGCTCGCCCCTGGCGGGTCTGGGCAGAGCCCAGCCTTGCTTTCTGACAGCTTCACAGGCTCAGCACCCGGGCCTGCTCGCCTGGCGTCCGCCCGTACAGGAACAGCGCCGCGTAGAGCGCCGCCGTCGCCGCCACGACCAGCCCGACCTGGGCCGCGGGGCCGCCGCCGAGCAGCCGGTGCGCCCCTGTCACGCAGGCGGCCATGACGGCGATGCCCGCGGCCGGCGCCGCCACGGCGCGGGCGAGGGTGGCGGCGGGGATCGCCCAGTCGCGCTTGAGGTAGCGGGCGCCCCAGGCCAGCAGCAGCGGGTAGATCGCCAGCCAGACCGAGGCAGTGGCGACGATCCCTGCCTGCGCCGGCGCGGCGAGGCCCGCGAGCACGACACCGCCGGCCAGCAGCAGCAGCATCGTGGCCGACAGCCGGGCGGCGGTGCCCGGGCGCCCGGAGGCGATCAGCACGGCGGCGAGCGGCTGGGACAGGGCGCGCAGCAGGGCAGCGGCGGCCAGCAGGCGCAGCGGCGTGGCGGCGGCGGCGTAGCTGTGGCCCTCGTGGTCGTGGAGCAGGGCGGTCAGCGGGCCGGCGGCGAGCACGAGGGCGGCCATCAGGGGGGCAACCAGGGTGACGCTCCTGGCGAGCGCCCAGGCGAGGATCCCGGCGACCTGGCTGCGGGCCGGGGCGACGCGGGCGAGGACCGGCAGGGCGGTGCGGCTGACCAGGGTGGCGACGGCCATCGCGGGCTCCATGGCGATGTCGAAGGCGACGCGGTAGAGCGCGAGCTGGGCGGCGCCGTAGAACCAGCCGATCAGCAGGTAGTCGACGTTGCGAAACATCTGCTCCGCGACGTTGGCCGCGGCCGCGCGCACGCCGAAGCGGGCGAGGGGGCGGATCAGCGCGGGGCGCAGGCGCAGGCGCGGGCGGAACGGGCGGGCGAGCTGGGCGCCGAGCAGCGTGTACAGGCCGCTGGCGGCGTAGCCCGCGACCAGCGCCCAGGCACCCGCGCCCGAGGCGCCCAGCGCCAGGCGGGTCAAGGCGGCGGCAGCGGTGGCGCACACGCCGACGGTGGCGATGCGCTCGTACTGCAGGTCGCGGTTCATCAGGGCGAGCGGGATCACCGCTGCGGCCACGAGCGGCTGCTTGGCGGCGATGGCGAGGAAGTAGCCGCCCATCCCGGCCACGCCGTAGAGCGCCGCGATCCGGGGCGCGGCCAGCAGGGTCAGGCCGGCGACCAGCGCCGAGGCGCCGAGGACGTACCAGAACAGCGTGTCGAGCTGCGGGCGGGAGGCTGCGCGCGCCTGGATCAGGGCCTCGCCGGTGCCCAGGCCGTTGAGCGCCTCGACGATCATGCCGACGGAGATCACCAGCGAGGCGACGCCGACCTGCTGCCGGGTCAGGAAGAGCAGAAGGGCCAGGGTGGTGGCGAAGTCGACGACCTTGGCGGCGACGGTCGCGCCGGCGAGCCAGTTGAAGCCCTGGCCGAGGCGGCTGGTGGCAGGGGCCGCTTGCGGGGGCCTGCGAGAAAGCAAGGCTGGGCTCTGCCCAGACCCGCCAGGGGGGAAGCCCCCCCTGGACCGGCTTTTCTTAAGTAATGGATTCCAAAGGCGAGCCTTTGGCGGAGTTTGAGGCAGAGCCTCAACCTTGCTTGCTTCAGCGGTCATTCGGAGCAGCCATGCGGCTAGTCGCCCGCGGCCCCGGGGAGCAGACGGCCGGGCGGCAGCACCCAGGACCGTGCGCGGACGAGGTGCGCCAGCCAGCGCCAGGACTGGCGCGCCCAGGCGGCGTACTGCGCGCGGCTCCAGCCGGTGCGGCGGGCCCGTGGCGGTGCGTGCCGCGCCTCGGACAGGCGGGCCGCGAGGAGGTCGGCGATCGTGTGCGCACGGGCGTTCCAGGTGAGGCTGCGGCTGTCGTGCCGCGCCGCCGCGGCGAGGCGCGCGGCCAGCGCCGGGTCGCGCGCCAGGGTGGCGAGGCCGGCGGCCAGCGCGTCCAGGTCGTCGGGCGCGCAGAGCAGGGCGTTGGTGTCGTGGCGCAGGACCTCGCGGATGTCGGGCGTGTCGCCGGCCAGGATCGGGCGGCCCGACGCCAGGTAGAGGAACAGCTTGAGCGGCAGCACCGTGGAGCCGAACTCCGCCAGCGGCTTCCACGACGGAGGGATCAGCAGCACGTCGGCGGCGAAGATGTAGCGGCCCAGGGTCTCCGGCGGCTGCCAGCCGACGATGCGGATGTTGGCCACGTCGCGCGCCATCGCCTCAACCGGGCCGTCGCCCTGGGAGCCCACCAGGAGGAACAGGTGGTCGGGCAGGCGCCGCGCGGCCTCGACCACTAGCGCCAGGCCCTTCTTGTGGTTGAGCCGGCCGGTGTAGACGACCGTGCGCCTGGCGGGGTCGAGGCCGAGCCGGCGCCTGGCGTCCTCTGCGGCGACGGGGGATTGCAGGCGGGCGGGGTCGAAGCCGTTGCGCACGCAGCGCAGCCTGTCCTCCGCGACGCCGATGCGGCGGTAGCGCTCGCGCGTGTAGTCGGAGTGGCAGATGTTGACCAGGAAGCGGCGGTGGCCGAGCAGGCGGTGGATCAGGAACTGCAACGGCGGGATCTGCGCGGGCCAGGGGCGGTAGTGGTCGAACGCCACGCGCTGGCCGAACAGCAGCGCCACCCAGGCGACCCACAGGTTGCGCGTGTAGACGAGGTCGGCCTCGCGGAACTCGGGGCGCCACGGCAGGGTCAGGCCGCAGCACAGGTGGCGCAGCGCCGCCGGGCGCAGCGGCGCGCGGGCGCGCACCACCGCCATGCCGGCCAGGGCGGCGATCTCCGGGGCGGACCCGGCGGGAAGGGGCACGTGCAGCCAGCAGCGCGACAGGAGCGGGGCCAGGTGGCGCGCGGTGGCGAGGAACACCTCGGCGTCCGCCTGCGGGCTGGGCAGGGGGTTCTCGAAGGCGAACAGGATTTTCACCGGGGAGCACGCGCACGACGCGGGCAACGCAGGGCCATCAATGCAGGGACCGCCTCGCCGCACCTGCGGCCGGGGTTGCTGTAGCGCGGGGGAGGCCTGGTGAACAGGGGCGGAGAAGGCAAGCAAGGTTGAGGCTCCGCCTCAAACTCCGCCAAAGGCAGGCCTTTGGAATCCATTGCTTAAGTGAAGCCGGTCCGGGGGCGGCTCGCCCCTGGCGGGTCTGGGCGGAGCCCAGCCTTGCTTCCTGCCTCGCACAGCGCGGCCAGGTTCGGGACGCAGGCGGCGACGAGGGCGCTGTAGAGCTGGCGGTCGCGGTGGGCGAGGACGTACTCGGGGGTGATCGCGGCGACGAGCGCCCTGGTGCGCACCGACGCGTACCAGTGCACGACGCGGGTGTCGGGCGAGAGGGCCTCGCCGAGGCGCACCGTGCGCGCGCGGCGGAACCAGTGCTCGGAGATCTCCGGCGGCAGCGGGGAGAAGACGCGGGGCTCGTGGAGGGTCAGGCCGTCCGTGCCGTGGCGGGCGAGCAGGTCCTGGAGCAGGGCGGGGCCGAGCGCGGTGCGCTGCGCCAGTTGGTCGGGGGGCAGCGCGGCCATGGCGCGCAGCAGGCGGGCGGGCAGCTCCGAGCCGGCCTCCGCGCCCATCGCGGCGTTGTTGACGGCGCGGAAGTACAGCCTCTCGACGCCGCGGAACGCCCGCCAGCCGCCCGGCGCCCGGCGCAGGGCCTTGCGCAGCAGGTCGAGGGCCAGGGGGCGCGCCAGCACCAGGGGCGAGCGCGAGCGGCGCACCGCCTGCGGCCAGACGACGCGCTCGCAGCCGACGAACTGGCGGGCGTGGGTGAGCGGGGACAGCGGGGCGAGGGTCACCGTGTCGAGGTCGAGGTAGATGCCGCCGTGCAGGAAGAGGATCGCGGCGCGCAGGACGTCGGCGCGCATCACCGGCGCGTCGAGGCCGGCGTACAGCCGGGCCAGCGCGTCGCCCAGGCCGAGCGCGTGGCCGGCGCGGGCCAGGCAGGCGAGCGGTTCGGTGCGCGACAGGCGCAGGCCGGGGACGGCGTGGAGGGCGCGCAGCACGGCGTCGTCGTCGAGCGGGTCGGTGTGATGGAGGGTGATCCCGGCCATGCCGCTGCGCTGCGCCGCGGAGAGCAGCGCGAAGCCGTACGCCCAGGGCAGGCTCGTGCCGATCCAGCAGAAGTGCAGGCGTGCGGGGATCGTCACGACGGGCGACTCGCGGAGGGCGGCTCGCGGCTCATGTCGATGGCCCCTTGTGTTGACCTGCAAGGCAAGCAAGGCTGGGCTCTCCCTCCGCTGGCCATTCCAATGGCCCAAGCGGGCCATCGGAACCTTTGGCCAGCTCCGCCCAGACCCGCCAGGGGCGAGCCGCCCCTGGACCGGCGCTTTCTAAGTTATGGATTCCAAAGGCCTGCCTTTGGCGGAGTTTGAGGCGGAGCCTCAACCTTTCTGCTTTGCCGGTCATTTCAAAAAACGGCCGGTGTCAGCCCGGCGCGGCGGGGAGGACGGAGTAGAGGACGCTGTCCGCGCCCTGCCACCGGAGGGAGAGCCGGGGGTTGCGGTAGCCGGCGGGCAGAACAGCGTCGATCAGCCAGAGGTCGTCGATGCCGTCGAGCGGGAGCGCGGCCAGGGCGTCGGGCAGGGTCGGGCGCTTCCTCTGCGCGCCGCCGCAGCGGGACGGCCACACGTACTGGGAGGGGTCGTCGTAGAAGCGGGGGGAGGGGCGGTAGAGGATCTGCAGCAGGTGCGCGCCGTCCACGTCCCACTGCGAGTTGGTCCAGGCGCGGCGGTAGGCGATCGCCAGGTCGCCGAGGTGGTCGAGGCGGTCGGCGCGCCAGGACGCGAGGGTGTCGCAGGGGCGCTCGTTGAGCACGATCACCCGGCTGTGCTCCGGGATGTGCGGCAGGGCGGCAAGCTCGGCGGTGTAGCGGGCGTCGTACGCGGCGAAGCCGGCCGTGGTGACGGCGAGGCGCAGCGCGAGGAGTGCGAAGCCGCACGCCGCGACCAGGCGCTGCACGCGCGGCGCGGCGCGGCTCCAGTCCTGGGTGGCGAAAGCCAGCATCGGCACCAGCGGCAGCAGGCGCGCGTCGGCGTAGCTGGAGCCGCCGAGCGAGTACGGCGTGGCCAGGAACAGCGCCAGCAGCGCCAGCAGCGCCGGCACCACCGCGCGGTGCGGCCGTGCGCGCAGCCGCCAGCCGAGGGCGAACACCGCCAGCGCGAGGGCCAGCGAGCCGACGTCGAGCAGCACGCTTTGGTCGCGCAGCAGCATGAGCATGGCGTCGTATTTCGAGCGGACGCTGAAATGGTTGCTGCCCGCGAACGACTCCGCGCCCAGGCGCCACAGCACGAGGATGGCCACGGAGGACAGCAGCGGCCGGACGCGGCGCAGGACCGCGCGGGTCGGCCACCAGCCGGGCATCAGGGCGAACTCGCGCGCGCCGGCGAGCAGCACGAACAGGCAGCCGGCGGCGACGTGGCACAGGAACAGCAGCGGCACCGCGGCCCAGGTCGCGGCCTCGCGCAGGCCCGGGCGGTCGTCGAGCCGCATCCAGGCGGCGAAGCACAGCAGCGACAGCGCCGCGCCCAGCATGTAGTTGAGGAACCCGTAGTTCAGGAGCTGGCTGTAGACGAACACCAGCGCCCAGGGCACGCCGGCGGCGCCGCGCGGGTTCAGCGTGCGCGCGACCATGAGGATGCCGCCGGCGAGCAGCGGCGGGATGATCGCCGCCACCACCCGGTACGCCCGCGTCAGGCCGAGCGTGCCCCGCAGCGCCGCCACCACGAGGTCGGTGCCCAGGTTGGGCACCAGGCGCCAGTGGAACGCCAGGAGCCGCGCGAAGGCGGGGTCGTCGGCGTAGGCCTCGACCGCCGAGGCGCCCATGTGGCCGGGGAGGTCGATGAGCGGCGGGATGGTGGCGAACAGGAACGGCACCGCCATCGCCGCGCAGAGCAGGAGCACGACCGGCGTGCGAAGCGCGGGGACGGGCGCCCGTGGCACGAGGCGTGCGGCGGGGGTGTCCCGCGATTGCTGGTCCATGCTCAGGCGCCAAGAGTCATGCTGCGTGGTGATCCCGGATGTCCTTGCCGCGACGCAGGCGAGGCCAGAGGCTCTGCCCCCTGGACGCAGCCATTGGCAAGCCTCGGAGTCCTCCAGTTTGATGCCGGCGGCTTTCGAGTGTCGCCGGCCAGGCAAGGAAGGTTGAGGCTCTGCCTCAAACTCCGCCAAAGGCTCGCCTTTGGAATCCACTCCTTAAGAAAGCCGGTCCAGGGGGACTTCCACCCTGGCGGGTCTGGGCGCAGCTGCCCAAAGGTTCCGGCGGCCCGCTTGGGCCGTAGGTAATGGGCAGCGGAGGGAGAGCCCGGCCTTGCCTGCTTCCGGGGCAGCGTCAGGCTGTCGCGCGCGGCGGTGACCTGTTCGCAGGCGTCGGATCTTTTCGTCCCGTGGTGCCTTGCGGCAGGGTCGGGCGCGATTAATTCTCGTGCTTGGCACAACCGGGGAGGGTCCGGGCTGCGTACCGGGGAGGCCGCCAGCCTGTGCGCAAGCAAGTGCCCGCAACCTCCCGCTCCAGCCGGCAGCCTGCCGGCCCCGCTCCTGCCGGCCCCGCTCCTGCAAGCCATGTCAGCGTGGGCGACGACCTGTTGCGGCTGGTGGTCGAGAACGCGACCGACTTCGCGGTGATCGCCACCGATGCCGGGGGCCGGGTCAATGTGTGGAACGTCGGCGCGGAGCGGCTGCTCGGCCACGCGGAGCACGAGATCGTCGGCCACGCGCTGGACGTGATCTTCACGCCGGAGGACCGCGCCGCGGGCAGGCTCGGCCGCGAGATGCGCAGGGCGCGCGACGAGGGGCGGGCCGAGGACGAGCGCTGGCACCTGCGCCGCGACGGCTCGCGCTTCTGGGGGGCCGGGCTGATGATGCCGCTGGCCGCGCCCGGGGCGGGCTTCGTCAAGATCGTGCGCGACCGCACCCGCGAACGCCTGGACGGCGAGAGGCTGCGCGACGCGGAGCGGCAGTCGCGCACCCTGATCGAGGGCGTGCCGCATCTGCTGTGGCGGTCCTGCAACCGCGGCAACTGGACCTGGGCCAGCCCGCAATGGTGCGGCTACACCGGGCAGAGCCAGGAGGACAGCCACGGGCTCGGCTGGCTCCGCGTGGTGCACCCGGACGACCAGGCGCACGCGGTGCGGGCGTGGGACGAGGCGCAGCCGAACGGCGCGCTCGATGTCGAGTTCCGGGTGTGGCACGCCGCCGCTGCGCATTGGGTCTGGCACCACACGCGCTCGCTGCCGGTGCGCGAGGCGGATGGCGGCATCGCCGAGTGGCTCGGCACCACCACCGACATCCAGTCGCTCAAGGAGCTGCAGGGCCGCCAGGAGACGCTGCTCGCCGAGGCTCGGCACCACGCCCGCGCGCTGGAGGCGGAGATCGGCCAGCGCCGCCTGGTCGAGGCGGAGCTGCTGTACAAGGCGTTCCACGACGACCTGACGCGGCTGCACAACCGCCCCCACTTCATCGGGCGACTGGAAGCGGCGCTGGAGCGCAGGACGCGCGACGCCGGGCTGCGCTGCGCGGTGCTGTTCCTCGACATCGACCGTTTCAGCCTGGTCAACGACAGCCTCGGCCACGGCGCCGGCGACACGCTGCTGGTCGAGGTCGGGCGGCGGCTGCGCGGCTGCGCCGGGCCGGGGACGACGCTGGCGCGGCTCGGCGGCGACGAGTTCGCGCTCCTCGTCGAGGGCGCGACGACGGCTGACGTGACCGGGGTGGCCGAGGCGATCCTGGGCGCGATTCGCCAGCCGCTGTGGCTCGACTCGCAGGAGGTCTTCGTCTCGTGCAGCATCGGCGTGGTCGAGGCCGCGGCGCACCACCGCACCCCGGAGTCGCTGCTGCGCGACGCCGACATCGCCATGTACCAGGCCAAGCGGCACGGGGCCGGCCGCTACGCCGTGTTCACGGAGTCGATGCACGACGGCGCGGTGGAGGCCTTGCGGTTGCAGACCGACCTGCGCAACGCCGTGGCACGCGGCGAGTTCGTGCTGCACTACCAGCCGATCCGCGACGCCGCCTCCTCCGCCATCGTGGCGCTGGAGGCCCTGGTGCGCTGGCGCCACCCGCGGCGCGGCCTGGTGGCGCCGGACGGGTTCATCGCCGCCGCCGAGGAGAGCGGGCTGATCCGCGAGATCGGGCGCTGGGTGCTGCGCGAGGCGTGCGCGCAGATGGTGGCGTGGCGCCGGCATTTCCCGGGCCTGGCACCCACCCTCAGCGTGAACACGTCCGGCGCGGAGCTGCGCGACCCGCAGTTCGCGCAGGCCACGCGCGACGTGCTCGCGGACAGCGGGATCGACCCGCGCTCGGTGCAGATCGAGGTGACGGAGAGCGTGTTCCTGCACCAGCCCGACCTCGCCGGCGCCACCCTGGGCAGCCTGCGCGCGCTGGGCGTGCGCGTCGCGCTCGACGATTTCGGCACGGGGTACTCGTCGCTGAGCTACCTGGACCGCTACCCGATGGACGCGATCAAGATCGACCGCTCGTTCGTGGCGCAGATGCCGACCCGGCCGAGAAGCGTCGCGATCGTCCACACGATCGTGGCGCTGGGCCGGGCCATGGGCCTCGACATCGTGGCCGAGGGCGTCGAGGACGAGCACCAGCTCCGGGTGCTCCGCGACACCGGGTGTGCAGCGGTGCAGGGCTACCTGCTGGGACGGCCGATGCCGGCGAACGACATGACGCACCTGCTCGCCCGCGAGTCGGGACACAGCAAGCAAGGTTGAGGCTCTGCCTCAAACTCCGCCAAAGGCTCGCCTTTGGAATCCATTGCTTCAGTAAAGCCGGTCCAGGGGCGAGGCTGGCCAAAGGTTCCGACGACCCACTTGGGTCGTTGGAAGGGCCAGACGAGGGGGCTCGCCCCTGGCGGGTCTGGGCAGAGCTGCCCAAAGGTTCCGACGGCCCCCTTGGGCCGTAGGTAATGGGCAGCGGAGGGAGAGCCCAGCCTTGCTTTCTGCCTTAGGACAGGCCCGCTTCCCAGGATGGTCGCGCTGCACCACACTGCCGGGGGCCGCGGCCAGGCCCCGGAGGGCGTGGCGGCATGCACGATCCCATGGCGCGGCGGGCGAAGTCGCTGCCGGGCAACCCGTTCTCGGACCGCCGGCTCGCGGCGATGCTCGTCCTGGGCTTCAGCTCGGGCCTCCCGTTCCTGCTGGTCTACGTCACGCAGTCGGCCTGGCTTTCGGAGGCCGGCGTGGGGATCGCCACGCTGGGCCTGCTGAGCGAGATGACGCTGGCCTACAAGCTCAAGTTCGTCTGGGCGCCGTTCCTCGACCGCTTCGACCCGCCGGTGCTCGGCCGGCTGCTGGGACGCCGGCGGGGGTGGATCGTCGCCTCGCAGATGGCGGTGGTGCTGGCGCTGGCCGGGGTCGCGTTCGGCGACCCGGCGCACTGGCTGGCCTGGACGGTCGCGTTCTCCTTGGCGCTGGGGTTCGCCGGGTCGACGCAGGACGTGGTGATCGACGGCTGGCGCATCACCGCGGCGCCCGCGGAGCAACAGGCGCTGATGTCGACCTGGGCGGAGATCGGCTGGCGCGTGGGCAGCCTCGCGGCCGGCGCCGGCGCGCTGCTGCTCGCGGATCGGGTCGGCTGGCGGGGCGCCTACCTGTTCATGGCGGCGCTGATGGCGCCCGGCATGGTCGCGGCCCTGCTCGCGCCGGAGCCGGAGTCCGATCGTGACCGCGCCTCGCCCGGGTCCGGGCAGCCCGCCGAGGCGTCGCCGGGCTTCGTCGAGCCAGGCTTCGTCGAGCCAGGCTTCGTCGAGACGGTCGTGGCGCCGATCCGGGAGCTGTGGGGGCGACTCGGGCCGCTGGCGCTGCCGGTGCTCCTGATGGTCGCGGGGTTCCGGATGCCGGGCTACGTGTCGAACGCCATGGCGGTGCCGCTGTTCAAGAGCCTGCACTACACCAACACCGACATCGCCACCGTGACCAAGGTGTTCGGCTTCGGGGTGGCGCTGGGCGGCACGTTCCTCGCGAGCTTCGTCGTGCCCAGGATCGGCATCATGGCGAGCCTGCTGGCGGGCACGGTGTTCGGCTCGGCCTCGCACCTCAGCCTCGCCTACCTGGCGGCCCACGGCGATCGCGGCGGCGGCGAGTTCTGGACCTTCGCCACCGCCGTCAGCATCGACAGCTTCGCCTACGCCTTCGCCTCGATCGTGCTCATCACCTACATGTCCTCGCTCACCGCGACGAAGCACGCGGCCAGCCAGTACGCGCTGCTGACCTCGCTGTGCGCCCTGCCGGGGAGCCTGGTCGCGGGCAGCTCGGGCCTCGTCGTGCGCTCGCTCGGGTTCGAGGGGTTCTTCGTCGCCACGTCGCTGATCGGCATCCCGGTGGCGTTCGCCTGCTGGTACGTCGGGCACCTGCACCAGCGGACGGCGGCGCAGCCGGCGGAGTGAGGTGCCGGAAGGCAGGAAGGTTGAGGCTCTGCCTCAAACTCCGCCAAAGGCTCGCCTTTGGAAACCACTCCTTAAGCAAAGCCGGTCCAGGGGCGGCTCGCCCCTGGCGGGTCCAGGGCAGAGCCCTGGCCTTGCCTGCTTCTCGGCTGTCGGCGCTGTGTCCCGACCTGCAATCCGACGACGGCAGGTCGGAGCACGGCGGCTCTACTTCAGGTGCTGGGCCAGCAGCTTGTTCATCTCGAACATGGTGGCCTGGTCCTGGCCGAACACGCGGCGCAGCTTGTCGTCGGCCACGATCACCCGGCCGTCCTTCGGGCTCTGCAGCTTGTGCGCCTTGATGTACTCCCAGACCTTGCTGACCACCTCGCCGCGCGGCATCGCGCCCTCGCCGACCACGGCCGCCAGCGCCTCGGAAGGCTGCAGCGGCTGCTGGAGCGCGTTGGGCTTCTGGCCGGTCTTGGGCTTGCCGACGGCGGTGCCCTTGGGCGGCGCCTCGGCCTTGGCGGCCTTGGGCGCCTTGGCCGTGGCGCCCTTGGCGGCCGGAGCCTTGGCGGCGGCGGTCTTGGCAGGTGCGGCCTTGGCGGGTGCGGCCTTGGCGGTGTTCGGCGGCTTCGTCATCGGGGTGCCTCGGGGCTGATCGCGTTTCGGATGGGCAGTCCATGACAGGGCGGACCAGTCACGGGAAGGGCTCTCCGTCATGGGTCCGGAAAACGGCCGGCTATCGTTCCACCCTTGCGCCACCAACAACGTCGCCCAGACCTCCGTGTCGCCTGCCGCGGTGATGCGGCCTGACGTTGGCCGCGCATGTGTCGCCCAACTGTCACAGCGGACCACGGACGCGGCGCAGGACAGGACCGCCCCAGGGTCGCCTGGAGTTGCCCAGGCCGGCGGTGCCCGATGATGGCTGGCCCGGCGGCGCTTGGCGGGGCGGGCAGGACGGAGGGCTCCGCCTCCTCGGGCAGGTGGCCTCCGGCGGCTCCGCCCCGTGCCGATGTGCGGGGCACGTCCGGGCGGAGCCGCGGTGCTGCGCCCTGACAGGCCGGTGGCGCCGGGCCGGGTCGGGACAGGGCCGCAGCGTTGTCCTGGATTGTCCAGGTCTTGCCCGGTGCCGGCCGCGTGCGAGGCGAATGTCAGGATATGTAAGGTACGCGCAGTAGAACCGGCGCAGAACGGTTCGGGCGGTGCTGCTGCCACTTGTGATCCGGGTCGGGACTTACCTATGCTGCAAGTCCTGCCCGCAGTGCCTGCACCATTCGCATCGGATCATTCATGTCATCTGCCACCGGCCAGTCCTCTGTTCTGGGGTTTGCCGCCCGGATCGTGTCCGCCCACGTCGCCAACAACGCCGTCCAGGTCGGCGACCTGCCCGACCTGATCCACAAGGTCTACGCCGCGCTCGCCATGCTCGGTTCCGCCCCCGTGCAGGCGGAGAAGCGCGAGCCGGCGGTGCCGGTGAGGAAGTCGGTGTTTCCCGACTTCATCATCTGCCTGGAGGACGGCAAGAAGCTGAAGATGCTCAAGCGCCACCTGCAGACCTCCTACGGCCTGACGCCTGACGCCTACCGCGAGCGCTGGGGGCTGCCGGCCAGCTACCCGATGGTGGCACCCAGCTACGCCGAGCGGCGGTCCGCGCTGGCCAAGTCGATCGGCCTCGGACGCAAGCGCGCGGAGAAGACCGGCCTCGCGGCGGAGGACGGCGCCAGGCCGGCGCGGCGCGGCCGCAAGCCCGCCGTCCGGGCGGAGGCCGCTCCCGGCCGCTGACGCGACGGTGCCGGCCCGGCGGCAGGCAGGGTCCGGACCTGCCGGAAGCCGGAGGCTCGGTGCCAGTGGCCCCATGTTTCGATTTGTCAGGAAGCAAGGCCAGGGCTCTGCCCTGGACCCGCCAGGGGCGAGCCGCCCCTGGACCGGCTTTACTTAAGTAAGGGATTCCAAAGGCGAGCCTTTGGCGGAGTTTGAGGCAGAGCCTCAACCTTGCTTTAGTTCTCCTTTCCAGCGGGCCGCGATCCCGTCAGTTCGTGGCGTCCAGGTCGGGCCGCCACCCCGGCAGCCCGGCGCGCCAGAACACGAAGCTGTACATGTCCGTCGCCAGGGAGTCGTTCTGGCTGCGGGTCGAGCCGATGCCGTGTCCGCCCTCGCGGTCGATGCGCAGCAGCACGGGGTTCGTGGTGCCCGACGCCTGCAGCGCGGCGGCCAGCTTCGCCGGCTCCCAGGGCGAGACGCGGGGGTCGTTGAGGCCGGTGGTGATCATCACCGCCGGGTAACAGGTGCCCGGGACGACGTGCTGGATCGTGTCCATCTCGAACAGGTTGCGGAACCCCTGCCCGGTGGTGACGCTGCCGAACTCGGGGATGTTGGACGGGCCGTTCGGCGAGAACTCGGAGCGCAGCGGGTTGGCGACCGGCACCGAGTCGATCACGCCGGCGAACAGGTCGGGGCGCTCGGTGAGCGAGCGGCCCATGGTGATGCCGCCCGCCGAACCGCCGAAGATGAACAGCTTGTCCTTCGTGGTGACGCCGCGCGCCACCAGGTCCTCGCCGCAGGCGATCAGGTCGCGCCAGGTGTTGGGCTTGCTCGCGTCCTTGCCGCCGAGGCGCCAGGCGTCGCCCAGCTCGCCGCCGCCGCGGACGTGGCACGAGGCGTAGCTGCCGCCCTCGCGCAGGAAGCCGACGCTGCGCGGGCTGAAGTCGGCGAGCTGCGAGATGCCGTACGAGCCGTACGCCTGCACCAGCGTGACCTGCGGGCCCTGCACGGCGCGCGGCTGCACCAGCGACAGCGGCACCATGGCGCCGTCCGCCGCCTTTGCCTCGAGGTCCTGGACGACGTAGTCCGCGGGGTCCAGCGCCGGCTTCGGGGTCAGCGCGAGGTCGTGGAACGTCCTTGCTCCGGGATCGTAGGCGAACTCGGTGGGCGGCACGACCCAGCCGTTCAGCCCGACGGTGACGCCCGGCGCGCGCGGGTCGGTGAAGGCGGATTCGACGTGGCCGCGGAACGGCAGGGCGATCTCCTCCGCCTCCGTGCCGCCGACGGGGATGCGCAGCAGGTGCGAGTAGGCGCCGCTGCGGGCCAGCACGTAGAGGGCATCCGACGCGGCATGGATCGAGTCGATGACGCGGTCGGGCCTCGCGGGCAGCAGGGTCATGGCGGCGGAAAGCGGCTGGCCGGCCTTGAGCGACAGGACCTGGTAGGTCGGCGCGTCGCGGTGGGACAGCACGAAGATGTCGTCGCCGCGCATCTCGATCGCGCTCACGTCGTCGGCGCGGGTGACGAACGGGGTCCAGTTGACCTGTGGATCGTCGATCTGTGCAGCAGGCGCCAGCCAGATGGCCAGCTCGTTCTGCACTCCGTTGGTGCTGGCGGCCGCGGCCAGCGGCGCCCCGGGCGCGATCTGCAGGCTCGGTGCCTCGACGGGGGCGAAGTCCGGGCCGTGCCCGACGGAGTTGCCCAGCAACGGCACCAGTGCGCCGTGCAGGTCCCAGCGGTCGAGCGTCGGGTCCTTGTACTTCTCGATGTCGGATTCGCCGGGCGCCAGCAGCTTCAGCCTGATGAAGTACAGCGCGGTCCCGTCGTTGCTCCACGCGGTCGGACCGTATTCCGCGCGGTCCAGCGGGCCGGCGATCCGCGCGCCGGTGGCCGCGTCGTAGACCGAGATCGCCGCGTCCTCGGAGCCGCCGGAGGAGATGCCGACCGCGACCTTGGCGCCGTCCGGCGAGGCCAGGATGTAGTTGATCGCCATCGGCGTGCCGCCCTGCCCGGCCCGCAGCGCTGCGAGGTCGACGAGCTTGCGGCGCCCGCCGCTGTCCTCGACCATCAGGTCGAAGTTGTCCGAGCCGGGGGCGCGCTCCTGGTAGAACGCGCGCCCGCCGTAGGTGGCGTAGTCCTGCACGAAGCCGAAGCTCGCGGTGAAGGCGGCGACGCGGCGCTCCAGGGCGGCGCGCGGCCCGATCGAGTCCAGGATCGTGCGGGTGCGCTCGCCCTGCGCCGACATCCACGCCCGGGTCGCGGGGTCGAGCGCCTCCATGCCGCGGTACGGGTCGGTGACGCTGCGGCCCCACAGCGACTCCGTGACCGGCGAGGGCGCCGCGGCCGGGGGCGGGTCCAGCGGGCCGAACGGCGCCAGCCGGTCGGGGGCAGGCTCCGCCGCGAGCGCCGGGCCGAAGGCGAGGCACCCGAGCAGGAGGCCCTGGACTGCTGAGCGCATCGCCGTGTCCCGATCCGTTGTGGCCGGGCGAGACTAGGTCGGGGGCGGGGCGACGCCAAGGCAGGAAGGTTGAGGCCCCGCCTTCAAGCATGGGCCTCGAACTCCGCCAAAGGCTCGCCTTTGGAATCCAATACTTAAATAAAGCCGGTCCAGGGGCGGCTCGCCCCTGGCGGGTCCGGGCGTAGCTGCCAAAGGTTCCGACGATCCCCTTGGATCGTTGGAATGGCAGCGGAGGGAGAGCCCGGCCTTGCTTGCTGCCTGCCGCTGACAGCGCCCGCCGGATTTGCTATGGCCCCCGCGTGGCCGGCCTCCGGGGCGCGGCCGGTGCAGGGCGGGTCGGATCATCGGGACGAGATGCGCGTGGCGGGGCCTGGGGGCCGGCCGGCCTTGATCATCGGCCGCTACCTGGTCCGCGCGCTGAGCCGGCCGCTGCTGGCGACGCTGGGCATCCTCGTCGCCCTGTTCGCGAGCTACAGCGCCACCGGCTTCCTGTCGGACGCGGTGGAGGGACTGCTGCCCGCCGGCGCCATCGCGGAGATGATCGGGCTCAAGCTGCTCATCTCGCTCGAGGTGCTGATCCCGGCGTCGCTCTACCTCTCGGTGATGCTCTCCTTCGCGCGGCTGTACGGCGAGTCCGAGTTCGTCGCGATGTTCGCGCTGCGCATGACGCCGGGCACGATGATGCGCGCGGTGCTCGCCCTGTCGGCGTGCCTGGCGCTGGCGGTCGCTGGGCTGTCGCTGGTGGTGCGGCCGTGGGCGTACCAGAGGCTGCACGCGATCTCGGACCAGGCCGCCGTCCTGCTCGACGTGGACGCGATGGTGGCGGGCTCGTTCTACGTGGGCCGCCACGGCGCCAGGGTGGTCTACCTCGGCCGCCGCGACGGCGCGGGCTCGCCGGCGCGCGACGTGTTCGTGCGCATACGCCGCCACGACCGCACCGAGATCATCAGCGCCCGCGACGCCACCGCCGCGCCGCGCGCGGGCGCCGACGGCGGCTCCGAGGTGTGGCTGCGCGACGCCCACGTCTACGAGATCGACCGCGACGGCGGCCGGCCCGACGAGGTCGTGGAGGCGCGGGGCCTGGCCGTGAACCCGGAGTTCCGCGACGCGGACCCGCCCGGCTACAGCGCGGTCGCCGCCAGCACCGCGCACCTGGTGGCGTCGGGGTCGGCCGAGGACATCGCCGAGCTGCAGTGGCGGCTGTCGACGCCGCTGTCGACGCTGCTGCTCGGGCTGATGGGCATCCCGCTGAGCCGGGTGCAGCCGCGGCAGGGCCGCCACTCCAGGCTCGGCGTCGCGTTCTTCGTGTATTTCGGCTACTACCTGCTGTGCACCTCGGCGCGGACCTGGGTGCAGCACGGCGCGATCGGCCGGTTCCCGGGCATCTGGTGGGCGCCGCTCCTGCTCACCCTGTTCCTGCTCGGCACGGCCTACCGCCCCAGGCTCTCCCTCGCGGGCTGGCGCGGCGGCTCGTGACGCCGGCCGCGCCCCCTGGCCCGGCGCCCAGCGCGCCGCCCGTGAAGCGGGGCGGCCGTGGCCCTGCTTAGCCGCTACGTCTGGGGCTCGGCGCTGCGGGCCTTCGTGCTGGTGGCGGCGTCGCTGACTGCGCTGTTCAGCCTGCTGGAGTTCGTCGAGCAGCTCGCCTCGGTGGGCCAGGGGCGGTACCGGGTCGCGGACGCCTTCGTCTACGTGCTGCTCACCGCGCCGGGGCGGCTGTTGCAGGTGGCGCCGGTGTCGGTGCTGCTGGGCGCGCTGCTGGCGCTGGGCGCGCTGGCCAGGACGTCGGAGCTGACGGCGATGCTGAGCCTCGGCCTGTCCGAGCGGCGCATCGTGGGCAGGGTGCTGCTGCTCCTGGCGCCGATCGTGGTCGCACTGGCGCTGCTGGCGCAGTTCGTGATCCCGCCGGCGCAGCAGGCCGCGCAGGAGCGGCGCGCGGACGCCCTGGCCACGGCGGCAGGGCGCCCCGACGCCGGCTTCTGGGCGCAGGGCGAGCGGCAGTACCTCAGCGTCGGGCTGTTCGAGCGCGCCACCGCGCCGGTCGGCATCGACATCTACGCCTTCGAGCCGGACGGCAGCCTCGCCAGCATCGTCCACGCCGAGCGCGGCGAGATCCTGCCCGACGGCACCTGGGCGCTGGCGGAGGTGACGCGCAGGACCGTGCGCGACGCGCTGTTCCGCACCGAGCACCTCGCGGCGCTGACCTGGCGCTCGTTCATCCCGCCCGGGCAGCTCCGGTTCCTGCGACTGCCCGCGGACAGCATCCCGCCGGCCGCGCTGTACCGCCGGATCCGCAGCCTGGAGCGCCAGCACCAGCAGGCGACGCGCTACGAGCGCGAGCTGTGGGCCAAGGCGGCGGTGCCGCTGTCGATGGTGGCGATGGTGCTGATCGCGGCGCCCATGGTGTTCGGCTCGCCGCGCATGCAGGGCGGGCAGCGCCTGATGCGCGGCGTGGGCGTGGGCCTCGTGTTCACGCTGTGCCAGCAGATCGTCGACCGCCTGGGCCAGCTCCTGGACCTCAGCCCGGCGGCCACGGTGCTGGCGCCGCCGCTGGTGGTGCTCGCCGTGGCGGCCGCGCTGTTCCCGGGGCCGGGGCGGGTGCGCCGTGCGAGGCCGCCTGCGGCCGCGACTGCCGACCAGTAGGCAAGGAAAGCAAGCAAGGCTGGGCTCTGCCCAGACCCGCCAGGGGCGAGCCGCCCCTGGACCGGCTTTACTTAAGTATTAGATTAGCCAATTCAACCTTTGAGAGTTCTAACCTAGAAATAGATAGCGCCTCAAAAAAGCCAATTTTATCAATAATTTAAGGGTTGCTAAGTATCTCTGAGTTAGCACTTTTCAATATTTAATTCTCTCTGCTGATATCTAACGGTTCTCCGATATCCGCAATCGGAGTCGCATTTAACAAGCCTTTGATCATCACGTCTCCTAAGGTCCCGGGAAGGTCGGAACCATCACCAACCCTTCCCCTCATCTTGAGAGCTTGGAGATGAAGGTGATCGCTGTCTCGTATTAGGGGAAACAACCAAGGCCAATCAGAGGACAAAACGGTTCGAACTGTGGCTACTCCGCATGGCTTTGCCTTGGTCAAAGTAAGGAGCCTTAATAAAACGACTGCGGAGGACTGCTTTCCCTCCAAACGCACGTTATACGTCCGGCTTCATTGGCTGACACATGCCCACGGTCTGGTTCCGATCGAGGTGACGCGCTCCGGCTTTGCGGTGAACCAGTTCCAGGCGGTGCAGCACGCGTCGACGATGTCGTCGTAGG
>JAABUY010001205.1_pt1 | contig 36332 bp, 41 predicted proteins | sample 5560271 | NCBI WGS metagenome assembly JAABUY01 (sample SAMN10711886, study PRJNA513374) | rock metagenome | isolation source: Antarctica rocks | place: Antarctica: Victoria Land, University Valley
GCGTCGCTGGCTGCCGGGACAGCTGTGAGCGACACGCCGCGAGCCGTGCCTGCTGCACGTCCACCAGCACAGTCCTGTGTTTGCATGTGCTGCACAGCATGGTACAGGCTCTGCACCTTGCACCTTGCTTGAAGCTGGCCAGTTTGCATTTGCTTGGTTTGCATACCGCAGGAGGTTTGGTTACGAATGGCTCCCTGATAGCCAGCGCATGCAAGCGCTCCCATTGTTTTCTGCTTGTATGGTGGTGATTTGCTGCGTCCGCGGCAGTCCGCGTGAATGAGACGGACACATTCGCGGACGAGGACGGCGCCAACGACGAGTACTTTGACTTTGAGGATGTGCGCCCCCGCCGCTGCCTGCCTGCCTGCCTCCCGATCGTGCAGGCACACACTTGAAACTCTGCCCAGAGCACCTGTCGAATGCAGGTGTCTGGTGCACAGAGCCTGTTTGGGTGCCTGCTCTACAGAGCATGCCTGTGGTAACTGGGCTGGGCGCCTGCGCGGCAGGTCAATGACATCTGAGGCGGGAGGCTGTTGTCGGCTGCTGCTGATCTGGGGGCGAGGCGTGGTAGGCAGGGCGCCCTGCTTGGCCAGTGGTTCGGGGTTGCATGTGCGTGTCAAGGAGGTGGCACTTATGTTTTCCAATTCCATGCAGGATACAGGACTTGGTCCAGCGCAAGTTGCTGCAGGATGTTGGGGACTTTGATCAGTTTTAAGCAGTGTTAATTGCCAATTATCAGAGATTCTTCTCCTCCAGATTTTCTGGTTCCCTGGTCGGCAGCCCCTCAATCCCCCAGCCAAAAGCACTTGCTTCACTTCACGCCTGCAGCCACCAAAGTGACAGAGCGAGGGCTGTGCAAGCACAGCTTGTCGTACACAGCGCGGCAAGGCTCGCTGCGAGAGGTCCCGCGCGCTTGAATGGCAGCGGCCTACTGCAAGATGCCGCTGCGCCTGCCCCGCCGTGCACCCCTGGCGTGCAGAGCGGGCCTGCCAGACAACCTGTGGGCGCCCGCCAGGCCAGCACTGCGCCCCAGCTGCTGCTTGCGGAGGGAGCCTCGGCGAGGCGACGCAGCGGCTGCTCGGGCGGTGGGCGGACAGCGCGTCGGGTGCGGCCCCTCGGACGGCTGGTTGACGGGCCGTGGCATGCAGGATTTTCATGTGCCGGCCGGGACGTGGCGGGTCGCTGGGCCTGCATTGGCATTCGAACACCGTGCTTGCCCACCTGCTGAGGCCGCTGGCGGCGCTGCAGGGCGGCGGCGCTGACTCTGGAGGAGGACGCGGTGAGCGTGGCGGGGGCTGCGGGCGCGGCCGACGCGCAGCTGCGTATGCGCGACTTATCCTACAGCCAGCAGTACGACCTGCTGTTCCAGGGCGACCTGGACACAAAGAAGGCGCGTCGGGGGGCCCCGCGTGTGAGCTCATGCGGCGCTCTCACGCTGGCAAGCGACCGCGTGCCCGCGTGCGCCGCGCGTGTGGACATGCGCGGCGCAAGCCCGGCCGCACCATGCGCCGGCCGCCGGGCGCCGCCGCCGCCACTGACCCGCTGTTGCCGCCGGGGCAGGCTGTACCAAAGCCCAGCCCGGAGGCGCAAGCCAGGGAGGACGGCGCGCGGAAGGTATGGCTCTCGGACGTGTTTGCAACGGCCAAGTCGCTGCCGCTCGCGCAGCGGCGCCTGCAGAAGAAGGACTGGGAGTACGCGGCGTTCATGGCGGTCATCCACGGCCTGTGCCTGCTGGCGCCGGCCACCTTCTCCTGGCCGATGGTGGGCCTCTTCTTCGTGAGCTACTTCATCACCGGCGCGCACCCCGCGCCTACCCCAGAGCAGCAGCGCGCCTTGCTTCACACAATAAGTGGCTGCCGTTGAGCAGGCAAGCGCTCAGGGGGCAGCGAGTGCTGCCGAAGCACACGCGCCGACCGCGCTTGCATGTCCAGATGAAGAGGAGAAGGAAACACAAATAAGAAATACTTGATAAATTTTTTCTCGCGCGCAGGCTGCCTGGGCATCACGCTCAGCTTCCACCGGCAGCTGAGCCACCGCAGCTTCGCCACGCCCAAGTGGGTGGAGTACGCGCTGGCGTACTGCGGCGTGCTGGCGGTGCAGGGCGACCCGACCGAGTGGGTGTCCAGCCACCGCTTCCACCACCTGCACACCGACACGCCGCTCGACCCGCACTCGCCCTACGAGGGCTTCTGGTGGAGCCACATGGGCTGGCTGCTCGACAACAAGGTCCGCGGCCCGCCCCGGCGCGGCTGCTGCGCGGCGCGGCTGCTGCGCGGCGGCGCGTCCGCTCGGCGCTGTGCTGACCATAAGTTAGGGTTGTGGTAGGGTGTTGGGCGCAGGAGAGTGCACACGGTTTCGACCGGGCCGCGCAGGCGACGCTGGAGCGCGTGGGCGCGCGCGGCAACACGGGCGACCTGGACAGCCAGCCGTTCTACCGCTTCATCGAGCGCACCTACGGGCTGCACGTGCTGGCCATGTTCGCCGCGCTGTTCGCCGTCGGCGGCCTGCCGGCGGTGGTGTGGGGCGGCGCGCTGCGCTGCGCCTGGGTGTACCACATCACCTGGTTCGTCAACTCGGCCAGCCACGTGTGGGGCTACCAGTCGTACAACACCGGCGACCAGAGGCGCGCCCGCGAGCCTGCGTGCAATCCCTGTGAGAGTCGCACATGTCGAGAGGGCTGTCGGCGCCCCTGGCCGATTGTGTTCGCGCCACAACTCAGCGTGACTGTTGTTCTGTGCGCCGGCGTGCTTCCCAGCGTACTTGTGACTGGCGTGCGCATGCGTGCGCAGCCGCAACAACTGGTGGGTGGCAGTGCTGGCGTTCGGCGAGGGCTGGCACAACAACCACCACGCATTCGAGTTCAGGTGCGCTGGCCGCGCGGCGAGCAGCGCGGTTGCGTATCCACAGCGTCTTGCCTGTGCCAGCAACGGTCTGCTCGCCGCACCCGAGAGGAGCTCGCCAGCCTGGCGCCGCCCGCTGCCTGCTGTGGTGAGTGCCAAGCGCTGACAGGCTTGCAGTCTGCCTCCGCGCCCGCCCTGTCTGCCTGGCGGGAGGCGCTGACGGTGCCCCGCGCGCGCGCGCAGCGCGCGGCACGGCTTCGAGTGGTGGCAGTTTGACGTCACGTGGCAGTGCGTGCGCCTGCTGCGCGCGCTGGGCCTGGCGTCGAACGTCAAGCTGCCGTCCGAGAAGCAGAAGCAGCGCATGGCCATCGCGTAGCGCGCGCGCACGGCGGACGCCGCGACGCGGGCGGCTGCGCCGGCGCTGCGGCGGCTGCGCTGGCGCTGCGGTGGCTGCGGCTGCTCTGGCGCTGCGAGCGACCTCGCCGGCGCTGGCGCCGGGCTGTGCAGCCAGCACGTCAAGGGCGGGGCTGTGAGGGCATGTGTGCGGAAGCGTACCGGTGTGCGGGGGCCACGCTGGCGCTCCTGCACAGGCACGTGCTTGCGGGCCTGCAGGGGTCGATGCTGGCGCAGTGGGCTTGTTGCGCGCACCGGTCACGCCCGATAGGGTCCAGAGGAGCCAGGGGCTAGATGCTGAGTGTCGGGGGTCAGTTGTCGCTCTTTTGCCACATGGGCCAGAAAGGACCTGCTGACAGAGCCAGGAGCTGTTGTAGGGCTCGGCAGACTGCCGTCATCGGTAGCAAGGCGGGCTTGGTGGTGGTGGGCTCTGTCCCCGCCAGACTTGCTGTGCAGCCTGCGCTCACTTGGGTTGTGCCTGTGGCGGTATGTGTGGACAGTCTGACAGGGTTTTTGGGAGCGCTTCTGCCTGCTCGGCTCTGACCTTGGGCCAGGCGCATCTGCCCAGGATATATCTAGGCCCGCTTGTTGGCCTGGGGGGGTTACCTTCATTCCTTTCTGGGCCCAGACAGCTGCAGTGAGCTGCAGGGGCTCAGGCGTTGCTGCCTCCGACATCCCAGGTGCATTATTCTTTGTCTCGGCCCTCGCGGCCGGCATTCAGGCGGTCTGGGCACATCTTCTCGGGGCTGACAAGCGCGTCATGCAGCATGTCCAGAATCCAAGGGTATGGCACGCCCTCGCAGCATGGCGAGCTGCTGTGCGGGCATGCCATGTGATGCAGCAGATGTGCATCAATAGGACCAGGCCGTGTGCTTGTCCAAGCGCTCATTTGTGGGGTCATCTACGCAGGGAGTTTTTGTCCGGCATGATCAGAAGTGAGGCCCGCTTCTGATCTGGTGCGCTGGCGATGGACAGTTATGATATGTGCCAAACCTGTGTGCGCCTTGCTTGCAGCGGCCAGCGCGCGCGGGTTGCAGCAAAAGGCAGGGGGGCGCTAGTGGCAAGATTGGGGTCGGGCGCGTCTGGTGTCCATGGGCAACCTGGCGTCACACATGTGCCAACGCGGGAGTTGCAGGGAGAGTGTGCGAGTGCGAGTGTGTGAGCGCGTGCGGCAGTTGCTAGTATCAACAGGCCTCATATAGGTCTCAGTAAGTCTGCAAACTGGTATAACGGCCTGTCGCGCATGGGTTCCTAGCAAGGCTGTCAGAGGGTTGCATTGTAAAGGACCGCCCCTGATGCGACGGCTCAATGCCATGAGCGACGCCGTGCGGACAGGGCGGGTCCAAGCCCACCACCGCTGGGTCACCCACATGGCGGCACTGCTTCGGGCCTGCTCAGCGGCGACATGATGCAGACGGCATCTCCGTAGGGACTGTGCGCTGACTGATCCGTTGCAGCGCCCCCAGCGCGCATGCGCCTGCCTCTGGCAGCCTGCGCCCAGGTGATGTACCCTTACATGCCAGGCTCAAGAGCCTGAGCCTATCACAACCATGAGCGCCTGCCACAATATCAACGGATGACACATGCAGCAAAGGATTCTGCATCCACATGCGGCTTCCATGTGGGGAGTAGCTTACGCAACACCGCGGGCCGCACCTGTGTCCTGGCGGCACTGCCGCTGGACCGGCGTGTGCAGCATGCGGGGCGCTGCCGGAGGCGAGCTGCGGGCGACCCGGCGCCTGTCCCGTCGCGGCGCTCACCGCGTGCGCGTGGCAGGGGCGGAAGCAAGGCCCGCCCCAGGCGCTGCGCTGCGCCGCCGCCGCTGCGGCTGCCGCCGCCACCGCCGCCGTCAGCGAGTCGCCCGCGGCCTCCAGGTCCTGCCACGCGGCGCGCGCGGCAGCCAACCGGCGGCCGCCCTCGGCCCCCGACTCCCCCAGGGGCCTGCCTGACCGCGCGCCGCCCTGGCACTTGCGCACCCCACGCGCACCCTGTGGCGGATCCAGGCTCGCCTCGCCTGAGCTGCCGGCGGCGGCTTCGCTCCCGCTGCATGTGCAGCCGCGCGACTCCGACCCGATGCTGCTGCTGTCATGTGCCGGCCCGCCGCCTGAGCCTGCAGCACCAATGCCCCATGGGTCCGCAGGCCATGCTGGCTCCGCTGGCCGCGGCCGCTCAGCGGCGCCCCCTCGCCCCGGGGCAGCATGCGGCGCTGGCTGGGCCTGGCAGCATGCGGCGGGCGCCGGTCCTGCTGGGGAGCCGCTGGGCGCCTGACGTCTGCCTGAGCAACTGTGCAGCGTGCCGCGCGCTTGCCAGGGCGCCAGCCGCAGTGCGGGCGAACATGAAGGTTCCTGCGGCGCCCCGGGCCTGGATGCCGCCTGCAGCCCCGCATTCGCCGCCGCTGGCGGCCCGGGCACCGCGCCGCGGCGCAGGCTCTGGCCGCGCGGGCATGCGCTTGCGTGCGCGGCCGCCCCCTGCACGGCCCGGCCCGCCCGCCATGGCCAGGGAGTAGTAGCAGCGCCCCCATGCTCCAGCTGGCACCATACAGGCGCGCTGCCACAGCGGCTGGCGCGCGGCGCCGCCCTGTGCGGCGCCGCCATAGAGCTGGTCGCCGAGGTGGGCTGCGAGGTCGGCCATGCCGGCGGCGAGCCCGGCGCCGTGGCAGGCCGCGTGCGGCCTGTGCTCCTGCTGCCGCAGCGGCCGCCGTCTGACGCGGGTGCTCGGCGCGAAGCCGCGTGCAGCGCCGCGCCGGGCGGCATGGCGGCGGGCAGGGAAGGGCGTGCGGCGGGCGCGCCGTTGCGCCTGCAGACCCGAGTGGCGGCCGCAGGGCAGGGTTCTGGAGACAGCCTGCCGCGCGCGGGGGGCGCGTGCCGCGCGCGCTTGCGGGTCAGCGCGCGCCGCAGCGCGGCCACCATGTCTGCCTGCTGCTGCTGCTCCGCGCGCAGCTGCAGCGCGCGCTGCGCGCCCCCGCACGCGCGCTCAGCGCGCTGTGCGCGCCATGCGGGCGGCTGCCACAGCAGGGTGTGTTTGCGTATCGTGACTGTCTTCGGGGCCAGGGGCCGCTGAAACAAAGATGTTGGGCGTGTGTGCATGGGACCGTGCACGCAAATGCACAGCCGCCGCGCCCTCCCACGTCAGCAGCAGCGCTGCACAGCTCACGCAGCCGCACGTGCTGCAGCCGCGCATGCAATCTCCTGCAGACAAGCTTCACCAGTAGCGATTCACCACTGCGCACGCACCTGGCGAGCCTCGGCGGCCTCCGCGGCTGCCGCGGCCAGGCGCGCCTCCAGTGCTGCCATGCGCTGCGCCGCCGCGGCCGCCGCCAGCCTGTGCTCGTCGCCCTCCGCCTCCGCAACTGCCCGCGCAGCCCTTGCCTGCGCCTCTGAAACCCTGGCTGCTGCCAGCTCGCGTCCCGCCGCGCGCGCGCGCCCAGCGGCGCCCGCCTCGGCGGCGGCCGCGGCCGCCCCGGCCCGCGCCTCGCCGGCCGCGGCGAGGGCCGCCGACGCGCGCACGGCCGCCAACTCACGAGCCGCCGCCGCGCCGCGCGCGTCCGCCGCGGCCAGCGCGGCGCGCGCGCGCGCGACGGCCGCCGCGTGGCGCTCCAGCAGCGCCCGCAGCGCACCGGCCAGCTGCTCCGGCGCCAGCGCGGCGGCCGCCGCAGGCCCCACATGCGCGCCCTCGCATGCACTGGACGCCGCGGCAGCCCCGCTGCTCACCGGCGCGCGGGCGGCGCCCACCGTCGCGGGGCATGCGCCGCAGCACGCCGCGCCGGGGGAGCCTGCTTGGCTGGCGCCGCCGGGCGCTGCAGGCACCGCGGGCGCCAGGCCCGGGCCGGGGGAGGGCGAGGGGACCTGCACGCCCGCGGCGGCTGCCGCGGCGGCCAGCGCCTGCCCCAGGGACGCCAGAGTTGCCGCCCTGCGGCCCAGGCGCCGGCGCAGTGCGGCCACGGCGAGCTGCGCCGCCGCGAGCTGAGCGGCTGCGGCGGCAGCCGCAGCGTCGCGCTTTGCCGCCTCGCCTTGCGCCTCCTGCATGCACCGTGGGCAGGCAAGTGCGGCGCTGAGCCGAACAATCAAGTGTCGGCAGGTCTCTCAGGTTGGCGGCAGGCACCCTCTCCCGCATGTACACGCCTCTCTTCATCAAAGTATGGCCGCCCGTCACTCGAGGTGACCAGGCCGCGCGCGCAGCCGCCGCGCGGCGGCGCACCCGGCTCGCCGCCTGCAACGCCGCCAGGTCGCGCTGCGCCTGCGCGCCGCAGCCGGCCGCGGCCAGCGCCTGCTCCAGCCGTCGCTGCACGGCGTCCGCCTGCCGCGGAGGTAGGGATAGGGTCTGAAAGGGCACCTGTCCTGGCGGGACGCGACAGAGGTTTGGAGCACATGCGTGCAGGTGCCTGCTCGGCGCGCTGGGGCGGCTCAAGCTGCCTGTGTGCATGGCCTAGATCGCCTGTTGCATCGCGGACCTGCCTCGTGCCTGTCTGCACACACTGCAGCTGTGCTGCTGAGGCGCAGGGCAGGCCGACTGCCGCGGCCGGAGCGCCCCTGCCCCACAGCCGCTCAGCCGCTCCAGCCGCCCTAGCCCTACACTGCCTTACGCTATCCCTTACCCTATCCTATGCAGGGTTGAGCACAGGCGAGCGCAGCCGCCGTGCCTGCAGCTCAAGCTCCACGCGCCGCGCGGCGGCCGCCTGGAGCGCGCCCTCGGCCGCCGCGCGCTGCACCCGAGCGCTATCCAGCGCGGCCTCGCCCCGCGCGCCGGCCGCCGCGGCGTCGGCCGCCGCGCTCGCGAGCGCCGCCTCCGCGGTCGCGCGCGCCTGCCGCGCAGCCGCCAGCCGCCAGCCTGCCAGCCAGGCCCTGGCCCGCGCCGCTGCGCGCCGGCGCAGGGCCGTGCGCGCGCGCGCACGCCGCGCGGCCGCCGCCGCCGCCACGGCCCGCCACGCTAAAAGCAGGCGGCGCTGCTGCCCGTCACCCGAGCGCCGCTGCAGCGCGGCCGACGCGCGCTGCTGCCGCGCTCGCGCGCGGCGCTGCGCGACAAATGCCCGCCAGCTACTGAACGTCCAGGCCTGTGCGCAAAGCTCAGGCTCAAAGCATGCTCACCGATGCTCTCCGCTAATGCAGCACCTTGGCCAGAACGCAACCGCCATAAGTGATCCAGGCACAATCCCTCAGATGTCTCGCCAGGGCTGCACAGTGGCGGCGCGTGCTACCTGCTGTTGTCTCCAACAAGCTTTTCATAGTCTGATGATTGCTCACGGGTTTGCACTAATGGCGCCATTGAAATATGAAGCACGTCCCGCCTTTACTCTCGCACCAGCATCCGGGCCCTGACAGCGGCGCCCCGCCGCCGCCGCCAGGCGCCGCGCTCGCCGGCGACCGCCCGCCACGCGCGCGCTGCAGCCAGGAGAGTGTGCCGCCGCCAGCGCCGCTCCGCGCGCGCCCGCGCGGCCAGCGTCCTGCGCCGGGCCGCGGCGTACGCGCGCCAGCGCCGCACGGCCCCGCCCAGCGCCTGCCGCGCGCGGAAGCGCGCAGCGCGACGGTCCAAGCGGCGCTCCCGGGCGGCGTCGGCGGCCGCGGCGGCCCAGGCCCGCAGCCACCGCCGCAGCATAAGCGCGGCCGCGGCCGCGCGCGCGGCGCGGGAGCGCGCGCGCCGCGCCGCGGCCGCCAGCCATGCCCGCACGGCCCGCCGCAGGAGAGCGCGGCGGCGGCTGCGCTGCGCCAGCGCTGCCTGGCATGCGCGGGCGCGGCCGGCAGCCGCACAGCACACCCAGCCCTGCACGGGAGGCGCAATGGCCGCTGACGTGAGCACGCATGTATCCTTCAACCAGGACGCTGTGAGCCTGCGCCCTGCGCCGTCAGGATGCATCTGGCCTGGCGGGGGTTGTGCCGCGTGCGATGCCTGCATGAACGTCCTGGGTTGCAACGCTTGTGTGGCGCGCCCTGGGTACCGGCAAAGTGATGGATCCACGCCGTGGTCATGCCCTCCATGACCACAGGGAGGGTCATCCTCCAGTCCTTAGGGTCAGCAAGCCCTTAGGGTCTATGAGGAGGGCCCACCTGCCACGCCCGGCAGCGCAGGGTCAGCGCGTGGTGCGCGGCCGCGGCGAGAAGCCGCGCGGCCTTGGGCCGCGCATGGCCGCGCAGCCAGGCGCGCCAGGCCGCCCACGCGGCGCGCAACCAGGCGCGTGCGCAGCTGCTCCGCCCGGCCGCTGCTGCGCGACTCGTGCGCCTCCAGCAGCCTGCGCGGCGCCGCGCAGCGGCATGCCTCGCTGCGGCCAGCTTTGCACCCATTGCAGCCTGATGCATATTGCACTCTGTCTGAATTGGCAGTCAGGATGGACGAGGCGCAGGCCGAAGTGCGGGCCCATGTGAGACATGGCAGCGTCCTGTGACCTGCAGTGCATGGGTCCGGCGGCCAGCTGCGCAGGGCAGTGCTCAGCGACGTGGCATACATGCAGAGCAGGGCCCGATGATGCAGACCGCCGAGGAGCGCGGCGCAGACACAGGCATGAGTCCACACCAAACTCCTCGTAATCTCGCATTGAGCGCGCCGCACCGGCAACGCACGGCATGCGCATGCCAGGCGCGCAGCCGCCGGCGCGCGAGGTGCACGCCGGCGAGCGCAGCCGCGGCGCGCTTGGCGGCGCGGCGCGCGCGCTGCGCGACGATGCCGCGCCAGTAGCCCTGCAGGGCGCGGCGCTGCACAGCGCGCGCGGCGATCGCCGCACATGCTGCCTCCCTGCTCGCATGCCAAGCAAGGGTTGGATGACCAGGCGTGCAAGTCGGCGATGTAGATGCAGCATGACACATCAGCCGGGCCCTGTACCGCGCTGTGATGCGCACCACGGCTGACTGCCAAGCCGCACGCCTGCATGCTTTCACGGCCCTGCAACCCGACAAGGTGCACCTCGTCCGCCACTTGTCCTGGATGCTTGAAAAGTGTCATGGCAGCCTGCTGGGCTTCATGGCAGCATCGTTGGGCGCTGTTGTGTAACGGGCGCTCGACCATGAACAGGGTTGCAGTTGGCCCACCTGTGACGCAGCGCGGTGAGCGCAGCCAGGCGCCCCGCGAGGTGGTCGCGCATGCGCTGTGCGCCGGCCAGCTCCGCATCCGCGGCCGCCGCCGCCAGCTGGCCCAGCGCCAGGCGGCCGCGTAGCGCCGCCAGCTGCGCCTGTTCAGGCGCGGCGCTCCTACCACGTGCCTCGCGCCCCGGCGCTGCAGGCGGCGCCCCGGCGGGGCTGCTCGGCAGCGGCGCATCCGGCAAGGCCGCTCCCGGCGCGCGCCCAACACTGCCTGCTGACGGCTGCGGCCCCTCGGCGGGCAGGCTGAACCGCACCTCGAGCGGCGCACGTGCGGGGCCGCCCGACACTCTGCTCGGCTGCGGTGACGCCCCGTGCTCCTTGCGCGCGCTCCATGGCGCGGCCAGGCCGCGCGGCCCTTGCGGCACGGCCGCCCGCTCCGCCGCCAGGCCCGCGGGCATCGGCAGCGGACCGGGCAGGGGCGCGCGCCGCGCCGCAGCGCAGGCGCCAGCGCCGGCCGCCTCTGCGCCGGGGCTGGCGGGCCGCGGCGCCCCGGCGGGCGCTGGGGCCTGCGCCGGCTGCGGGCGACGCGCGCCGCTCCCGCTGGGACGCGGGGGCGCCGGGACACCGCAGCTGGCGCTTGTGTGCTCGGCGCGCGCGGGCAGCGGGCGGGCGCCGCCGGCCGCAGGTGCGTCAGGAGCAGCGTCCCGACAGGCGCCTGCCAGGGCGCATGCGCAGCTGCTGGCGGCGGGCGCACGGTCGCATGCGCCGCCAGGCTCTGCACGCGCGCCGTTGCCTGCGCTGCACCCATCGGGGGAGCCCTCGGCGGCCTCGCCCGCCCACAGCGCCGCCCAGCCCTGGTGTGACGGCGCCGTTGCTGGCACCGGGGCGTCCACTCCGCGCCCGCCCGCCCACGCAACACAGGTGGGGTTGCTGTGCCACACAGGGGCATCCGGCTCGCGCTGGCAGGCCTGCTGCGCATGCCCTGCACAGGCAGCAGGCATGGCGGCCGCAGCGGCCCCCTCCATCCCCTGACTGCCTGCCGCCCGGCGGCCGCGCGCCTCCTCCTTATGCGCGCCGCCATTGCCGGAGCCCCCCTCACTGCCTGCTATCCCGCGCCCGCCCGGCACTGCTGGGACAGTCTGTGCGCGCGAGAGGCCAAACCCTCCAGAGCCGGGTGCGGTCCCTGGCGACGCTGCGGGCGCAGGCGCTGCCTTCTGAGCTGGCCGCGCCTGGTTCGGAGGACCGGGGTTTGACTCTGTCTGTGCGGGGGGCCCCGAGCGCGCGGGCGGCGCAGTGCCCTCCGCTGCGCCAGCGCCGGCCGAATGGCCAGGGTCAGAGTAGGGTACGGCGGTGTCCGTCTCCGCCTGCGGGGCTGTCAGGCCGTACAAACGCGGTCGCCCTGGAGCTGCGGCGGCGACCAGCAGCCCCAACGACGGCCCGCCATGCGCGAGCGCGTCTAGCGACAGGCGCCGCCGCGCGCACGCCCGCTGCGCCAGCCCGCCGGCGGCGCCTGCGGCGGCCTTGCCCGCCGCGGCCGCCCCCGCGGTGACCCGCTCCTGCCGCTGCTCCCCGCCTGCGCGCGCTCCGGGCATGCAGCGGGCCGCCGGTGCGGCCCCGGCGGGCCCCGGCTGTCGCGGCGCTCTGCTCGCGGGGCAGCCTACGGCAGCGGCGCACCTGGCGCCCGCCGCCTGAAGCGATGCCGCGCGAGCTGGCGTGAGCAGGTGCGAGCCGGACGAGTTGCGCGAGCCTTTGCATTCACCGGCCAGGTCGCTGCCCACGCACGCGACAGCAGGGGCGGGACCGGGGTTGGGCGGCGTGTCCCACGCGAGAGGCACTGTGAAGGCACCGGCGCCGCAGCGGGGCGCGTCCGGCGCGGCGGGCAGCGGCACAGCGGCTGTGAGTCCCGCCACGCCGCGGTCGTGGGGGCGCCCCGCGGCGGGGGCGCGCGCGCGGCCGGCGACATGGCCCTGCAGCGCGGCTAGGCGGCCCTCGACGATGCGCGCCTGCCGCTGCGCATCGTCCCTGCGAGCAGGGCGCCCAAGCCCGTGACGGGCCCACAGAGTGGACAGCCACGCATGGCCGGCTGGCCGTGTCCGGAGCATCTTCCGGGTGTCAAGACGTGCTGATAGTGTTCTCGTGTTTCTATCATCGGGTGTAACCAAAAACCAGATCGGGTCGCGGTGGTATTGCTGCGTGCAGCGCAGCAGGGACGACACCACCGCGCATGAGGCGCTGCCAGGGCTCAGCTTGGCGATGCAGCGGCGCGGGCGGCCGCGCACTGGAACGTGCCAGCCAGGTCGCGGCCGGCATCGCGCAGCTCGCGGATGAGTGCCTCCCGCTCTCCGCGCCGCGCCGCCTCACGCTGCTCCGCCGCCGCCTGGCGGCATGACGCGGCTCGGGTATAGGGTCCCTACATTAAGATATGGTATATGGTATATATGACAGGGTAGGGTAAGGGCGCCTGGCAGCATGCTGCGGCTCGGGACTATTCGCACCTCTGCAGGTGCTGGCATGCAAATGCCATCCCTGGCCTACCGTGTGCTGGACCAGCACGTGGCCCCTGGCAGAGCATGTCACACCCTGTACGGTGGCACGACATACTGAAGGCCGGCCTGGCGCGCGACCCTGCAACCTGGCTTCTTGCATGTCGGCTGCTGACTGCACGAGCCCCAACAAGAGTACCGCGTACCTTCCTGCTTCACATGTGTTGACACGCACAAAGCATGCCTCATGCGGCTGACCACAGAGCATGTTGCAGCATGCACCACACACGACATGAAGCATGGCGGCAGCATGGCTTTTGCACGTGGCCTTTGTAGGCGCGCGGCACCACCTGCGCCTCCACCAGGCGCCCGGCGGGGTCGCCGCGCGCCAGCGCCGCCAGCGCCGCCTCTGACCGCGCCTGGGTCGCCTCGAACTCGGCCACCAGCCGCGCCAGCTCCTGCTGCTGCGCCAGCACCACCTGCCGCGGCCCCGCCCACGCATCCAGCAAGCCATGCACGCCGCCAGCATAAGGTACGGTAGCATTGGGTTAGGGTAGAGCAACCCCTTAACTTGGGCTGGAGCTGCCCCGGAGCGCACATGCATGCGGCACACTCCCAGGACAGCGCCGATGCCAGCAAAGCTCGGCTTAACTGTGCGGCGCACTCGCAGCACTGCGCCTCGGAGCGCGGATCCATGCGCCTGACTCCAGACAGCAAGTCGCACGCAGGGGCAGCGCGGAGCGCTTCCCGTGCCCCGCAGCCAGCGCATGCCAGTGCAGCAGAGTGGCGCCACGCGGCCGCGCGCGCGCACCTGGGCAAACGCGCCGTCCCAGCACAGCGGCGCGCGCGTCGCGGCTGCGCGCCGGTGCGCTGCCGCCACCTCGGCCCGCAGCTGCGCCTGCTGCTGCGTGCGCTCCTGCCGGGCGCGCGCGATGGCATCGGGAGCCCGGCGCTGCCGTGGGGCCCATGCTCGAGGCGGCGGCATGCCCGACCAACCAGGGCCGAGCAGTACGAGCCGGGAAACAAAGCGGGCAGGCGCGCTTGCAGCGGGGACTGCAGGCAGTGCATGCGCTTCCACGCATCTTCTGCAACATTGTGTTAGTAAAACATGCCATGCGAGCGCCGGCGTCGGTGCGCCGCGCGCACCGCGGGCCCGGGCGGCCCGCGCGCGTCCCAGAGCTGCAGCAGGCGCGGCGCGTCCAGCGTAGCCGCGGCCGGCAGCGCGCCGCCGCGCAGCGCCGCGCGGCCGCGGCCGCCCAGCACCGCGTGCTGCAGCTCCGTGTGCACGCGCATCAGCGCCGCCGCGCGCGCCTGCGCGGCGGGGCGACACAGGCTGCGTGCCCCAGGCTACAGCCCATCCGGATTCGAGCCCTGCCCGTCTGGATGTATCCGCGCGCCCGAACGCAGGGCATCCACTTGCCATTGCCCTCAATACAACGTGTAACACAACCGCGAGATCACTTCTGGGCAAGGCCGCTTGTCCTGCTGTGGTATGCAGGCGTCCAGAGCCTGGCGCATGCAGTAAGGAGGTCATGCGAAGCTGCAAATGACACCGTCAACGACAGGAGCCATGCGTCAATAGCAAGGACGGGCGCGCGCGCCAGCTTGTGGCACAGGCCCGCGCTGGAGGCCAGGAGCGAGAGGACCACCGCCTCGCGGCGCAGCGACTCGGCCGCGGCCGCGCGCTCGCCGGCGGTCACCGCGCGCCCGTCCAGCTGCACGAGCGCCGGCAGCCGCGCCAGCACCTGCGCGCCCGCCCCCGCGCCCTCAGCGCTTGCCACACCGGCATCCATCACAGAGGCGCCACCCTCAGCTCATGCCACGCCGGCGCCCATGAGAGAGTCGTTGTGGGGCCAGCAGGGCTCAGTCTGGCATCGCGGGTCGCCTTGGTACACCAGCACAACATTGCGCATGGACTTGCATGCCTGGTAGTTGCAGCCGGGCCGAGCATAGCCTGCCGAGAGCTGTGCTCTACGCCATGCTTCTCTGCGCGCTCGCTGTGCTTGGAGGAGCTGCGCGCGGGGGGACAGGGGCCGTGCGTGCGCGCGGTAGTGCGGCAGCGCCGCCAGCGGGCAGCCCTCGAAGGCCGCCGCCTGCAGCGTGGCCGCCAGCGGCGCCAGCGGCGCGAGCGCCTCCAGGCCGGCCAGGCCGCAGTCGCCCGCGCCCAGGCAGCGCAGCGCGCCAAACTGCGCCACACCCGCCAGGCTCTCCAGCGGGTTCTTGCTCAGGTACAGCGCCTGCGCGCCTAAACAGGCTCGCCAGCGGGGTTTCTGGCTCTGGTAGAGCGCCTGCGCGCCTGAAGAGGCTCACCAGCGGGTTCTTGCTTAGGCAGAGCGCCTGCGCGTCCGGCGCGCCCGCATGCGGCCTGGCAGCCCTGCCTGGCGCAGTGCTCAGCTGTCTGCGCGCATCCCAACTCGGAGCGCCCTTGGAAAAGCGGTGGCGCCTGTGGCTCTGACTGTCAAGAGCACGCCACCTGCTGCTACGATCGCTCGCGCCCCTGCCCGACTGCCAGGTGGGGAGTCATCTCAATACAGCATGTGTGCAGAGCGAGCTGGTGCGCGACCTTGACATTGCGGTAGCGCGGCGGCAGGGCGTCGACGGTGCTGACGCCGCGCTCCACGGCGGTGATCTTGCGCTCGTCGAAGAGCGACGGCAGCTGCGCCAGGACCGCGGACAGCCCGACCTCCGCCGCCTGCCTGCGGCACCCGGCACCGGTGCGGGTCAACCGCTGCGAGTCACCAGCGACGCCTCCCCTGGCGTTTACGATACACACCCGGAGACGCCGCGCGCTCCAGCTCCGGCATGCAGGGCGATGACGCGTGTGCTGTGCTGAAGGCCGACACGCTACACATGCTGCATGCATGCTGAGCGTTCGCTCCTGGGCTTCTTTGGTCGCCGCGGGATGGCGCCAGGCGGCAGGCTCAGGGCCGCCGCCGCGGCCGCTCCGCCGTCTGCCGCGTCTCGCCCCTCAGCGTGGACGCTGCGCTGGAGCGGCGCGGTGAAGGGCCTGGCGGGGACCCTGCTGTGTCCCTGGTTGGCTGGCGGGCGGTCGCCGCGGCCGCGTGGCGCCTGGCGCCCCGCTCCGGGCAGGCGCCCGAGCTCCTGGCCCAGCGGCGGCCAGGCGCCGCGCGGCCGTGCGCCCAGCGGCCCGCCGGGCGCGGCGGCGCCCGGCCGCGCGTGCGGCGGGCCCAGGCCGGCAAGCGTGCCCTGCAGCGCCGGGTGGTACCCGGCCTCCGGCGCGCCGCCGCCGTGGCTTCGCGGGCTGAGACACAGGGGCGCTCCGAGCGCTGGCGCCTCCTTGCTTGCCGGGCCTGGGACGTGCGGGCCTGGTGCAGGCCCCGGCTCGCCAGCGTCTATCCGCGACAGGCTGCTCCGCTGCTGCCCTGCTGCGGGCGCAAGCGCACCACAGGCCGGCGGTATGTGATCGGCTGCACTGGCGCTCGGTGTCAGCTCGCTCCGGCCGCCGGCAGCGGCCTGCGTGCAGCAGCGAGCCGCTGCCATCAGTGAGCGATCCTGCCTGCTGCGCAACACAAGGTACTCGTTGCTGGTGAGAGGGACCTGTTGACAGCACAGGACCAGGTGCACCAGAACTCTGGTAGTGTGTGCCACGCTCGCAGTGCGGTGTCCAAGCGGTCAAAGCGTGTGCGGTCAAGGTGTGATCAACATGCGCACAGTGCTGGGGCGGCCCGGCCGCGTGGAGCCGAGCGTAGCATAAGTCTTCATGTTCTGTCTGACTCGCGGTCCTGCTCCTGCCTGAAGCACAGCGCAGAGCAGGGCTGCACGCGCGTCGTACTTCCGAGATTATGCATTATCCTGGCTAGAATACTCCATGGAGTTGTTGGAAATATTGAATCCCTAGTCTCCAACCTCATCAGCACACTAGGTGTCCTGCGCGCAGAGGCAGGCAAGGGTGCAGACCTCCGCGCACAAAGCATGCATGTGGCGCTTGTCACACCATATGGCGCTGGTCGCACCAAGAAGCTCCCTTGGGGCAAGCAACAGAGCGCTCCGCTCCTGTGCAGAAGGAGCGCCATGCGCAGCAACAGAAGAGCGCGTGGAGGAGGGTTGGTATCAGAACCCATGCTGCGCTTGCCGCACGTCTTAAATTGACTCCGCACAGGTAGCTGCGGAGAGGGGCTGCAGGCTGGCCCTCTGCACGCAGACAGCCAGGGCAACAGCCAACAGGCAGGCAGGCCACCCTGGGCGATAGGGAACAGCGCATCCGCTGACACCCTGGGCGCCCGGCACCGGGCGCCCGCAGGCCCTACGCGTCCGGAAAGAGCGCGTCTACGAACGCGGCCGCGGAGAAGGGCTGCAGGTCGGCCACCGTCTCGCCCACGCCCACGAACTTGACGGGCAGCTGCAGCTCGTCGGCCACGCTCGCGATCGCGCCGCCGCGCGCGCTGCCGTCCAGCTTGGTCAGCACCAGGCCGGTCACGCCCACGACCTCATGGAATTCGCGCGCCTGGTTTAGCATGTTCAGCCCTGCGCCCGCGCTGCGTGCGCGTCAGGGCAGCCCCGCCTCGAGCGAGCCTCGCACCGCCGCAACGTCGGTGGCGCCCGCGCCCGGTCGAGCGCAATGAGCCCTGCGTGCCGGGGGGCGTCTCGCCCTCGCACCCTCGCCGCACCACCGTGCACCGCGCAGGCGTGCGCCGCGCCGCTGCATGCTGCGCCTGCTGGTGTGGACAGCCTAGTGCAATGCGTACGGCTTGCGCACACGCAGCAGGGCTGTCGTTTGATACACAGCAGTGGCTGGAAGCCCGCACACGCCTCCGGCCACCTCCGGCGAGCAGCGCGCCGGCATGGGTGAGGCTGCGCGCAGCGGCCGGGCGGGGGGCGCGCGCCTGTCGTGGCGTCCAAGACGAGCAGCACCTCATGCGGCGCCCCCGGCAGCCGCTTGCCTGCGCGGGCACGGGCGCGCGTCAGGAGCGCCCGTGCGCAGTGCAGTATGCGGCGGCCGGGCTGCACGGCTGGGCGCAGGGCAAGGCGGGCCGCGCGCGCGGCCAGCCAGCGCATGATTAGGGTATAGGGGTACTAGCAGGGTATTCTAACCCTAGCAGGCATGGGCCGCGCGCACTCAGCGCGCGCTTGCACTTGGACAGCTCCTCCATGAGGTTGGCGTTGGTGTGCAGGCGGCCGGAGGTGTCGCAGACCACCACATCTGTCTCCTCCTTTATCGCCTGCGCGCCGACCGCATGCCTGTGCGACCCGGCCACCATCAGGCGCGCGGTGACACCACTGGTCGGCAGTTGCAGGAGGTCCTGCTGCGCCAGCAGGAGACACGGGGCGGCACCCTACGCACGACATGCAGCCGGCAAGCAGAGGGCGGAGCCTTTTGCCAGCAGTGCAGCCCGGGTGCCGGAGCGTGCAGAGGCGGGCACACGGCATGCGCAGCAGCTGCGAGGCATCCTCCGGCCTGTGCCGAGGCTAGCAGGCATTGCTTCCCCAGTGCCTGGCATTAAACTCAGATGTGCCTGTGAGGGGCAGCGCTCGGCATGCACCCGCGCCAGTGTGCGCCTGCGCCCCACGCGCATGCCCGCACACCCCCCGGCCTCGCACCCTGTCGAGCGCGGAGTACAGCAGCGCGTCGGGCCGCTGGCGCTCGCTGGACGCGGTCGCGATGGCGGCGCCCGAGCGCTCGGCCCAGCCGGCGAGCTGCTCCGCGGCGGCTGCGCGGTAGGTGTCGCCGGCCGCTAGCAGCACCTGGGCGGCACACAGCCCGCCGGTCGCCCCGCCGCGCTCCGCCCCACAGCTCGAGGGAGGCCACACACGCTTGCCACACACGCGGGAGCAGTGCTTGCCCGCGGCGCCAGGCGGCAGGCACAGCCCGCTGGCCACGATGCTGCGCTCCGCATCAGCGCCCTTCAGAGGCCCTGGGCACTGCACGCTGCTGGCATGCGGCGCGGCATGCAGGCTATGCAGTTGAGACGAGCTGCGGGCGGCGCTGCTGGCTGCCTGGGGTTGAGGCGCAGGGGCCCTCAGGACGGCATGCGCGCGGAGCAGCGCCGCAGATCCCAGGTGAGGCGCCCTCCCGGCGCAGCCTGCGCCGACAGCGCCGGCGGGCGCGCGGACGCGCCGGGCCCCGGCCGCCCCCCGCCTGCTGCAGCAGCGGGTCAGGTAAGGGCTCGAGCCCTGCCCAGCGGCGTGGCCGCGCGCGCACCGAGGCGCCCTCCTGGCGCAGCTTGTGCGCGAGCTTGCCGATCGTGGTCGTCTTGCCGCCGCCGTTGACGCCCACGACGAGCACCACGCCCGGCCGCGCGGCCGGCAGCGCCAGCTCGCCCGCCGCGCCCGGCACGCTGAGCGCGGCGACTACCGCGGCCTTCAGCGCGCCGCGGATCTGCCCGGCCGACTTCAGCTCGCCCGCCCGGATGCGCGCGCGCACGCGGTCCACCACCTTGAGTGCCGTACGCGGCCCAAAGTCCGCCGACTGCGCGCGCCGCGGGGCGCGCGCTCGGCTGCTTGCCAGCCCGCGGGGGCCCGCCGCGCCGCTGCTCAGCCTGCGCTGCAGATGCCAGAGCGTGCGCCTGCTGCGAGCAAGGCCAATGACGTGCGTACGAACCGCCGGCCTGGAGCTGCCTCGGCACGGGTGGGGCGACCGCAGCGCACCTGACTAAGAGCCTTAACAGCAGGCCGGGCTGCGCCCACCCCCGCTCGAAACTGCGCGCGTCAGAGCACGAGGCAGCGGAGCGCGACGCGGCGGGGACGCCAGCGCTGGCGGGCAGGTGAGCGCGGGGCGCGGGGCGGGGCGCACGATGAGCGCCTCCTCGAGCGCCTCCAGCGTGTCCTCGCTCTCCTCCAGCGTCCAGTACGAGAACAGCTCGTCCACCACCTGCGCGCCGCGGACCGCACGCGCGTGAGCGCACAGAGGGGCCCCTCTACCACCTGCTCCGCCACTCCGCGGTGTCCAGCTGCGTCGCACAGACGTGCCCTGCGCAGGCAAGCCGGGCCGCCGCTGCGCCACTGCGGCGACCTCCCTCGCCCCCACCGCCCCGCCTCCCCGGAAGCACCGCCGCGTGCGCTTGCCAGGAAGCAAACGACCGGGGCGGGAGGTCATGAATGTGGCGCCTGTGCGCAAGCTGGGCGGGCGGCCACCCCGAGCTTGGCGCGCGTCTTCTCGGTGCCCTTGAACACGCGCTGCAGGTCGCCGGCCGCCTTCTCCTTCAGCACGCGGCCCAGCTTCTGCAGCAGGCCCGGGCCGCCCGTGCCGGTCGCGGCCGCCTGCGCGCCCACCCAGGCTTCCCGCGGTGCCTTGACGCGCAGCACGCACGGGGCAATGCAGAGCCGAGCAGGCACTGTCCGGCTCTGAGCAGCTCAGCTCGTGACGTGGTCCCTATGTTGGCCTTGACAACGCACATAAGGCGTTCCTTGCACGCACTCAAAGGCCTGCGGCGGCTCGCACCATCACAAACATCGCCATCGCCCGCCGCTCCGGACGGCTGCCTAGCATGGGCAGGAGCTGGCATAGCCGCGCGGTGTTCCGCAGCCGCTGCTGACACGCTTTGCAGGGCACCGAGGGTGCAAAGGACCCATGCATGGCTGTTGCTTGCAGTCGCTGCTGTGCTTTGTTCTGCGTGAAGCGTGTCACCGTTCAGTGTACCGGTGTATGTTTTGAGCAGGCCACACCCGGCACCAGCTTGGAGAGTTGCTAAGCACTTACAAGCCCGGCTTTGGATCCTGCTGAGCAGGCTGCTAGGATTGAGGGTTTGCAGCCCTGGAGCCCAAACTTTGCCAAGCAAGTGTCCGGTGAGTGCATACGCACCAGCACGCCTTCTATCGGTCAGCTGCGGAACAGACGTTGCCTTGCTGCTGTGCCGTGTAAAGGCAGGGCTGTTTGTGGCGAGACCAACCCTTGGAGCGCAGCCTGAGCCGGTATGCCGTCCAAGTGCCCCTGCATGTATTGACCTGTGCACGCTTGAAATTCCAGCTTAAAAGGCTTTGCCACGTGGCGTGCTCAGAGCTGTGCGGCTGCTTTGAGCGCGTGAGCAGGCTGTGCTCGCACCGCAGAGCGCAGCGCTTGCAGCCTGACCGCGCGCGGTGGGAGCGTGCAGGGCTGCAAGGCACGCAACCGGGCCTGGCAGGATGCACAGATGCATGGAGACTGCAAGTGCGTCGACAGCTGCGCAGCCCGGGAGGGCCTGCGCGCCAAAGGCGGCGCTCGACGTCAACGGGTGCTGTCAGCACCAGGCGTGCAGTAGCGCCAGGGCGTGCCCGCCGCGAAGGCGGCCCAGCACACCGGGAGCGGCGCAGTGGCAGCAGCACGCGCTGGGTCGCTGCAGGCGCTTGCACTGCCACGCGAGCCCGCGGAGCGTCCCTGGTGCTGTGCAGGCGCTGGCCGCCGGCGCGGCCGGCATCATATCTGCGGACGTGCGAGCGCACCTGCTCTTCTGCCTCGCGGGTGCGAAACAGCTTCTTTGCAGCCGCCCTATTATCCCGAAACCTCTGATTGTGTAAGGAAAGAGCAGCGCTGGGCCTGGCAGCCCCCACAGTCCGGCGCTGTCCTGCGTCGAGAAGCATCAAGTCGTGTGGCACGCTTGTGCTATGTACTGTGTGCTATGTACTGTGGACAACGAGGCTCAGCAGATGCACAGCCTAACACTGCTCACGCTCAGGTCTGGCGGTAATCGGGCTCGTGAAGGTCAATGTAGACGGGCTCGAGCGGGGCGAGGCCGCCCGTGCTGGGCAGCCGCCACGCAGCCCGGACGAAGGCCCGCCAGGCGGCGCGCCGCGCAGGCAAAGCCGCGACCTGCGTGACCCTCGTCGGCTGGAGTGACAGACGTGTCCCGGCCTGCGACGGCGCCGCGCTGATATTTGGCAGAGCGTGCATCTAGCTTGCCAGTGACCGCGCAAGCAGAGGGGCCTGCGCTGTCAAAGAGTCTGTGAGAGGTGTGCTTGTGCTGCAGCACGGCCGGACAGGCTTGTTTCGGCAGCAAGTTGCAGTTCTGTGGCGCACCTCTGTTGTGAGTGAGTTGGGTAGGTAGAGAGGAGCGTGCGTGACGCGTCGGCGTGACCTGTTGCTACAGGGTTGGGACTGGCATGCTTGGCAACCCAGTTGCAGGCAGCGGGGCGCTGCTGGCACCTGCAACGCATATGACATGGGCCCAACAATCCGTGGCTGGTGCTCCTCCAGGTGCAAAGTCAAAAGTGAGCAAGACCGCGCTCTCGACACACCCTTGGCCTGCTATGTCTTATGCATGCATGTCTGAACAACAAACATGTTTCACCAACATGGATGGTAGGCATAGACAGAACTGCGTCTGTGGCACGTCACTCAATAGTGCTGTGATGGCGAGCACCAGCGGGCAATGAAGCTGAAAATCAAGCTCAGCAAGCCCGCGCCAGACAAGCCAGCGGCCGCGTCAGTGCACGATGGCCGTGATGGTGGCCACGACACGCCGCTCGAAGCTCCCCAGGACATGCACGCCGCCTTTCAGGTCTGCACGCTCCGCAGCGGCTTCGAGCACACGCATGTGCGCTCGCAGCGGACTGACGCACAGAGTGGCGAGTGCAGTGCTCCGCTGCGGCGCACGCTGTGATGGAAGGGGTATCCGCGGCACTGCTGCGGTCAGAGCTGCTCGAAGCCGCACCTGAGGCGCCAGAGGTGGGCACGTTGATGCGCCTCGCTGCGCTCTTGTTCAGCTGTAGCACAGGGTCATGGCTCTGCTGTAAAGGCCCGCTTCGTGACGTGATGCCCCTTTGCACCGCGACTCGTGCCCTCGCAGGAGTTGGCTGCGGCCGTGCAGAGCGGGATGGGGGTGCTGGCGTGCGCCGCGGCGGACGGCGCGCTGGAGGCCACGGTGGACGCCCTGCTGGCGCGGCGCTGCCAGGCGGCGCGCCTGGGCGAGCCCGGGGAGGCCGGCACGCGCGCGCTGCTGGACGAGGTGCTGGCCGCGACCGCCGCGGCCGTGCCGGGCCTGCAGCAGCTGCTGCTGCGGCCGCTGCGCAGGCTCCTGCAGCGCCAGGCGCGCCCAGCCCAAGCCGCCGGCCACGCCGTCGTCGCTCGGACCCCGCCACGGCTGCCGCGTGTGCTGTGACCGGCGCTGCAGCGGCAGCCATGGCAGTGTGCAGCGCCAGCCAGCCTGTATTGGCGGGGTCGGCCCGGGCGGCGTACCGGCATGTCCGCATTGTGCAGCTTGTAGGAGCTACACCGACTGAGGTCGGCTGTTGGCATGCACCGCAGGGCTATGCGCGCGGCCGCGAGCCCTTTCACACGCTGACCGGCCTCTTCGCCGGGGGCGCCGCGGGGCGGCCGCCAGCGGCCGCCGCGTCGCTGCTGGCCCTGCTGTGCGCCTGGCACGCCGAGCCGGCAGACCCGGTCGCCTGGGCGGACGCTCGTGCGCCGCAGGCAACCGCCGCGGAGGCCCTGCGGGGCTGCCTGCGCGCCTGGGCGGCCGACTGCCTGCTGGCCGCGCCCGCGGCGGAGCGCGCGCTGCTGCTGCAGGCGCGCGCTTGCCGCTGCCTGCCCACCGGTCCTGCACGCGCTGGACGCCCGCCCTTGCCGCTTCGTGCTCCAGTCTGCCTGCCCAGCATGCCGGCCGGTGGTCAACAACATGGCCCGCCTCTGCACCCGCAAGTGTGTGCGCTCGGACGCTACACGCCTGCATCCCCGGCCTGGGCTGCCGCGCCTGCCGCAAAGGTCATGTGGTTAATCAGTCTAGAAGAGCACGAGCGCGCGCGCCCGCCAGGGCTCGCTGGAGGGCGACCCTGCGGCCGCATGCGAGCTGGCCGCAGCGCTGTGCGAGGACGAGGCAGCGGCCGGGGTCCCCGCGCCCGACCTGCTGGCGCAGGCCGTCTCACTCGCGGTGCTGCGCGCGGCGTGCGGCGGCGCGGCGGCAGCGGTGCGGCGGTGTGGGGACGCGCTGCGGTGCGTAGCGGCCGCGGCCGCGCCGGCCGAGGCGGAGCGGCTGGTGGCGGGCGCGCTCGCGGCGGGCGCGCCCCCGCCGCCGGCCTGTGGCCGTGATGGGCAGGGGTATTTGCACGGGCCTGCTGTGAGACATACGGGTGCACGAAGTGCGGGCGGTCCTGGGCGCCTCAGCAGACACACGCACCTGCCGCCGGTGCTAGTGACGGGGCCGTGTCACATTCAGCCGACACCGCTGCACCTTGACAGCGTCCCCTCCAGACCATGTCGAACAGCCCCGGCCCTGCATTGGTTCCGGGCGCGGCGCCCGGCCCGCTGCACCCCTGCCCGGCCGCGCAGCGCCCGCGGCTGCTCCGCGCGCCGTCCGAGCTCGCCGGACGGCGCGGCCGCAGGCGGCGCGGCGCGCGTGGTGGCGCTGGCGCAGGAGCTGCGGCGCGAGCCGGGCGGCGGCGGCGGCGGCGGCGCGCCCGCGCTGCCGCCCGCGTGGCTGTGCGCGCGGGTGCTGGGGCCGCTGGCGCGCGCGCTTGACGGCCCCGACTGGCCGGCCAGGCGCGCACCGCAAGCCCCGCGGGCGGGGGTGCATCGGATGGGCGCCCTGCGCTTGGGAGGCGCGTCCCGGTTGGCTTGGCCGAGCTGAGCGTGCCTGCGCCGGCCAGAAGCGCGCCTGGGCGTGGCCTGTGATGAGCAGAGCCTGCGAGCGCGTGGGCTGACCCGCCGCGGCGCCGCGCGCCGGGCGGCAGGCGCGAGGCTGCGGCCGCGCTGCGCGGCATCCACGCGCGCCTGTGGCTGCTGTTCCCGAGCGAGGGCGCGCGCGCGGGCGGCCACGAGGCGGCCGCCGCGTACGTGCGCCTGCTGAGAAGCCTGCCGCACGGCGGTGGCAAGGCGCGCGGCCCGCCCACGCAGCGCCGGGCGGCTCGCCGCGCCATCCCGCCTTTTGCATGCGTGCGGCTTGGGCGCCTGCGCGCGAGGCGAGGAGTGCGCCAGGGTGCGGAACCGGGGTGCCCAGCCGACACCAGACAGCCGGGGGCCCTGTGTGTGGCGCGAGCGAGCGGAGGCAGCCCGCGTGAACGGCCGAGCCGGGAGCAGGTCCTGGGGCAGCCGCGCCCGGCTGCGGCGTGCACTGGGCGACCATGCTCCTCCATCGGGGCGGCCTGCGGAGCTCGCGCCAGGTGCATGGACACCGGCGGCGCCCGAGCGCACTGCCCGCCGGCCCGCAGGTACTGGCGCTGGCGGCGGACGCGCTCGGCGTCGGCCGCAGCGGCGAGCCCGGCGCCGGCCCGCCGCTCCCCGCGCTGCCCGACGTGCGCGACCTGCTCGCGCCGGCGCCCGCGCAGCCCGGCCCGGACCCCGTGCCGGACCCCACGTTAGGGCTTGCCGACCTGCTGCCGGCGCTCGCCGTGTGCGACCTGCTGCCGGCCGACCAGCCGCTGCCGGCCGTGCTGCTCGCCGCGCTGGATGCAGCGCTCGCCCGCCACCTGCTCGTCAGCGCGCCGGCCGGCCCGGAGGCCGCTGCTGCGACGGGGCGCCCCAGCGGCGACGCTGCGGACGCGGGGCCGGCGAGCACGGCAGCGGGTGCTTCGGGCCCGGCGGCGGGCGGCCCGGCCGGCCTGGCGGCGCTGGCGGGCGCGTGCCTGGGCGGCGCGTGCGGGCCCGGCCTGGCGCCGTGCGCCGCGTGGACGCCGCGCCTGGCGGCGATGGTGCTGTCGGCAATGCTGCGCGCCTGCAACGCGGCGGCGCCGGGCAGCGCGGTGGCCGCGCCAATGGCGGCGCGCAGCGCGGGCTCCCGCGCCGCGCTGGGCGCCGCGCTGCGTGGCGCGGCGGAGGCCGCGGCGGCCGGCGCGCCGGCGCGCCTGGCGGCAACGCTCGGCCGCGCTGGCGCCGGCGCGGCCGACGCGGCGGATGTGCTGGCTGCTGCGCAGCCGCTGCAGGCGCGCAGGGGTGCTGCCGCGCCCGGTCCTGGCACCTGAATCATACATGCGCCGACGATGTTGCCGTACGTCAGTGACTTCCTCCGCTTGGAAGAGCAGCATATTGGCCTGCATGCGACTTGCACGGGACTCGCTCCAGCCGACCTGCATGCCTGCGTTGCTGAGGGGCATCATGCGGTGCACAGTGTACCTTTGTCCTTCTATCAAGCGATCGCGCCCGCCACGATGCACGAGCGCGCCCGCCGCTCGACGCAGGTGCTGGCGTTGGCGATGCACGCGGCCGCGCCCGCCGCGCCGGCCACCCCCCGCGGCGACCCCGCGGCCGCGCTCGCCGCCTGGCTGGCCGGCAGCGCCGCGTGCGTGGCCGCGCTGGCCGCGTGCCTGCGCGCGTGCCGCAGCGCGGATGCGGACGTTGCGGCGCTGGGAGCCGGCAGCGCGGGCGCGTGGCTGCGCGCGACTGCGGAGGCCGCGGCCTTGGCGATCTCGCGTGCCGTGGTCGGCGCGGCGGCCGGCGGCGGCCACGCTTCGCAGGGCCACATCGCGGTGCTGCAGCAGCTCGCCGGCGGCGCGGGGGCGTGCCGTGGCGCGCTGCAAGGCGACGCGCACGGGCAGCAGCGCGGCCCTGTTCTGCTGGTGGGCTTGCTGTGACGCTGGAGTGAAGCCCCACTAGGTTTGCTGATCGCTTGGTCTAACAAGGCGCCAAACATGCCGGGGGGTCGTGCATGCAGCGGAGCGGGCCTGCTGTGTTGACGCTGCTGCACCCGCAGATCGTTGGGTCATGAAGCTAGCTACAGGGCAGGCTGCAGGTTGAAGACCACCCCGCCCTCGAGAGCCAATCGAAATTTGTTACATTGTATGCGGCTCTATCAGGGATCGTCGACGCCCATCTGTGCATGATGAATGCCTCACTTGCATGGCCGAGCGTCAAGTCAACGGTAACAAAACAGGTGTGAAAAGAATGGGCAGGTCAGTCTCAGGATGCATCCCGGCGAACATCACGCAGCAAACAGAGCTGCCGGTCATGAGTCCCGGCAATGTCACCACTGTTCGCAAACAGGTATGCAAGCTGGCGCGACAATGTAAATGGCAACACCGCGCGTGTATTGCGCAAAGTGCATCGCAGAGTTATAGAGCCGCCCTGTAGGCTGGATGGCATTTGAGAGCACAGCGGACCAGCAAACAAGAACACAAAAATGGCAGACAGGCAGGAAGGCTTCAGCCGCGGCGGCGTCGGGGGCTTTATCTCGTCGCTCGGCGGAGGGCGGTCAGAAACGCTGCATGGCAGAGAGCGCCGGCGGTCGCGCGGCGGCGCATGCGCGCCGGGCCGCGCGCGGGCGGGCGCGCCGCGCCTACAGGCCGCCGCTGGGCTCCCAGACCGTGTACTGGAAGAAGGTCTTCTCGTTGATGACCCAGGGGATGATCACGTAGTCACGCACGAGCGACCACTGCACGCGCGCCAGGGCATGAGCAGGGCCAGGGCTAGCAGAGCACAGGGTCGGGGCCACAGCAGAGTGTGTGAGCCATACGTTTAAGCCGGAGCATGAGCGGCACACACCAGCGACAGCAGAGCGGCAGCGCGCACGCGCCAGCCCGGGATCCAGCCAGCGCGGAGCTCGCTCTCCGCTCCCGGGGAAGCGGGGGAGGGGCCGCACCAGCCAGGTCCGGGCGGGCACGTTGCGGCGGCCCGTGGTGCGCGCTTGCGCGATCAGGGCCCCGCAGCGCGCGGACCGCAGGCGCTCAAAGTCGCGCAGCGCGGCCGCAATGTCGGCGTCCGGCGCCTCGGCCAGCGATCGGCCGGCCAGCGCGCGCTTCAGCGCCACCGCCAGCTCCGCGCCATCCTCCTGGGGCGCAGCACGCGCGCGACTTGAGCGCACTGGTGCAACCGAGCCTAGTCTAGGCGGCGTGGCAGCCACACGCGCCCGCAGCACACTCAGCTCGTCGCACATCGTACATGGCATGCGCATGTCGGTAATAAATCGCCGCGTCAAAGACAGACTCTATCAGACCGCAGCAGTCGACGCCTCGTGTGGTGTGGCACTCTCACAACATGCAGAGGCGCATGCGGGACGGGGCCAGCGCACAATGGCCATGCAGCCGCCCTGCGCGAGCGTGGGCTGCGTCGGGTGCATCGCGTCGCCGATGACGGTCACCCCGCCCCGGCCGGGCGCCCACGACGGGTCGGAGAGCCTGCAACGCGAACAGCTATGTGGTGGCAACCGGGCCACTCCCAAGATGCGTCACCGCTCCGACGATGTTGTGTGGCGCGCACGCCGTGACCGCGACCCCTGCCTACCACCTCAGAGCGTGCGCGCCCTGTTCAGCCCAGCAAACCCTAACCTACTCTGCGGTGCGGGGGAGTCGTGACATGACCACGTTCGCACAGGCTTCACCCGCCAGCGCTTCCCTGCAAGCCAGTGCGCAGCGCCGCGTGCGCTGCCAGCCAGGGGCGCGCCGGTCGGTGATGGGACTGAAGTAGAGGTCCTCGTCGCGCGTGCGCCGCGCGATCTCGCCCGCGTTGTGCGGCAGCCCGCCCATGCGCTGGTTCAGCACCTCGCGCTTTGCCGCGTCATCCAGCTGCTTGGGCAGGTCCTGCGGGGCCGCGCGGCGGGGTCAGTCAACCGGCTGCACGCGCCTCAGCTCGCACTGACGGGTGCCGGGATGTCACGCGCCCGTGCCTAGAGGCCCTACAGCAGCTCCGAGCGCCTGATGCTGCGCGCGCTACTGCATGCTGCGGGCTGCCCGAGAGCGCGTGCCAGGGGGGCAGGGCGCGCCTCCGCAGCCGGGAACGCGCAGAAGTAATAGATCTGGTTCGCCGACACGGGGTAGATGCCGACGAGGCCCTCGGTCTCGCCGAACACGAAGCGGAAGGTGTGCCGGTCGGCGTCGCCCCCGGGCAGGCCCTCCTCGAACGTGGCCACGCCCCTGCGCGCCCGCAGCGCGGTCCAGCGCACATGCGGCGGAGCCCGTGAGCCCCCATGGGCTGATGCGCAAGCGTGGGGAGCTCTCTCGCGTCAAGACACGGGCGGCGAATGTTGCAATCACAGGCATGCGAGTCGCCCTGCTGGCAACGGCGTCGCGCCAGCGACATCCGTACTTCCCACCGAGCACAGCCGCCCGGCGCGCGGGCGGGCTCGCCTGAAGGCGCAGAAGCCGGCATACTCGGCCGCGGGGATGTTCAGCGCCCGGCCCACCTGCGCGGCGGGGCGGCGGCCGTGAGGCGCCTGGCCAGGGGCCGGCCTGCACACGGGCACGGCCTGCCATTGCGCGCAGTCCCGAGCAGGGCGGCGCAAGACCCGCGTCGGGCAGGGGCGCGCCCGGCTGTGCACGCCGTCCGCGCCGATGACGACCTTGGCGGGAAGGTGGGTGCCGTCGAAGAGCTCCAGCGTTGCCTTGTCTGCGCGCGTCGGCCGCGCGTCGCTGCCGCGCTTGACCCCTGCCCTTGCCGGGCTGGATGCATGCACCCGCTCCTCGCAGCCGGGCAGCGTGCGGCGCTGCGAAGCGGGAGAACACGGCGCGCGCCGATCTCCAGCACTAGTGCAGAGCAGGGAGGGGCACAGGGTGTCGCCGCTTTCATGCATTAGGGCGAGCAGGGTAGGGCACAGGGTGTCGCCGCCCTCGGACACGAGGGCGGAGCAGGGTGGGGCACAGGGTGTCGCCGCTTACATGCACAAGGCGAGCGGGGTATGGCGCAGGGTGTCGCCGCCCTCACACACAAGGCGGAGCAGGGTAGGGCGCAGGGCACGCCGTGCTCGTCAAACACCACGCCCTTCACGCCAGAGTCCAGGCGGATGGTGCCGTCCGGCAGCGGCTTCTGCAGCGCGGCGGCGAGGTCGTTGCGCACCACCTGGCCCGCACGTCGCGCGTTCTCGGCGCGCCGCGGGTTGCGGGGCGCAAGGGTACGGTTGGGCTTACCCTATGCAAGGGTACGCCAACCCTAACCCTACACCCAAGGTGCGGGGGCAGGCCCTCGGCGGCGCACGCTTGGCATGCTGTAAGCGCAGCGCAGGTTCGCGTGCAAACCCCGGGGCGCGCGCGCGCACCCCGCGCAGCTCGTGCGGGCCGGCGCTGCACTGGTCGACCTGCAGCGTCTTGAGCAGCTGGCCGCTGGCGTTGTAGTACTCCCACACGGTGAGCTTGGGGTGCGTCGCGCGCAGCGCGTCGGCGATGCCCTGGCCCATCATGTTGAGCGCGCGGAAGGCGTTGGTCTGCAGCGCGATCGCGGCGCCGGTCTGGCGCAGCGAGTTGCTGCGCTCCAGGACCGCCACCTTGATGCCGGCCTGCAGCGCGCTGCGAACGGTGAACACCGCGGTACAGGCGCATGAGAAGCGAGCAGACCGGTGCAGGATAGCACTTGACAGCGTCGCTGCAGGAGCAAGGGCGGCGCTGAGGCAGGCGCTCCCAGAACAGCGCAAGACAGCAGTCGCAACCCAGAGAAGGCAGCTTTATTCTTGCGTGCACAGGGACTGTTGCCGTATCCCGTACCTTGTGCAGGCTTGCGGCGCAGGCCAGGCCTCCTATGCCCGCACCGACCACATACACCGTGTCCTGGCCATCGCCTGCGTGGCCTGCTCAGCGCAGGGGCGTAGCATGTGAGCCTCTTTGACCCAATGGATTGAAGCATGCAAGCAGCATGCAACTCGACCTTTGTCTCGGGCATGAGCGTGGGACACGAGCCCCAAAGAGCAGAGAGTGGTGAAGGAGAGCGCACCTGGCTGTGTCAAAATTCCGGGCATGCTGGGCACCTGGACTGGGCGACAAGTGCGAAGCTGTTTGAAATATGTCTCACACGTAGTAAAGCATGACTTGCGATTGCTACTCGCGGGAAAGTTAGCTTATCGGATCACGTAATTTTGCCATACAGAGATAGAACCGAGCGAGGGCACGCTGGTGCCGCAGCCAGCTAGGGCCTTGGCAAGAAGTTACAGCCTCTACGGTACGGTTACATCAGAAATTTGCCTCGCCTGCTCATGCTACTAGGTTTTACCCAAAGCATGCAAACCAAGCACTGTGACAGCACAGCCAGAACGGCTGTAAGGCCTGGGTGTATGCACACGCCCCACAGGCCGCTCTTTGGGCCGAACTGGCGTCAGCCGCGGCCGCGCCTGTCGCCCGCAGGCGCGCCCCGCGCTCACCCACTGCCGCTGCCGCTGCCACTGCCGCTGCCGCTGCCGCTGCCGCTGCTGGAGCTGCCGCCACTGGAGCTGGACGACGACCCCGAGCCGCTGCCGGAGCCGCTGGACGAGGACGCCCCGCTCGACGACGACGACCGGCCCCGCCTGGCCACGCCGCGCGGCGCGGCGGCCGCCGGGCGCTTGCGCGGCGGCGACACGCTCACCGGCCGCCGGCGTGCCGGGCTGCGGCTGCTCCGGCGGCGCGGCGGCGAGCCCAACGGCGAGCGCCGCCGCTTGGCCGGCGGCGGGCTGCGGCTGCGCGGGCGGCGCCGCGCCGGGCTGCGGCGCCGCTCATCGTCGCGGCCGCGGCCGTTGCGGTCGTCCCGGCCGCGCCGGCCGCGGTCGTCTGCGGCGCCGCGCTCGTGCCGCTCCTCGCGCGCGTACCTGCCCCCGCGCTCATCCCTGCGGTCCCGTATGTGCTCGTCCTCCCGCTGCCGCCCGGGCGCGCGCTCGCTGCCGCGCCGGCCGCGGTCGTCCAGCGCAGGGCTGCGGCGCCGCGTGGCGGCGTCGGCGCCGCGGCCATTGGGTCGCTGCGCGAGTGCGCCGCCCGAGGGCGACGAGCTGCTCTCCGGCAGCGCGCGGCGGCGCGGCGGCGGCGATCGGCGCTCGCCGCCGCGCGGCGGCGATGGCGGCCGTGGCGGCGGCGGCCGCTTGGCCTCCGCGCGCAGCTTGGCCGGCGACGGGCTCGGCGGCCGCGAGCGCACCGCCGGCGGCGTCGGGCTGGCGGCCGACAGCGCGCCGCCGCGCCCGCCGTCCGCCGACCCCGACGCGCGCGGCGCCGGCGCGCCGCCCTCGGCCTCGCCGCCAAGCGCAGCCGCCTCGGCCGTGGCGGCCAGCGCTGAGGTGCTGACGCCCCCGGCGCCGCCGCGGTCCTCCGCGGGGCCGCCAGGCGCCTCCTGCGGCGCCTCGGCCGCCACGGGCTCGCGCGTGGCGGCCACAAATGCGGCGCCCTCGCCCGCGTCGTCGCCGTCGGGCGTCGCCGGGCGCGGCGCCCAGCGGTCGTCGTCGTCGACGGCGGGCGCCGCGCGGCCGTGGGGGCCCTCGTGGCGCGGCCGCCGCTCCGCGCGCGCGCCGCGGCCGTCGTCGCCGTCGTCCTCGCGCGGCCGCCGGCGCGAGGGCGGGGCGGCGTCGCGTCGGCGCCCCGCATCGCGCGGCGGCGTCGGCGTGGCGGCGGGGCGCGCGGCGGCGTCGCGGCGGCGCGCGCGCGCCTCCGCCAGCTCCTCCACGCGCCGCTCGCCCTCCTGCGCGCGGCAGCAAACACGCGCGGTGAGATTGGCCGGGCGCGCGCCGCCAGCCGCCTGGAGACTTCCCACTGCGGCCCCCAACGGGGCTGCCTCACGGAACACTCCACAGGCTGCCTGGCCCAACACTCCACAGGCTTCGAGCACCAGCGCACGACCAGGCGCTTGTCGTTCAGACTTGTGTTCACAGCACAAGATCACAGCCTCCCAGCGCTGCACTGCCCGCCCCCGCCGGCCCGCCCCGCCCCCCGCCGACGGCGCGCCTGCTTGAGCGCCGCCGCCTGCGCGGCCTCGGCCGCGGCGGCCTTCTTGGCGGCCTTCTCGGCCGCGCGCGCGGCCTTCTTGGCGGCCTTGGCCTCCTTGGCGCGCCGCTTCTCGTCCGCGCGCTTCTTCGCTGCGCGCTCCTTCTCCGCGGCCTCGCGCTCGGCGATCTTGTCCTGGCGCCGCTTCTCCTGCGCGCGCGCCGCGGTACTGGGCCGCCGCCGCACGGCGGGGCCGCGGCCCCTGACACCTCCAGCAGCCCCCAGCACGCTGAGCCTCAGCGGGCAGCGCGGTGCCAGCTGTGAAGCCAGGCGCCGCGCTGCGCCGCGCCATGCGCGCAGGCGGGCGGGCGCCGGGCAGGCCGGCGCGCCTGCAGCTCGCGGTCGAACGCCTGGCCCTCCACCACCTCGCCCAGGCCCCAGGCCTGCCGCAGCGTGGCCAGCTCCTGCTGCTTGCGCTCCGCCAGCTCGTGCGTCTCCGTCAGCGGCCTGCGCAGCCGCGGTTGCGCAGCCTTCAACACGCTGTTCCGGTCCGGACGAAACCTTCGGCCCCGCGCCAGGGGAAGGCCGGCGCGGCTCACGACCCTGGCCCAGGCGGCTGCGCGCAGCCCGGCTCTCGTCGGGATGGCGTGCGCCGGCGGCCGCGGGGCGCGCGGGGGGCCGCGCACTTGTTGTCCGGCTTCGCGGGCGCCGCCGCGCCCTCCTTCTCCATCTCATCGCGCATGTTGCCCACCTCCTTCTCGATCTCCTCCGGCGAGTACCTGCGCCGCGCGCGCGTGCGGCGTCGGACGGGCCCGGTGAGGACGACGCCGCAGCGATGCTGGGGTGGCAGCGCACACGCGGGCAAAACCCCGGCCGCATGGGCCGGCGCGCGCGCACCCCTGCTCCTCGAGCGAGTCGGCCAGCTCGGTCAGCTTGAGCTCGATGTCGCGCTTCCGGTTGTGGTCCAGGATGGCCTGGTTGGCCCGCTTCTGCTCGGGCCCCTGCAGCGCGCTGCGATCCTCCATGACGCGCTGCTGCGGGCGCCCGCGCAGGTTGAACTTGTTGGCCTGCACATAGCCGCTGGTGCCGGAGCCGCGCGGCGTCAGCAGCCCGATGCCGTTGTACATTGCGGGTCAAGGCCCGCCGGCCGCCGCGCACGGGCGCCGCCTGCGCAAGCGGGCGCTGGCAGGTCTAGACGCGCATGGCACCAGCGGGCACGCTTCCCAGGCTCGGCTCGGCTGAGGGGAGGCACTTTATGAAAAGACGTTTCTGTTGAGCTAGCCCTCCACCAACCCTCGCAACAGCCAGCGCAGCTGCTCAGCTGTGTTGGTCCCGCGGCGCGGAAATGGTGGGGCCGGTACAAAGCAGAGCACCACGCCTGGCGCTGTCGCAGAGAGGTTCAGGAGCAGAGGTAGGTTCGTGCGCGCCGCGCCGCCGCAGGCGCGGGGTGGTAACAACACGCGTTACTGGCGCCCGGCAGGGTTGAGCTACTGCAGGGCTGCCGAAGCCAGGTGGACAGGACCAGCACGGGCGCCGCTGCAGGACCGCGCGACGCACCAGTCAGCGCACACGCTCGGCCGCGGCCCGCGATGGCAGCGCCAGACAACGGCGCCGAGCGCGAGGACGAAGACGATGGCACGGGTCTGTCGCCCAGGTGAGACCGTCGGCAAGTACAAGTTTCGCGCGCTCAATACAACCTTTTTGGCGCACAGCTGCACCGCCGCCACCCACACGACTCGCGCGCACAGTGCTCACGCATTCCACGGCGCATGTCAAGCGAGCAGGCCCGCGCCAAAACTGCTTTGCGGCTGTGCACGACCGCCGACCGGCGCGCCGCCGCGCAGGGCGGGGCAGAGCGGCAGCCCCCGCGGCTGCATGGTCGTGACGCGCTGGGGCCCGCGCCTGCATCGGCCGGGATGCCCGTGCGCGTGCTGCAAGCGCGGCCGCAGGGCGGAGGAGGGCCGGCCGGCGCCGCCGTCAGTCGCGCCGTCGCCGCCGCCGCCGCCTGCGCCCGCGCCGCCGCCGCCAGCGCCCGCCCCGGCTCGGGCGGCGCCGGCACCAGCGCCGCGCAAGCGCGCGCCGGAGGCCGCGCCCGCCGCGCAGACGCCCGCGCGCGGAGCCGCGCCGCGCGAGCCGGCGCTGAGGAGCGCGCCAGCCCCGCGCGGCCTCCGCGAGCTGACCGGCCTGGCGAGCGTGCTGGGCGGTCTGCCGCAGGAGGGCAGTGCCAAGTCGCGTGCGGCGCGCCGCGAGAGCGGCGCCGCGGACCCCGGAGGCGCCGCGCCCGCCGGCGGCGCGCCTGCGCCGTCCGGCGGCGCTGCGCCCGCGCCGCCCGCTGGCGCCGCCCTCGCGCCGCCCGCTGGCGCCGTGGCGCAGGCGCCATGCGAGGGCGGGACCGACGCGGGCCCTGCGGCGACGCACGCGCCAGAGGCGCCGGACGCCGGCGGCGTTCCCGCGGAGCTGGCGCCGGAGGAGGCGGGGCGGCTGGACCCGGCGGCAGCCGAGCTGGCCGCCGGCGAAGAGCCGTGTGCGGCAGCGCCCACCGCAGCGCTGGCACCCGACCCTGCGGGCGGCGAGGGCGCTGCCGGAGGCTGCGCTGCTGCGGCGCCCCCAGATGTTGCAGAAGGGGAGGCCGGAGCGGCTGCGCGCGAGGTGGAGGACGGCGCCGGGGGCAGTGAGTGTGCGGAGCGGACCGCCCCCGAGCCAGCACACCCCGCCCCTGAACCGGTGCGCCTTGCCCTGGGCCTAGTGCATGCAGCCCGCTGCCGCCCCTGAGGTTGCCTTTGCGCCTGCATGTGGGCTTGCGCCCGCGCCTCTCGCCCGCTACCGGCCTGGCCTTTCCTGCCTCCCCGGGGGCCAGCGTGCGCAGGTGCGCCAGCTCGTGGCCGTTTGACAAGGAGTTGTGCCTCGGGTCTCCTTGGTGAAAGCGCTCAAGCACCACCGCTGCCGGGCGGCAGGCGTCGCCGCGGCCGCGCGTCAGCAGCGGCGCGCGCGAGCGCCGCGCGCTGCTCGCCGACGCCGCGGCGAGCGGCGGTGGCGGCGGCCCGACAGCCGAGCCTGCCCGCTCGGAAGGCGGCGGCGGACGCGGGCGGCGCGCCGCGGCACAGGCGGCCGCCAGCGCGATCGCTGCGCAGGCAGTGCGCAGGCACAGGCGCGGGGGCGGCCGCGGGGCGCCGGGCGCGCCGGGCTCGCCACTGGGCTCGCCGCTGGGCTCCCCGCGCGCATCCGCCCTGGCGCCCGGGGGCGCGCTGGCCGCGGGCAGCCCGCCGGGCGCGGACGCCGGCGACGCTTTCGACCCGCTGACCACGTCCGTGACCAAGGGCCGCCGCGCGGCGCGGCGGCCCTCCCGGCGCGTGCGCGGTGCGCGCCCCCGCCGCGGGCCGCCCTGCCGGGGTCCGCCTGCGGGCCCAGTGTTGAAGAGGGTGCGCAATGTCAGGAGGTGTGTGGACCCTCATCGCGCTGTTGTTTGAGCCCGGCCGGCCCGGCGCAGCGCTGCGAAAAGTCAGCCGCGTCGCTGCCGCGCCTTTTCCCCGCGCTGCAGCGCGTCGCCGCGTGCCTCCTGCTGCCCGGCCCTGGCTGCCATGCTGGCCGCACAGTTCGTGGCCCAACCCCGCTGCTGCCGCGCAGGCGGGTACGAGGCCGGCACGGAGCCGCCCGCCGCGCTGCCGCTGCCGGAGGGCCGCGCGTTCGACCCGCCCATCACCCCGGCGGCGCTCGCCGCGGGCGTGGTTGCCGCCGCTGGCACCGGTCGCGAAGGCGCGCCAGGCCTGCGTACGGCCTGCCTTGTCCAAAACAATGCGAGAGCCGCCAGCGGGCTGTGTCGCCGCCGCCCCCTCCCGCCGCTTGCGGGGCCGCATGCTGTATGCTGCCATGTTATCATTGAGCAGAGGTCCCCCCGCTGCGCACGGTGTCGCCCCGCTATGGGGGACGCCGGGCGGCTCCGGGGACGCTAACCCACCCTATCGTGACCCTACCCCTAATCTGTGCGTGCAGGCGCGCCAGAGCTGCGCGCGCTTCTGGTCGGCCGCGCGGTGGCCGCGCGCGACCTGGGCGGCTGGCCGGCGGCGCGGCCGCTGACGCTGCGCGCGGTCATGCGCACGGGCGTGCTGGGCGGGCAGCCCGTGCACTTCCGCTCGCACACCGGCGACCTGCTGCTCTCCGGCGCGCGCCCC
>JAABUY010001208.1_pt1 | contig 36254 bp, 19 predicted proteins | sample 5560271 | NCBI WGS metagenome assembly JAABUY01 (sample SAMN10711886, study PRJNA513374) | rock metagenome | isolation source: Antarctica rocks | place: Antarctica: Victoria Land, University Valley
CCAGGCTAAGTCGGACGGGTTCATCCACCACCTTCGCGAACTCTTTGCCCCCTCGAACAGGTACACCCGAACCGACGGCTCGTCACCGACTGTCGACGAGTCATGGTCGACATTGCCCGAGATCCCGCTGAATCAGACCCGTCGGGATTAACATTCAGAGTTGCGTCGCTCTGGGCTGTTGAATCGCCCTCGCGAGTCCCGCGTGGCACACACAGTCTGTGACGAATCACTTTCCGTCAATCACTTGGAGTGATACAGTATTACCATGCGTCACGGACAACAATAATGGCTCCCGCCGCGCCATCTCCTTCGATTGGACCGGCAGGCCGGTCGCGACACGCCGTCCAGCTCCACGCAACGCGAGGGGCAAACCCCGCACCGCGAGCAAGCTAATGCGTTTGGAATAGGTCGTTCGATGCGCTTCGCGCTGCGCGAATGAACATCGGCTTATCAAAGCCGATACAACTTCGCAAATCCGGTAATTGCTTCGCTCAAGCTATCGCAATTCGTCACCGGTACACTGCGGAGCCTCCTGCTGAACAACTTGTCCAGAAACGCTGTTGTGCCTCACGCACTTTGCCGCCCGGCAGGTGCTTCACGTTCATGCAAGGAGCAATAAATGCGTAGGCTATTGGCACTGACTTTCGCCCTGACGACCTCCTTCGGCATCTTCGGAGCATGCCCCGCGTTTGCGGATACCGCGGCGCCCAGCGTTGCCAACGGGCAGACGACCTCGGTCGTGGGTTACGACACTTTCAATCGAACAACCACGTCCGGATTGGGAACAGCAGACGTCGGGGGTGCGTGGTCAACAAATCTAGGGGGCAACGCTTCCAGCGTGAACAGCATCGCCCCTGGCTACGCATCATTTACTAATATCAAACCGGGAAGGAGCACCGAGGCATACCTTGTTGGTTCGTCCGCATTGGATATCGCAATATCCGGAGCATTTTCCGTCCCTTCGATGACGTCGTCCACCAAAGTCTATCAAGCTTACGAGGCCAGACGACAGACCGACGGATCCGCCTACTTAGCGAAGACTACTTGGGGCGCCAACGGCCAACTGAGTATTTCCTTCTCGCGTCGTCAGGGGGCGTACGAGACTCTACTCAGCGGCACCACCATTCCAGTCTCTATTGCCGTCGCACAGAAAATCACCGTCAATTTCAATGTCGTCGGTACCAGCCCGGTCGTGCTAACCGCTCGGGCCTATCGCGCCGGGTCCATTGTGCCGGCCTGGCAACTTACGCAGACAGATAGCAGCGCGTCACGCATTGCCAGAGCCGGCGGCGTGGGTCTCTGGGACTATGTTCCCAGATCGTCCCCTTCGGTAACCGTCAAACAAAACGCATTTGGTGCTTGGGCTCTGTCCACACGAGGCAGCGCTCCGACGGCCGGCGCTCTGCCCATCGGGACCGCGTCCTACCCAATGCCCACTGGTTCACTTTTCGTCGATCCTGTGAACGGCTCGGACAACGGCACCGGCGCACCCTCGTCCCCGTACCGCACCATCGCCGCGGCCGTCGTGGCTGTTCCACCAGGAGGCACCGTGGTCATGCGGGGCGGCACCTACCGCCAGCAACTGCTCACCGGCAAGTCCAACTTCACTCTGCAGTCTTACCCGGGCGAAGCCGTCTGGTTGGACGGCACCAGCCACGTCACCGGATTCACAACCAACGGTTTGCAGTGGGTCGCCCCGTGGGCCTATAAGTTTGACCATTCTTCCAGCTTCAGCAGGGGTGACAGCACCCTCGCGGGGGGCGGACCCGTCAACTTCGGCTTCGTCAATACGAATTATCCCATGGCTGCATGGCCGGACCAGGTCTTCGTCGACGGGCAGCAACTCCAACAGGTTGCCTCGAATCCCGACGCCGATCAGTTCGCCGTGAACTACAGCGCCGCAACGCTGACACTCGGCTCCAACCCCGCTGGTCACATCGTCACAGCCGACACCCTCGACGCAGCCATTACCGTCTCCGGCGCCAACGTCAATCTTAGGGGCTTCGGTGTACGCGGCTACGCTACGTCGCTCGCCGGCATAGGCACGGTAGCGATGTACGGCTCGGGCGACACCATCGAGAATGTCGAAATCGACAATGCTCCGACCCAGGCCCTCTCCATGGACGCCCCAAACCAAAACGCCAATCGAGTGACCGTGCTTAACGCCGGTATGACGGGGATCCATAGCAACACCGCAAACGGTCTTGTCGTGGAGAACGTCAAGGTGACTGGGAGCAACATTGAGCACTTTAATGCGGCACCCGCCTCGGCCGGCATCAAGATCACCCGCGCCACCAACGTCACGGTGCAGAACAGCGTCGTCAGCAGCAATTTCAATTCCAATGGTATCTGGCTGGACGAAAACGTCGTCGGGTTTAAGATCGTGGGCAACACAGTGGCCAACACTGGCCCGACCAGTGATGGGGTCATCGTCGAGTTGTCCGGGAGCGGCCTGGTGGCCAGCAATGCAGTGACGGGCAACAAGTACGGCATCATGCTCCTGGACTCAGGCAACAGCAGGATCTACAACAACAGTTTGGCCGGTAGCAGCTTCGGTTCGGTCGTACTCCTTCAGGACAACCGGTACCAGCCCGGGAAGGGAAGCGCTGGCGCGAGCGTCCAGCCCAGTGCCTCCAACCCTTGGCTGGTCCAGAACGTGGAAGTAGTGAACAACCTTTTTGCAGCCAACGGCGGCCAGTACGGGTTCCAGTTCTATGCCAAGGACGACCAAACCAACCGCCCGGCCAGTTCCATGAATATCACGCTGACCGGCAACCTTTTCCACACCAAGAACGCTTCGACCTCCACCGACCGGATGGTCGCGTGGGGTGGCAGTGACAACTACAGCTGGACTGAGTACCCGACGCCAGCAGCCCTCACTACGGCCCTCCGGACGACGTGGACGAACGCCCAAGTGGCTGGCCTGCCCGATCTGACGGCAATGGGCGACGCGTCCAACGCGACGGTCAACGCCGCTCCGCTACCAATTGACATTGCCACAGCGCTGGGCCAACCGGCGGGGATTCGCCACATCGGCTCGTTTTAAGGCTCAGCATGACTAGTTGACCCGGAACCGAACTAATGGGTCCGAACCGAACTAGCTAACCCGAAGACCATCCAGAGCCGCTGCCCCCCGGCCAGGGGGGTGGCGGTCCTGACCGCCGTCAGTGCTGGACCTGAGATTCTCTCAATACCCCGTCCGAGCTGGTGATGGCTTTCGCTGTCTTCCAGAGGATCACCAGACAGAAGTGAGCGACCAACTCTCAACATGGAAGGTGCCCGGTCAACTGCATCTTTCCAACGTCCCGGGTCGAGCGGTCGGTGACCTGCCATAGGCCGGTCAGTCCGGTCGAGGCTTGCTGCCGCCCGATGAATGCTCCGACGGTGGCAGCCTAAAAAATGATCCGATGCTGTTACCGGTGAACCGGTGCCAGTCACCGATATTCACCGGTAGGCGGAACCCGGTCAACGTGCCGACGCCACAGAGGCAGCCCAGCCTGGTCACCACCGATGCCCACGCCGGTTCCACGGTCAGGATCGTGTTGTCAAACCGGTCCAGCCGGCCAACGTCGTGTCGTAACCTCGTCGAACGCGAACGCTGCACGCCGGGCTTTTCGAAGGACTGCGACCGCAACCACCTGTCGTGCGCTCCGGTTCACGCCGTGTCCTCGTAGAGGATCCTCTGCCGGAGCAGCAGTTTCGACAACCGGTGCCGGGAACGCATTACATCACTGCGGACGTCTTCCCGTGCCCACATCAGTCTACGTGCGGCCTCCTGGCCCGCCGAGGGAATCATTATGATCCTGACTCCGGGTCAGCCCGGCGACAATCCGCAGCTGGTGCCGGTGCTCGACCTGCGCCGACGACAGCACCGCGCGGGAAGTGCCCGTTGTTTCCGAGTACTGGCCGACCCTGCATAGGCTCACGCGAAGCGCATATCCGAAACGCTGGCCAGTGTCGTTGGCTCGTACGACGGCACATCCTACGCGATATGCGCCCCAACCGCACGTTCTCTCGTGAGGCAATGTCTTGTCGACGCAGTCGAGATAGCGGCCAGCACCCGCCGCGTTGGACGAAAAGCGGCAGAATTCTAGGACTGCACCTCCACGATCGGAAAGGGCAGTGCGCAGCTTCCTGAAACCCGGACAGCTGTGGCGATCGCGCACGGTCCGGTCTGCTGGGTTTCAAATAACGTATTAAGTTCTGCCGTTCAGCGCACCGAGAGCCGGGCAAAAGTCAGCTCGTGCTTACGCCTTGCGGGCGTGCCGAAGCTGATCACTCGACAGTCGGGGTACTATCCAGCTCCGAAAAAGGAGACCCGGTGGTACGCACCGGCTCCTCGCGGCGAACGTACGGAATCGGAGTCGCTGCCATCGCATCCGACTCGTAGCCGTACAGCTTGTAGCTGTCGAGATCCTTCTGGTCGACCCCGTTGAACACCACTCCGAGGACCCGGCAGTTGATGCGGTCGAGCGCCGCCATCGCCGACTTCAACTGTTCCCTACGCAGTTTCTTCGCGTTGGCAACCAAGATGGCCCCGCCGACCTGGCGTCCGAGCACGGCGGCATCGGTCACCGGCAGCAGGGGCGCGCTGTCGATCAGGATCACGTCGTAGCGCGGGCGCACCATCTCGAGGAAGTTCTCCATGGCAAACGACCCGACCAATTCGCTGGGGTTCGGCGGAACCACCCCCGACGCAAGCACGTCGAGGTTCGACGCACCCCACGGCTGCACGACATCGTCGAACGAAGCGGTTCCCAACAGCACAGTGGTCAGCCCGACAGCGCCCTCGATACCTAGGTACTTGGCGACCGACGGCCGCCGGAGATCCCCGTCGACCAGCAGAACCCGAGATCCCAATTCAGCCAACGCGATGGCCAGGTTCACCGCTGTCGTCGACTTACCCTCGCCGGGAAGGGCCGACGTGATGACAAAGCTCAGGGGCCTTGTATCGACTCCGACGAACTGCACGTTGGTTCGCAGGGTGCGATACGACTCGGCCTGCGGGCTCCTGGGAAGGTCTCTCATGATCAGCGGGTGCTTCTGCAATGCACGATCGCTCTGAGTCTGCCCAAGTACCGGGGCGTTTGTCAGCAACTCGATCTCCGCCGCCGTCCGGATGCGGCTGTCCAGGCGGTCCCTGACCAACGCGCCGAGCAGTCCGAGGAACAATCCGCCGATCAGGCCAGCTATCAGATTGCGTGTTTTCTTGGGGGAAGTCGCGGCCGATGGAACGATGGCGGGTGCGACCACCGTCGCGTGGACAGTAGATCTGCCATCCGAACGTGTCGGCGCCAACGACCGGGCGACGACGTCGAGTTCTGCCGCGACCGAGTTTGCGATGGCTGCTGCCTGAGTGGGCGACGGGTCGCTCGCCGCGATGCTGACGATGACCGTTTGGGTGGACGACACGGCAGCGATAGAACCTGCCAACCGTCCGGGTGTGGTGTCGAGCTTCAGCTGTCGGATGACGGGGTTGAGCACTGCCGGAGTTGTGCTCAACTCGGCGTATGACGCCATCTGGCTCTGCGTGTAATTGGACCCCTGGGAAAGATCACTCGACGTATTCCCATAGGGCAGCGAGAAATACACTCCGGCGGTCGACGTGTAGCTGGGGGTTGCGAGGAAAGACAGTACTGCACCCCCTCCGACGCCCAGGATAACGAAACAGACCACAATGATCCAGCGGGCGCGAAACGCGCGCAGGTAGTCACGTAACTGCATCGACGTCGGCCCTCTCATTGACTGCACCCCTCGGGGGTCGCGGTCCGGTGAACATCTGGACGACCGGCGGTCGACCCCGAATCTCTCAAATCGAGGGTACCCGGTCACTCTGAGCACTCCGAACGAACCGAACGCCACTCAAATGGCCGTCATGCGTATTCCGGATGGTCGGCTTCGTCGAGATCGGGTCGAGGCCGGCGTCGACGACCGGCGAACCGATCGCGGCAGCCTGCGCAGCGACTGCGAGCCCGCCGACGAACCACACCCAAACGGAATACTGGGTGATCAAAGCCACCGTCGCCAGGGCGGGAATCTGAGCCACCATTGCGATTGTCGGCGCGCTCGCCTTCCTGACCAGTACCGCACCGGTGGATACCATGAGAAGCAACAGACCGAGGGCAAGGGCCAGCCATCCGTAGGTGAGGCCGAACAAGATCAATTCGCTATCGATCGAAGTGAATCTTCCGAATCGCAGATCTCCTAACGGACCCACGCTGCCCAATGGGGATCTCCCGATGATCGAGATATCCGGCACCAGCGAGAGCAGATTGCCGCGATAATCCGCACTGTTCGACGCTTCGGTTCCGGCCGAGGAAAAAATCACGCTCAGGAAAGGGCTGACCGACAGCGCAACCGCAGTGAACAGACCGACCGCCGTTGAACGAGCACGGCCCGAGATCCCGGACATGAACAGCACGCTGAGCGTGATGGACAACGCCGCACAGATCATCGAGATCCGGCTGAAGGTGAAGACGGTCGCCGCCATCATAAGACCGACGAGGGCAAATCGGATCCAGGAGCGGAACCGAGACGCCAGCATCAGCGGAATCGCCAGTGCAATCGACGCCCCCAGCGCGATGGAGTGGCCGAAGGCCCCTTCAGCACGCGGCACTCCACCCCGCTCCTGAATTGGGCTCCACACCAGATAGGCGTCGTTTGCGGAATGGAAGTTGACAAAGGGATTCCAGTGAAGCAGGAATTCCAGCACCGCCAAGGCACTCACGACGCTGAAGGCCACCCCGATTGCGCCGTAGAGCCACTTCAACGGCACTCTCTCCGGAGCCAGGCGTCCCAACAGAAAAACGGGCAGCCACTGCGACAGAACCACAAACGACGACGGTTTCGACGAACCACCGACCGCGAGCGGGACCAGGCATCCGACGAACAGAAAGAGGACGGCCAAGTCGACCCAGGTGAGCCTGATCCTGGTCGTGGGAATGACCAGGAAGAGCGCACCGATGGACGCGAGAGCCACTGCCGGAAAGAACGAAATGATGTTGACGCCCAGCCAGATTGGAAGGAAGCACACTGCTGCCAAGAACAGTCCCAGAAGCAGGCGCGGCCGTACACGCAACAACGGCACGGCCATCGCCAGCACGCCGACCAGCGCGAACACGGTCGAATATGAATCTGCGTTGGCGGCAGTGATAGACACGGCCAAGTCCCTCAGGCTAATGTCGGATTTGATTACCACCACCACGCCTTGGCTCCGGGGCGGGGGAGCTGGTATGTGAGATCCTGCCGTCGTTGGCCGATCTTTTTGGCCGGCACCCCGCCGTAGAGACCGAACGGCTCAACAGACCCCCGCACGACGGCACCGGCCGCGATCACGGCACCCTCTCCGATGTTTGTACCCGGGAGGATGGTCACCCGCGGGCCGACCCACACCCGATCGGCGATCTGCACTGATGCGGTGGCGTACGCAAAATCAGTGGAATTCCAGTCGTGCTGAGCCGTCCACACCTGGACACCGGTTGAGAAATTCACATCTGACCCGATCGTCAGGCTCCCACGAGCGTCGAGCACGGCTCCATCGCCAATATTCGAGCGGTCTCCAATTGTCAAATTGCGCGCCGCTCGCACCTGAAAGCCATGATAGAGCACCACGCCGGGGGCCAGCTGGGCCCCGAGCCTCCTGAGCCCGGCCACCCGGAGTCGATGGTTTGGCAGCCGCGCGAGGACAGCTACCACCACCATCTCGACTGCCGACCGGCGCGAGCGGATCCACGCCTTGGAAAAACGAAGACCCCGGGCTGTAACGGTCATGAGATTTGTCGGTCATTTCTGTGCGTTGACGTATCTGCGCCCTCCACCTCGGCCGGCCCTCGCGAGCTTACTAGCCGGATTCCGGAGGTGCGCTAGAGTCGACGGCAGCATGTGGCCGGTTCAGCCGCTGCTGCATGCTGAACCCGGGGGCGTCACTCCCATCAGCGCGAGGAGTGTCGTGCCACGGCCATTTGTTGTACTGCAGTCGTACCAACAGCCCACGAGCACGACCAACCCCTACATCGTTTTGCTGAGCAACAGTCTGGCGGCTTTGCCCAATGTCGAAGTTCTGACGTTCACCTGGCGGCGGGCTCTGACGGCGAGGGTCGACGTCTTCCATATGCATTGGCCTGAGATCCGCATCAGTGGTCGCACGGCTTCACGCCGAATTGCTCAGCAGGTCCTGTTTGCGCTGCTGATGTGCCGCTTGCACCTCACCAGAACGGCCATCGTGCGTACGGCTCACAATCTGCGCCTACCTGAAGGTATCTCTCGCCGGGAGACTCTACTGTTGCGCCTTGCCGATCGGTGGACGACCCTCCGGATCCGCCTGAATACCACCACAGAGTTCGCGGCGGGTCAACCGTTCGTCACCATTGCACACGGGCACTACAAAGACTGGTTCAAACCGCATGTGAAGTTGGCCCCCATCCCTGGACGCATAGTGTATTTCGGATTGATCCGTCGGTACAAGGGTGTCGAGGGGCTCATCGACGCCTTCCGCCAAGTCCCGGTGGCCGCAAACCTCCGACTCGTCGTGGCGGGTCGCCCGTCGAGCTGGGAGCTTGCCGCGCAGTTGACGAACTCGGCCGGAGCCGACGAACGTATCGACCTCCGATTGGAATTCCTGTCCGACGAGGAGCTCGTCGGCTTGGTTACGACGGCCGAACTCGTCGTACTCCCCTACCGCGAGATGCACAATTCGGGCGGCGCCCTCACTGCTCTGTCACTCGCTCGCTCGGTCCTGTTGCCCGACAACATCGTGAACCGCACGCTCCGAGATGAAGCTGGGCCGGGCTGGATCTTCGGCTATGAAGGCGATCTGACGAATCGACATCTGGTCGACGCCGTCAGATTGTTGCGGACAGAGCCACCGACCCTTCCCGAGCCCGACTTGTCACGCCGCAATTGGGACACCGTCGGTTCAGCACATCTGGCGGCTTACCGAGAAGCCGTGCGGTTGGCCAGATCGCGGCCACGCCGACGGACGTCCCACAAGTAGCTGCTAGTAGGGACGGATGATTTTCATCCCAAAATCTTTGACCGTGATGTAGTCCGCGCGGACGCGAGCTGATATCGCACCCGCGATAACCATGATCACCAGTCCTGCCACCAGTGAGCAGAGCAGCGACAGCACCGCCACGGCATCGGACATTAGCCAGGTGACCAACTTGGTAGCCAGTCCCGCCGAGATCACCACCAGGAGAATGCGAAGTGCACCGAAAGTTAGTTCGCGAGCAGGATAGTCGGTGATTCTGGCCAACCACCACAGCGACAGCGGCCACTCGAGCGCCGCGGCGACGGCGAACCCGGCGGCCACCCCGATAACTCCCCATTGACTTCCCAACAGAATGCAGATTACCTGAATCGTCAGGCTGACCAGGGTGTACCGAAACAGCTCCACGCCCAGTCCACGCGACACATAGACCCAGTAACCGACGAACGCCAGAATTTGGCAGACACCCGCGAGCGAAAAGAGGGCGAACATCGGCGCCACCGGCGCCCACCGCTCCCCGAGCACCACCATGACCAGCGGCTCTGCCGATCCCGCGGCCAGCGCAAGACCTGCAACTATCGTGTAGCCGAGGGTGATCTGACTTTTCCGAATGTAGGCGCTGGCCCTGACGTAATCATCCTTGAGCCGCGACAGCACTGGAATCGCCACCGTGGCCGCCGGGGTACGCACCTGGTTGAGCGGGTTCATCAGTAGCTGATAGCCGCGGTTGTACAACCCGAGGGATACCGGCCCGAATCGCAGGCCCACGGTGAATGTATCCACGTTGGATTGGAAGTAGTGGATCAACTGGGTCGCCGTCAAACTCCAGCCGAGGCGAAGAAATCCCGATAGATCGACCTCGCGCCTATACTGTCCCGGCAACCATTTCCCCATCAGCACCAGCATGAGCAGCACGGTGACGACTTGTGACAACTGCTGCGCGACCAACGACCAGTAGCCCGCGCCATTTAGCGCGAACAGCACACCGGCGACCAATCCAACTGCCTGCGCCACGATGTCGCTCAGGGCCAGGGACTTGAATCGCAGATTGCGATTGAGGCCAGCGCGGTACTGGGCGGACATCCCGTTGAGCAGGAACGTCACGGCCAGCACTCGCGCAATCGACGTCAGGAGCGGCTGCGAGAACAATGCAGCCAGCAACGGAGCCGCGGCGAACACCAGAACCGTGAGAACCAGACCGATCATGGTGTTGATCCAGAAAAGTTTTGTCCGCTGCTCGCGAGAGACCGTGGTCGCACGAATCGCTGCGGCGGAGAGGCCGAAGTCCCTGAAAATCTCTCCGATGCCAATCACCACGAGGACCGTGGCGAACAAGCCGTAATCCTTCGGTGTCAGCAACCTGGCCAGGGCGATGACCGATGCGAGTTGGAGGACCACTCGAGCCGCTTGACCGGCAAGGGTCACGACTGCTCCCCGCGCCGCCACCCGCGCAAGACCGTCCCTCGGCGCAGTCCCTGACTCGACGACCGCTTTGGTGTGTTCTTCGCTGCTGAGGACGTCCGACGGCTCGACCTCAGTCGTCAGAACGCCTGTATTAGGCAATGTGTTTCGGCCGTCATCCGAATGGCTATCGTCCGTTGGCGCCGCGCGTCGGGCCGCGTAGGCGTGATCCTCTTGCAAATTGTGTTCCTCATTTGCGATCGGCGCCGATACTCCGAGGTCGTCCGCATCCCCATGTCTGGCCCTCATGACCGACGAGCCAGCTGTCCGACCGGTCTGAGCAGCAGACGCCGACCGCTAGCATTCGGTCGCGCGTACTCTTGGTACGCCAGTCCCAAGGCGCCGGCCACCATGCCCGCTCCCCTCGCTCCTGCGCGAAGCCCTCTCGCTTGATGCGACAAAGACCTCGTGACGATGCCGATCAGGTAGCGCACACCGCCGGCAGCTATCCGAACCGAACCCTCGGCGACGGCTCTGGCCCGCCCGGCCAAACGGGCCGGTCCGGCGCTTATCTGCGCCAAACTAGTTAAACTCCACGAGTTACCGCTGCTCAGCGCGCGCATCAGGACCCATCGCCGCGTGACCCGAGAGGCCGGGACCCAGTCGGTGACTATGGCTTCGTTGTTCCACACCATCCGCGCCCCTCGGGTGTTCATGGTGCGGGTGAACAGAGTGTCCTCAGCCCCGCTTAGGCCGAGTGCGTTCTCGAACTCCAGGCCGTGCCGACGGACCCAGCGCAGGTCCAGCAGCAAATTGTTGGTCGCTGCGACGACAATCGGCGTTCCAGTCGGCATCCGTCGACGATCGAAGAAGCGCCCCGCGGCCACCCAAGAATCGGGTTCGACTTCGAACTTCGACACCACGGCCCCCGCAACAAGGTCCGACTGGAACCTCGCCCGCGATTCCAACAGCTGTCGCAGCCAGTCGTCCTGCGGCACTTCGTCGTCGTCGATGAAGATTAGCAGATCTGCGTGCGACGCCTCCTGCAGTGCGCGATTTCGGGCGGCCGAAATTCCCGGTGACTGTTCGACGACGTACCTCAGGTATGGCGAGTTGAACTCATCAACGACGGTTTCAGCGCTGCCGTCAGGATCGTTGTCGATCACCAGCAATTCCATCTTCAGGGGCGCTTGAGTGCCGACCTCGACGTCGCTCCGCACGATGGCCATCTGCTCGAGCACGCAGCTGACTCCCGTACGCAACATGGTCGGCCGCAAATACGTCAGGACCGCAATGCACAGCGACGTCGGTTCCGGATCGCTCATTTCACCGACACCCTGTTCATCGCGGTGACCAACTCGACGATCTGCTCGCCATAGCGCCGTGGCGCGTGACGCTGCTCGGCCGTGGACGCATCGTCGATCGCGGTCATCCGGAACTCAGGCCAGGACGCGATCACGGATCGCACCGCAGCCGCCCAGAGATCCGGCCGTGTCGGGTCGACGGCCTGCGCCGACTCGTATCCGGCCGCCGCCTCCTGCAGCCCGCTGGTCGTGCTCACCACCAAAGGCCTCGCAGCAAGCACCGCTTCGACCGCCGTATTTCCGAACGGCTCGTCAACGGTCGACGGAATGAGTACGACGTCGCAATCGGCCACTGAGGCCCAGATGTCGGGTACGAACCCGCGGAACGTGACCCGGTCGCCCAGAGCGGCCGACGTCACCGCATAGCGAAGTTCCTTCTCAAACCATTCGTAGCCCGGGTACACCGAACCGAGCAGATCGAGACGAACATCGACACCCGCATTTGACAGTTGTCGACAGGCTTCGATTGCCACCTGCGGGCCCTTGCGCGGTGACAGCCGGCCCAGGAAGAGCAACCGGACAGGCCCGACAAGTTCCAGTCGGGCCGGCACGACGACCGATGGCCCGGGGATCCCGTTGTAGACGACGCGAGATCGTCGAGCCAACCGCGGGATTGAGTCGGTCAGCACTCGCATGCTGAAGCGACTGTTCAGGATCACGACGTGAGCACACAGCACCGGTGCAGTCATGACCCGTCGCACGAACGCGGGCGCGGATCGCTCCGCCTCGTGCACATGACAAGTGACGTGTCGCCCCATCAACCGGCCGATGACGAGCCAGAAGGGAATGGTAACGGTGTTGACGAAGACCCCGTCGGTTCCGGCCTGTCGGATTAGACGGATGGCCGGGGCCGCACCACGAACGCCATCGCTGAGAAGACGGAACATTCCTGCCGGTCGCAGAGCACTCTTGCGCAGGACCGGCGTGCGGCAGAACCGAACTACGGCTCCTCTGCGTTCCAGTTCCGGCACCAGGGGACCGGAGGTGGGCAACGTGACCACCACCTCGAACCTGCTGCGCAGGAACGCCTCGACCGACTCAAGCAGGACGCGGTCGGATCCATACAGCTCAGCGCTCGGATGGGCAATCAGCAATCGCTTGCGAGCGGGTGCCACAGACGACGATGTCGTCCGGGGTCGAATCAAGGCCCTGGCACCGAGCAATACTCCGACCAGTGTGCCGCGTGCCGCGGCGAGTAGAACGCTCGGTGTATGCAGCATCTGGCGACGCCCTCCACGAAGCAGGATCTGCCAGGTCTCCCGGGGTGTCGAGAGCAACCAGCGGAATACTCCACGTCGGTCAAGATGCCGGGCGGCGAAAACCATGCGGTTGCGGGAGTTGTAGTAGTAGTACGCGTTCGACTTCGCGCGACCTCGCTGAGTGCCCTGCGTGCCTCCCTCGTCGTGCACCACCGAAAGGTCGCTGCGCACCACCAGCCGGCCGCCCGCGTCCTCGGCTCGCAGGCTCAGATCGACGTCCTCCCAGTAGAGGAAGAACGCCTCGTCGAAGCCGCCGACCTTCAGCCACAGTTCTTCGTGCACGGCCACGCAGGCACCGGTGAGCCACCTCCGGGTTGGCCCCGTCGCTACGTGCGCCACGCCGATCTCGGATGGGACCGGGTGGGAGTCGCCGGACACCGACCGGTCCCGAAGCATCCGCCCCGTCCACAACGACACCAGCGATCCCTGAAAGACTACGTCGCCCGACGAATCCCTGATGAGCGGGGCAACAAGATCCGCCCGATGCGCGGCAACATGCTTCCGCAGCTGCTTCGCGACATCCGGGTTCAGCGCGGCATCGGGGTTGAGCACAATAAAACTCGCACACCCGAGTTGCCGAGCTCTGGAGACGCCGGCATTGACGGCTGCTCCGAAACCCTCATTGTGCGGCAGCTTCACGAGTTCCCAGTCGTTCTCGGTGACGAGCGCCACGAGCGCGCGTCGTTCCGCGGCCGTCGAGAAATTGTCGACCACAATGATCCGGAAGTCTGCACCGAACGCGGAACCTTTCGGCACATTCGCTCCGAGCAATCCGTGAGAGCCGAAATTGACTATTACGATGCCGGTGAGCCCGATGCCCGATACCTTTTCCAGCCGTTCTTCGGCATTCGCCATGAATCCCCCTACGAACTCGCCCTCAGCAATGGCACCCCGGTGCCCGGCCACGTCTGGCGTCTTGATAGTTGTCACTATGGAGCTGCTCTCTTCCTACCAGCCCGCTAAAGACGACCGGGTGGCCAGCAGAATACTGCCGACCACCCGACGCACTACTGAACGTGTTCAGGCCACCCTGCCCCAGGGCTTGTGTCAGTTAGGCGAACCCACCGAGATGTTGTCGACCGTGGAGATCACCGGGGCGTTGGTGGAACTTCCGGAAAGGTAGCTCTGCCATCCGATGCTACCCACGCCCTGAAGGCTGGCCGTGGTATCGGTCGTGGTCGCCTGATAGGCGGTCGGTTCGTTGACGCCCTTCCATGCCTTGGCCGACAAGGCCGTAGTACCGCTGCCTGTCAGAACGAACCGGACGTGCAGCACATCGCCGGCGGTGTAGGTCAGGCCCGTGACGGTCACTGACTTCAAGGTCGTCTCGGTGCCGGACACGAGCTTCGTCAGGATGAGCGTGGCGGCCCCGTTCGAACCGATCACCGCCTTGGCCCGATAATCGGACGTTCCGGAGTGCCGAGCGATCAGCGTCTGGTAAACGCCCCCACCGGTAGCCGCGACGTTGATTGACACGTCGGCCGAATAGTTGACGTTGGACGCCGACACACTGTTCAAGTAGGCCAACGGGCCGACGCCGGCGGCGTTGAGATTGATCTTGCCGGCGCTCCCGGAAACCGAGTACAGGCTTGGTGCTCCTACAGTCCAGGCCCCGCCCTTGTCAGCCGTTCCCCACTGCCCGGTGAGCGTGCGACCGAAGGTATCCGCGGCGTAGACCGTCGGCGCCGCGACCGTCACGGTCACCGGCTTGGTGATCGACGTGCTCCCACCCTGATTATCCGTCACCGTCAGTTTGACCTGGTAAGTACCAGCCGCGGTGTAGGCGTGCGACGAAGTCTTACCAGTTCCGGTTGCGCCGTCCCCGTACGCCCACGCATAGGAGGCCACGCTTCCGTCGGGATCGGAGGAAGCGCTGGCATCGAAGGCCACGGACAGGTTCGTCACTGCGCCGCTAAAATCAGCGACCGGGGGCTGGTTGGCCGCCATCGCCACCGTGACCGGAGTGGTGACCGTTCCGGTCGCACCCTGGTTGTCGGTAACAGTTAGCTTGACCTGGTAGGCACCGGCCGTGGCGTAGGTGTGCGACGGAGTCTTGCCGGTACCCGTCTGCCCATCACCGAAGGCCCAGGCGTAGGAGGCAACCGCACCATCAGCATCGGTCGACCCGCTGGCATCAAACGTCGCAGATAGGTTCGCTAGCGTCGTCGTGTACGACGCCACCGGCGCCTGGTTGGCGGCCACCGTCACCGCCTGGCTTGACGAGCCCGTCGCGCCCTTGTCGTCGGTGACAGTCAGCTTGACCGTGTACGTGCCATCGACCGAGTAGGTGTGCGACGGCGTGGCGCTCGAAGCCGTCGTGCTGTCACCGAAGTCCCAGGCGTAGGACGCGATAGAACCGTCCGAATCCGACGACGCACCGCCGTTGAACGTCACCGCCCGGTTCGCCGCCGTGAACGTGAACGACGATGTCGGAGGCTGATTCGGTGCTGCGGCGATGGTGACCGAAGTGGTGACCGTTCCGGTCGCACCCTGGTTGTCGGTAACAGTCAGCTTGACCTGGTAGGCACCGGCCGTGGCGTAGGTGTGCGACGGAGTCTTGCCGGTACCCGTCTGCCCATCACCGAAGGCCCAGGCGTAGGAGGCAACCGCACCATCAGCATCGGTCGACCCGCTGGCATCAAACGTCGCAGATAGGTTCGCTAGCGTCGTCGTGTACGACGCCACCGGCGCCTGGTTGGCGGCCACCGTCACCGCCTGGCTTGACGAGCCCGTCGCGCCCTTGTCGTCGGTGACAGTCAGCTTGACCGTGTACGTGCCATCGACCGAGTAGGTGTGCGACGGCGTGGCGCTCGAAGCCGTCGTGCTGTCACCGAAGTCCCAGGCGTAGGACGCGATAGAACCGTCCGAATCCGACGACGCACCGCCGTTGAAAGTCACCGCCCGGTTCGCCGCCGTGAACGTGAACGACGATGTCGGAGGCTGATTCGGCGGTGCAGTGGCGACCACGTTCTGCATGGAAGTCGCGGTCGCACCCTGGTTGTCGGTAACAGTCAGCTTCACCTGGTAGGTACCGGCCGTGGCGTAGGTATGCGACGAAGTCTTGCCGGTACCCGTCTGCCCATCACCGAAGGCCCAGGCGTAGGACACGATCGATCCATCAGGATCGGACGAGGTGCTCGCGTCGAAGGTAGCTGCGAGGTTGGCGACCTCCGTGACGAAGGCGGCCACCGGCGGCCTATTGGCCGCCACCTGGATGGTTTGCTGGGCCGCATTGGTCGTACCCTGATCGTCCGTCACGGTTAACTTGACCGTGTAGCTGCCGTCGGCGGTGAACGTGTGTGCCGCCGGCTTGACGCCGGTGCCGGTGATGCCGTCGCCGTAGTCCCAGGCGTAGGAGGCGATGGTTCCATCAGAATCGGTCGACGTCGTTCCGTCGAAAGTGACGACGCGATTGGCGACGTTGGTGGTGAACGCCGCAACTGGGGCCTTGTTGGCGGCAGCCGGGCTGCCGAGCGAATAGTCGGTCGCGACCTGGGAGGCGGTCAGTACGGTCGGGTACACCGCGACCTCGTCAATGGTGCCGTTGAAGTACGGGCTGGATGAGCTCCAGGTGCGGTCACCGCCGACCTTCCAGTAGCCGGTGTAATCCTGGGCGGACGTCTGCGGGTTGGTGCCCACGAGGGCTCCGTCCACGTACAGCCTCATACCATCCGGTGCGCCTTGGGTGGCCACCACGTGATGCCACTGGTTATCGTTGTAGGCGCTCCCTGAGGTGATCGTATTGGTTTGGTTGGTGTACGTCCCAAACACCAGCTGCCCATTGTCCTGCATATAGATGTGGCGGTCATAGCCGCTGGATAGCCCGTCCTGGATGTTGCCGAACCCGATTAACTTGCCGCCGACGTTCGTGGCGGTCTTGAACCAGGCTTCCTCGGAATAGGTGGTCGGATTGTTGAACGCCATGGTGCTGCTGACCATGCCGCTCGAGCCGTCGAACTGCACGGCCGTGTTTCCGCCGAGGGTAGGCAGGCCTGGCGCGCCGAGCGTCGCACCGCCGTAGTAGATCCCGTTGTCGAGGTTCGTGCTGGAATCCGACGCAGTGCTGCCGGAAGTATCTGACAGGCGCCAGTACAGGTCGGGATTGTTGTTATAGACGGTCGACCCGTAGCCGTCGGCCGGCGCGGTCGGCAGGTTGGGTGACCGTCCGCTGGCCACATACTGGGCCTGGACTGTCTGCTTGCTCAACACTGTCGGGAAGATGGCGACCTCGTCGATATCACCGGCAAAGAAGTTGTTCGCCGGCTGATTCGTCCAGCCACCGAGATTGTCCCCGCCGACTCGCCAGAATCCTTGATAGTTCTGACCGCTGGTCACGTCTGCCCTGGAGCCGACCTTCAGCCCGTCGATGGAGAGCACCATTCCGTTCGCGCCGAGACTGGCTGCAACCTGGTGCCACTGGCCGTCGTTGTAGGTGGACGACGACACCAGGGTCGAAACCTGGTTGTTGAAGACACCGAAAATGATGTGCCCTGCGTTGTCCATGTAGATGTGGCGGTCGTAGCTGGCCGAAGTGCCTGCCTGGGTATTGCCGAACCCGAGGATCTTGCCGCCGCTCGTCATCGTGGACGCCGCACGGAACCAGGCCGTTCCAGTGAACACGTCGGGCGCCTGCACTGCTGTCGCTGTCGCAGCCGAGGCCGTGGAGGAACCGTTGAACGAGGCAGCGGTGTCCCCGCTGACCGCGCCGGAGGTTCCCCAGGTGACTCCGGCGCCGGCCCTGGCGTCGTTGAAGCCGACGTGGTCGATGAACGTGGGCCCGGCCGCCTCGTTCATTGGCCAGTAGGGTGCCGCTCCGTCAGCCGTCACCCGTTGTGCGTAAGTTGAAGCGCCCGTACCGGTCGCGGGCGTGACCACCGTGATTGGATCACCGACGGCTGTGTGGCCGGCCGCGTCCGTGGCGTAGAGCTTGTAGTAATAGCTGGTCGAAGGTTTGAGGCCGGTGTCGATGAAGCCCATGGTGGGTCCCCAGAATGGCGACGCAACGGTCGATGTAAAGGCCGGGGTGGCAGTATTGCCGTTACGGACGACCTTGTACGTCAGGGTTAAATCGTCACGATCCCAGTTCGTCGGCCAACTCACGCGCATGGTGGTCGCGGACAGCGGAACCAGCGTGGACTTGAACTTGGGGCCGCTTAGCATCGGGCCCTGGAGGCCCGGCGCGATCGGCTTGACGGCGAAGCGGACCAGACCCGCCTGGGCCACGCCGTTGACTGACGGAAATTCGCCTCCCAGCACGACGTAGCTGGCATTTCCCTTGATCGACCAGACAGCCTGCGATTGTCCGCTGATCGTTCCTGTCGTCAGGTCGGGGAACCAGTTGATCAGCGACGGGCTCTTGGTGCCTGCCCAGTTGTAGTAGCCGTAGGGGTCGTTACCTATGGTTCCAGTGGCGTTCGCGGTGAAGGCCAGCGCGTGGTGGAACGTCCACTGCGGCGATGTCTGGGGGAAACCGCCGATATTCCCACAGTAGTGCGCGTGACTGACGGTGTAGACGATGCCGTTGACCGGGAACGCGTCGTAGGTATCGCCGTGGCAGTCTTCGACCCAGTTAATGTTGCCTGTTGCCAGATCGGCCGAGAATGTGCCCTCGAGGTTGCCGGGCGCTCCGAACACGTAGCCGGTCCCGTAGATTGCACTGCCGTCGGTGGACAGGCTGGTGATGTCGGCCTGCGAACCGTAGTTCTGGACCGTGTTGCCTGCGTTCCAGGGCAACAGCGCCCCGGTCGACGGTGACACTGCCGCCAGTCCGAGGGCCGGAGTCGCGTTGACGTTTGCGAAGCGGCCACCGACGATGAGCTTGCTGGCATCTGGGGTCATCACCATTGCAGTGACGGGGGCGTCAGCGGTCGGTGCCCACGCCGACAGGGCGCCGGAGGTGCGATCGGCTGCTGCCAGGTACTGACGGACAACGCCGTTGACGGTCTTGAAGTCGCCGCCGAAGTAGACCGAGGAGTTGGTGGCGACGACGGAGCGCACCGTCGTCTGTGCGAGCGGAATGAAGGAGGGCAGCAGCGCGCCCGTGCTCAGGTTGTAGCCGGCGATCCGGGATCGCGTCTGCCCGTTGGCCTGGGTGAAATCACCGCCGACGTACAAGTACTTGCCGTCAGGCGAAGCAGCGACCGACAGCACCTGCCCATTGAGGTCGGGGGCGAACGACGTGATTAGCGCCCCGGTCGTGATGTCGTACGCCAGGAGGTTGTTGCGCACCGTGTTATTCGTGCCGGCCGAAGCACCTGAGGGACGGGCGTTGCCGAATTTGCCACCGGCGTACACGGTGTTGCCGACAACGGCCTGCGACCAAACGATGCCGTCCACCTGCACGGTGGGCAGCGCGTCAGCCGTCACGTTGTTCGCAGCCGGCTGGGCAATGGGGCTCAGTGTCGCCGAAACATCGGCTGACGCGGCCGGTGCGATCGCTGTAGTCACCACTAGGCCCGCCAGCATCAGCGCGGCAACGGTGCCCATCGAAGCCATCCGACGCGCCAGCGCAGAGGTCTTGCCCATTGCTTTCTCCTGAATCATTTGGAATCGCCGACAAAGAGCACGACGGGAGCGGTATTGAGGACAGTGACGCTGATGGAGATTGGATCCGTAGACTTGGCAGGGAGCGAGAACACATAGACACCCGAGACGGAGCGGCCGGCCGCCAGCGAATTCGCCAGCGGATTCGAGTCGTTCTGGCTGATCGTCGGGGCTGGCAAACCCGCGTGATCGGCAACCGTGACCGTCACCTGGCTGAGGTCGACCGCCCTCGACGATCCGTTCTTGACCTTCAGCGTGATAGACACTGCAGGCCCGGAGATTTCGCCCGGACGGTGCGCAACAGCACTGATCCGCGTGACCCCAGTGATCGAGGCGCTGATGCCGCCTCCGACCTGCGCCCTGCCGGTCAACGGGACAGCCGCCTCCGTGGTCACCGTCGACGACCTGACCGTTTGGCGGATGTTGCCGCCGCTCGGCGCAGCAACCGGGACCGTCCGTGCCGGAACGGTCGACAGCGACGCCCGGGTCGTCTCGGCCGACGATGTCGGATCCGCGCCCCCTGACGTTGAAACCGGGGCTGCCGTGGAAGTCCGGGCCGTCAACGGCGAAGCCGAAACAACTGAAGTCGCGGCCGGTACGCGGGCCGCTAGCGCGGCAACGGACGACGTAGAACCTGCGGCCGCTGGTGATGCCGACGATACTGTCGGCATCGAGGTGGAAGAACAGGCGGCCAGCGCCAGTGCGGACGCTAGGACGACCATGCGGAGTGCTCTGCTGGCGGAGCTGTTGGGTTTCACGATGATTTTCCAGACTGCTGGTTCAAGGAACCCATGTCGCGGAACCATTTCACTGATGCGAGCGCCAGAAAAACTGCGTTGCACGCGAAAAGGCCGACATAGATGGGGAAGAAGACCTGGGGAAGCCCCCAGAGCACGAAGACGATGCAGAGCAGGCCATAGTCGGTTGGCATGACCAGCAGCGAACGCAGGCTGGTCGTACGGCCGCGGTCGATCTCGGCGCCGGTCATGAGCAGAACATTTCGGCGCAGCTGATCGTTGAGAATCATCCCGAAGAAGGAGACGGCCGCAACCACCGCGAACCCGATCGGGACGAGCCACCAGCCGGGCGCGATACCGAAGAAGCGGTACACGCCGATCAGTACCGCAAGATGCAGGGCCGAGATCTTGGTAGCGTCCACCATGTGGTCGAGCCACTCGCCGGAGACGCTGCCGCCGCCGCGGAGGCGGGCCAGTTGTCCGTCGGCCGCATCGAACGCGTAACCGAGCACCAGACACAGGGAGATGACGATTCCCGTCAGCACCGTCGGGTGCCAGAAGATCAGCACCGCGACACCGGCGAACGAGAAGGCCGCGCTGACGGCTGTCACCATGTTCGGGGTCATCCCCAACAGATGGGCGATTGCGGCCAGCGCCCGGCCGGCTGGCCGGTTGACAAATCGCGAGTATGCCGGGGCTCCCTTTGTCGTCTTTTGCGCCCCGCCGAGTCGAGCTACGGTCACCCGGTACCCCGGCCGGACGACCGGCGCACCGCTGGTGCGATTGCACGCATCGGTCTCGATATTGGACATCAGGTGCCCGCGCGGGCGGTCGCGGCAGGGCGCCGACCGCCGCATGACGCGTGCGCAGCGGCAAGCCGACGGCATAACGCTTCATAGCTATCGGTGACCTTGTCCCAGTCGTACAGGGACGCCCGGGCCAATGCCATCGACCCACGCGCGGACGTTCCGGCTGGGTCCGCTTCCGCTTGGTCGATCAAAGACGCCATCTCCTCCGGGCGGGTGAAATAGCGGCCCGCCTCGCCGAGTACCTCACGGTTAAACACGACGTTGAAGGCGTTTGTGGGCGCCCCCGCACCGAGCGCTCGAAGCAGTGAAGGGTTCGTACCACCGACGGAGTGGCCGTGAAGATAGGTCCTGGCGTTTGCGTACAGCTGGTCGAGCAGATCCTGGTCCCACACGCCCCCGAGGAATCGGACGCGACCGTCGGCGGCCTCACGTACCTGCCGTGTGTACTCGTCCGAGTAGGGAGCGGAACCGACCACAACGAGGGGCAATGCAGCGGCACTGGCAACGTAACCTTGAACGATCTCGAGCACATGGTTCTCCGGCTCAAAGCGGGCGACCACGAGGTGATAACCGTTGGAACTCAGATCCAACTCAGCGAGCCGACCGGCGTCCGACCCGACGGCTGGAGCGCCGTACGAGATGACATCGGTTGTGGCACCGAAAGTTTCGCGGTAGTAGTCGGATATTCCTATGGCATCCGCGATCAGCGCATCAGACCAGCGGACAGAAAGCTTCTCGGCCAGCTTGTAGTAACGCTGCCCGGTCCGTCCCCACTTCGCGCGCCGCCATTCCAGACCGTCAACGTGAGTCGCGAGCGGAATACCGCGTGCACGCAGCACCGGAAGGAACGGGGCGTTCGCACAATTGAAGACGATCGCAGCGTCGGTCCGATGACGAAACAGGTGCGCAGCCGAAAGACCGGTGTGGCTCAGCGTTTCCAGTGAGCGTCGGCGCAGGGCCGGGAGATGGACGAGGGACATACCGCGGTAAAGGGCCGGGCGCTTGTCGTTGTCACCCTGTTTACGGCAGTACACGACGACCTCGTGCCCACGAGCCGCAAGCCGGGCGCCGACCTCCTCGACGCACGTCTCGAATCCACCGTAGTGAGCGGGAACGCCCCGCGTTCCGACCAGTGCTACGCGCAGCCGCGCGCCACCCTTGGGGAAAGAGTCGACATCAGGCGGCAGCGGTGCGCCGGAGTTCGTCACGAGACCACCGAAACCGTGCGGCCGAAATCGTTAGTTGGTTCGGCGGCCAACCTGGACTGTGAGACGACCCCGCTCTGTCTGATATGCAACAGCCGACCGGCAGGTGCCGCGCGATGACCGGAACGCGATGCGGCGAACAGACCGACAGTCAGTAGGGTGATGCCCAAAAAGGCCCAGGTGGCTGTTTCCAGGGGAACGCCGAGTACCTGAGGCGTGGCAGGGACACTCACCGCGACTGGCGCAGTCGCCTGCGCAGAAGCTGGTCCAACGCCATAAAAAAGCGCACCGCAAACCAGCGTGATCATGAGGGCCAGGCTTCGGATGAGCCCAGCAAAAACTGAACGAAAAAGCATCGGGTGAGCCCCCTTCGAGGCAATACGTGATAGCAGTTCACTCGAACCCAGGCAATCCCCGACGTTTCGCCTGTGTCATAGCCTCCATTCGGAGCACCCCAAAGGTAACACTTCGTGTCTGCATTGGAAAACTGCGCCACCCAATCAGCCTCTTTTCAGCCTAAAGGGCATGAGCGGGTTGTCAAGAGCACCCAATCGGCACAGTCAGTCGTCGTCTCGTTGAAATTCAGCACGACGTTACCGGCTGCACGACACTCACGCCCTAACGTGTGGCGAGGCTTGTCGTTACCGCGTCCTTGCGTTCCATCACATACAGCGACGATCGGGGCTCGGAGTGCGGAATCGCGGACTGCGGTGCCGGTCATCTGTCTTTCGTCACCAGCAGTCAGAACCAGGGCGTGACGACGGCTGCCAGTCGCAACCCATCAGACCGACGACCACGGACTCAGGGCTGTTGTGCGACGGGTCCGTGAAGTGCTCGGTCAGACGCTGGCCCAGGATTGCTCGCGTTGTGGAGTTACTTTCGTGCACTACCTAGAACTGCGACGGTCGGTACCTGGATAGGCGGCGACCGGGCCAGCACCCAACGTAGGTCACCCTCGGTGCGATCGTCCGGCTGCTCGGACTCGGCCCGTGCATCGCCGGAACTCGGATGTCGCGCAGGCGGACTGCCCAGCACTCAACTCACTGCTCGTCGGAGTCGGTGCCGCACAATCGTCGTGCAGCATCGAATTCCACGCTTCTGTCCTCGCTGTCCGGTCCACTGCCACTGCGCCTCGGTACGTCAGGCGGCACGCGCCGTTGGCACCAGGTTTTTCAGCACCTGCTCACAGAATGTCAACAACGGTATGTCTCGCAACGGATCGGCGGCCAGCCGGTCTGACTCTGTCGGCGGACGCAGGGTGAGGGTGTTGGTCAGCTGGCGGTACTTCGAGCCCGGGTAGAGCCGGGTCGCCCGCAGCTGCGCCGACTCGGGCAGCAGCAGTGGCGAGAACCGCAGGCCCTGTGGTCCCAGCGCCACCTCGGACACGTCGGCGACCCGGCAGGTCTGCCGGAAGGCAGCAACCGCCAGCAGGTTCTCCGACTCGGTTGGTAGTGGGCCGTAGCGGTCGACCAGTTCGGAACGGACCGCCTCGATGTCCTTCGAGGTGACGGCAGCGGCGATCTTCCGGTAGGCATCGAGCCGGAGCCGCTCGGACGGGACGTAGTCATGCGGAATGCTGGCGTCGACGGGTAACTCCACCCTGACCTCCAACGCCTCCACTTCCTCCTCTGCGCTCTCGTCCGCGCCCGGAGCACCGCTGGCCTTCTTGAAAGCGGAGACCGCCTCACCGACCAGCCGGATGTAGAGATCGAACCCGACCCCGGCGATGTGACCGCTCTGCTCCGCGCCGAGAATCGATCCGGCGCCCCGGATCTCGAGATCCCGCATGGCAACGGCCATGCCGGCCCCGAGGTCGGAATTCTGTGCGATGGTGGCCAATCGGTCGTGTGCGGTCTCGGTCAGCGGCTTCTCACCCGGATACAGGAAGTAGGCGTAGCCGCGCTCCCGGCCGCGGCCGACCCGCCCCCGCAGCTGGTGCATCTGCGACAACCCCAGAATCTCGGCGTGGTCGACGATCAACGTGTTGGCGTTGGAGATGTCCAGGCCGGTCTCGACGATGGTGGTGCAGACCAGCACGTCGGAGGAGCGGTCCCAGAACCCGTCGATCACCTTCTCGAGGCGGTCCTCGTTCATCTGTCCGTGGGCAACCGCGATCCTGGCCTCCGGCACCGCCTCCCGAATGCACCCGGCCACCGCGTCGATGTCGGCAACCCGGTTGTGCACGAAGAAGACCTGACCGTCGCGAAGGAGTTCCCGCCGGATGGCCGCTGCGACCAGCTTGTCGTCGTAGCTGCCGACGTAGGTCAGGATCGGGTGCCGCTCCTCCGGCGGGGTGAGGATCGTCGACATCTCCCGGATGCCGGCCAGGCTCATCTCCAGGGTGCGTGGAATCGGCGTCGCCGACATGGTGAGCATGTCGACGTGCGCCCGGAGCGCGGTGATGTGCTCCTTGTGCTCCACGCCGAAACGCTGCTCCTCGTCGACGATGACGAGTCCGAGATCCTTGTACCGCACGGTCGGCTGCAACAGCCGATGGGTACCGATGACGATGTCGACGCTGCCGTCCGCCAGGCCCTTGATCGTCGTCTTGGAATCCGCGTCGCTGGTGAACCGGGACAGCCCCCGAACGGTCACCGGGAACGCCGACATCCGCTCACCGAAGGTCGAGAGATGCTGTTGGGCAAGCAGAGTGGTAGGCACCAGAATGGCGACCTGCTTGCCGTCCTGCACCGCCTTGAAGGCGGCCCGGACGGCGATCTCGGTCTTGCCGTAGCCGACATCACCGGAGATCACCCGGTCCATCGGGGCCGCCTTCTCCATGTCGGCCTTGACCTCGTCGATGGCCGCCATCTGGTCCGGCGTCTCGGTGAACGGGAAGGCGTCCTCCAGCTCCCGCTGCCACGGCGTGTCCGGCCCGAAGGCGTGGCCGGGCGCTGATGCACGGGCGGCGTACAACTGCACCAGTTTTGCGGCGATGTCGCGGACCGCCTTGCGGGCCCGGCCCTTGGTCTTAGCCCAGTCGGCCCCGCCCAGCTTGTTGACGGTCGGCACCTCGCCGCCGATGTAGCGCGACAGCAGGTCCAACGCGTCGGTGGGCACGAACAGCCGGTCGCCGGGATGCCCCCGCTTGCTCGGGGCATACTCCACCACCAGGTATTCCCGGACGGCACCGCCGGAGGTCCGGCTCACCAGGTCGATGTACTTGCCGATGCCGTGCTGGGCGTGCACCACGTAGTCGCCAGGCTTGAGCGCCAGCGGGTCCACCGCATTGCGGCGACGGGAGGGCATCTTCGCGCCCGCCGATTCGGGTGCCGAGCCCCGGGTACCTGTCAGGTCCGACTCGGTGATCACTGCCAACCGGGATCCGGTGAGAATGAACCCGTCCTCCAGCCGGCCACGAGCCACGGTGACCATGCCGGGTCGGGGCAACTCGCGCATCTCGTCACCGGCCGGTGTCACGGCCAGATCGGCCTCGGCGAATCGCTCCGCGGCCCGGGCCGCGGTACCCGCGCCTGGGACCACGATCACGGTGACGCCGCCGCCTGTTGCCCGGTCGGCCGCATCGGAGATGGCAACGGCGATCTCGCCGCGGTAGGAAGGGGCGGCCACGATGGCTGCCCGCGCCGGGTGCGCTTGGCCGTCGCCTTCCGCACCGTGGGTTCCGGTGCTCGCTGCTTCGGGGCTGTCGACGCCGAACGGCGCAATCCGCCACAGTGGCAGTTCGTGGTCGCGGATCACGTCCTGGACCTCGCCCAGGGTGCGATAGGCCGACTCGGCCAGGTCGATCGGGGCCTTGCCGCCGGTCGCCGCGGCCATCCAGGAGGCGGCCAGGAAGTCGGCGCCGGTACGCACCAGGTCCTCGGCCCGGCTGCGGATCCGCTCCGGGTCGGCCAGTATCACGTGCGTTCCGGCAGCCAGCAGCTCCGGCAGCAGGGTCAGTCGTCCGGGCAGCAACACCGGGATCAGCGCCTCCATGCCCTCGACGGCGATCCCGGCGGCCAGCTTGCCCAGCATCTCGGCCAGAGTGGGGTCGCCGGTACCCGCGGCGGACAGCTGCGCGGCGCGCTCCCGCACCTCTTCGGTGAGCAGGATCTCCCGGCAGGCCGGCGCCATCAGTACCCGGTCCGGTTCCGCCCTGTCGTTGTCGGCGGCGATGGTGCGCTGGTCGGTGACGGCGAAGGTGCGGATGTCGGTGACCTCGTCACCGAAGAACTCCACCCGCACCGGATGCGCGTCCGTGGGCGGGAAGATGTCGAGAAGGCCGCCCCGGACTGCGATCTCGCCTCGCTTCTCCACCATCTCGACGCGGGTGTAAGCCAGGGTGACCAGCCGATCGACCAGCTCGCCGAGATCGGTCCAGTCCCCGACCCGGAGCACGACCGGCGCCAGTTCACCCAGATCCGGCGCCATCGGCTGGATCAGCGAGCGAATGGTCGCCACCACCACGGACAGCGCACCGGCCGGATGTTCCTCCGGGTGCGCCATCCGGCGCAGGGTCGCAAGGCGCCTGCCGACGGTGTCGGCCCGCGGCGAGAGCCGCTCGTGCGGCAACGTCTCCCAGGACGGGAAGATCATCACCTTGTCCGCGCCCAGCAGGTCCCCGATGGCGGCGGTCGCCACCTCGGCCTCCCGGCCCGTCGCGGTCACCAGGACCACCGGCACCCCGGCTCCCCCGGCGGACTTCTCGGCAGCCAGCGCCGCGGCCAGGAACGGGCGGACGCCGGGCGGCGCGATGATCCGGTTGGTCGGTGCACCCGCCGCCGCGACGACGTCCCGCACCTCTTCGGTGTCGAGCACAGCGGCGAGCAGCCCGGCCAGCACCGGGCCGGTAGCCGGCTTCGCCGGTGTCTGCCCGCTCGCCGTCGCCGCGGTCCTGATTGCTACCTGCTGTGCCACCGGTACTCCTTCTCACCTCTTGCTGGGCGGCATCACTCGCCCGTTCCAGTCGGGTGCCGCCCTCGAAGCCGCGCAGTTGCCGTGCGAGGTCGCCGTGTCGACACGCCAGAAAGCCCCCGAGCACGCAGCACGGGGGTATGCAACATCGACTTTACCGCTGCTACACCGCCAGCGCGGGCCTGACGCAACCCCGAGACGCTCGGGTTGGTCCGCTCAGTGACCCATCTCGCCGGCGGTGGCCTGGATGCGGGCCAGCCGCTGGGCGCTGGGCCAGCGCACCTTCGTCGCCCAGCCGAACTTCTCGAACAACCAGATCGTTCTGGCGGAGATGTCGAGCTGACCGCGCAGAACCCCGTGCCGGGCACAGGTGGGGTCGGCGTGGTGCAGGTTGTGCCAAGACTCGCCGAAGGACAGCAGCGCCAGCGGCCAGAAGTTCGCCGACTTGTCCCGGGCCACGAACGGGCGCTCACCGATCATGTGACAGATCGAGTTGACCGACCAGGTGACGTGGTGCAACAGGGCGATGCGCACCAGGCCGGCCCAGAAGAACGCGGTCAGCGCGCCGTGCCAGGACATGCTGATCAGGCCGCCCGCCACCCCCGGCCCGAAGATCGACAGCAGCGTCCAGACCCAGAAGTACTTACTCTGCCGGGCGACATCCTTGTCGGCCAGCAGATCGGGAGCGAAACGTTCCTGGTTCGTGTTGTCCCGGTTGAAGATCCAGCCCATGTGGGCATGCCAGAACCCTCTGCCCAGGGCGCCGACCGAGGTGCCGTAGAGCCATGGCGAGTGCGGGTCGCCCTCCCGGTCGGAAAAGGCATGGTGCCGCCGGTGGTCTGCTACCCAGATGATGACCGGACCCTGCGCAGCCATCTGCCCGGCTGCTGCGAGGGCTATCCTCAGCGGACGGTTCGCCTTGAAGGAGCCATGAGTGAACAACCGGTGGAAGCCCACCGTGATACCCATGCCGGAGATAACGTAGAACACCGCAGCGATGGCGACGTCAGTCCACCTCAAGCCCCAACCCCAGGCAAATGGGACAGCGACGATCACTGCCAGCAATGGGAGCACAGAGAAGCCGTAGACCGCGAGCTGGGCGGCGATGCCGCGTTGGCCGTCGAGGACCGGCTTTCCACCGGAGTTCGCCGAAGTGGCATGGGCAACGGGAGCGGCTATCACGACACCACTGAATTGCGGAAGAGTCACGGGCGATCAATCTGCTTAGGCAGCCGGTGCGGCCCGGCGGCATGGGAATCGTTGCTCGCATCCGAGGCGCTGCACCTGCCCTGGCGCTGATCTACCATCGGGGACGTGCCGTACGGACGAACCTCACGCTACCGCGTGTGGCCCGCGAGGCAAACTGCTGCCATCCCGGCGTGGGATAATATTCAAAGGCACATTCCGCCGTGGTGTAACGGCAGCACCTCTGATTTTGGTTCAGATGGTTCAGGTTCGAATCCTGGCGGCGGAGCAAAACGGTGAAGGGTCGGTTCTAACAACGCAGCACGCCCTCGAGCCACGTCGCCCAGCGCCGCACCCCACGGTCGTCTCACCTCAGCGCAAGCCGAGCGCCCAAATATCTTTCGCCCACGGGCATGCCGGACAGCAGCGACAAAACGGACGTCACCGGGACAGCCACGGTCGGCGCCAGATTCTGAACGGAGGAGATCACCGCTCCATTGCTGTCAACCGCATCCGATCCGTTGTCAAGCTCGGCCCCGGACGATTCTTCGCCAGTAGCATCGTGGAACGACGCAAGGCTGGTGAACACCGCTGGGTCGTTGTTTTGGCGCGCCCACACCACAAGCCAAGACGGCGAAGAGGCTCTGGTGCGCTGGTAGACGTTCCCGTTAGCGGTCACGCTCATCTGGGATGCGGACCTTGCGTGCCCGTAATCCTGAACGCTGAGGACGCTGCTACCCGTACTGCCGGTCATCACGTTGTTCAGAACCAGTACCGGGCCGGTGAGCCAAGTGACGGTCGGATCGGGCAAGGACTGCCGAGGATCGTGGCCCGCAGTCGACAGATTTGAGGAAACTCGGGAATCCTGGCTGATGAAAATCGGCTTCAATGTTCGCGCAATCGTATTGTTCATCACCACGGCATTACTGGTGTTAAAGATCCCGATTCCGTAGTTGGAACCGTTTACCACCACGTTATTCGCGATCTGGATATCGGAAGATATCTCCGCGATCACGCTGTAATCGGCATTGCCGTTGAAGATGTTGCCGGATACACGAGCCTGGTAAACAGACTCATCCAGCCAGAGACCCGTCCCTAGATTCCTGTCGAATTCGCTTGCCGTGATAGAGATGTTGCGAGAGCGCGTGATTTTGAAGCCACCGGCCACCGGTGCATAGTTGAAGTGCTCGGTATTGTTGTCGGTGACCAGTAAACCCGATGCGCTGAGCCGGTCAGCGTAGTTCGCCTGTATTCCGAGCATCCCACTGCGCGCCGAGGTCAAATTCTGCAGGACGACGTCGGTTGCGCCCACGCTGAGACCGGTGGTGGCGATGTCCGAGAACGCAACGTTCGCCACCGAATCCCCGTTGCCGCTGACCGTGACGGCGCCCATGTCCGGCACCGACGGCGCGTACCGGGTCACCCCAAATCCGCGGAGAGTAACTCCGGGCGCTGTGACGGTCAATGCCTTGGAAAGAGTGCTGGATCGCACGGCGTGCCCTGTCGGATCGCTGCCCAGGTACAGGCTGTCACTCGCATAGTCGACGTAGAACGTGCCGTTCGAAACACTGCTGAGGCTGGAGACCTGAGCTTGTGCAACGCCATCGATCCACACCTGGTCAGGATGCGCGGCCATAGGGTAATCGGCGTTGATGAAATTCCAGCCGACCGCGCTAGAACCGGCACTGCCGCGGGTGTAGCTCGGACTTGAGTCAAACTGGGTCGTCCACGCGCCGACTTTCCATGAGGTCGCCGAGCGCATCCACCCCGTGACCGCAGAGCTGCCGTCGAGCCATGCTGCTTCACCGGGATAGGACTGAATTGTAATATTCTTGTTGACGATGAGGGATTCGTGGTAGGCGCCAGCTCGCAACACGATCGTTTGTCCCGCAACCGCCTTGACCACGGCTGCCTCCAGCGTCTTTAGCGGTTCCCCCGGCGAACCGGCCTGTGCATCGGATCCATCCGGCGAAACGAAGAGGGAACCAGCCGGAATCGGATAGGACGTGGACCCGATGGCCGCAGCGCCGTGCGAGCCGCCTGAAACTACTGGGGGGGTGACCGGTGCATCCGCGGTCGTGGTAATCGAAGCCGGTGTGGTCGTGGGCGACATCGTCGCGGTGGTCGGGGCCGTGCTGGAGACGCCGGTGGTGGCCGCGTCCGGCAAGGACGTCTCAACCCGGGTCGTCGATGCTGCTGGCGCGGTCGAGGGGTCTGACGTAGAGGTAGAGGCGGAAGATGTGGTTTCGGCCACCGCGGTCGAGGTAGCCGCCGTCGCACTGGTTGACGGCAACGCCGGCGGCGGGGGCGCGGACGTTGCCGTTGACGTATCGGCATCATTCGAACCGCTGGTGACCACTTCGGGCGCGGACACCGTGGAGGCAGCCGTGAAGTAAGAGAGCAGGAAGGAAATTGCGCCACTCGACGAGGACAGGTACTGCCAGGTGCCGACTCCGCCAGCCAACTCGATTCGCTGGGCCGAGGAATCATTGTACGTCAGCTGCCAGTCCGGCTTCGCAGTTCCGCCTTTCCAGGCGCGCAATCTCATTGCCACCGGATTCGTCCCCGTCACCGTGGTTTCCAGATTGAGCGACTGCCCGGCAGAAAGGACGGCGGGAATCGAAGTAACTTTTAATATCGTCTCAGTCGGACCGATGACGCGGGAAAAGCTGAGGCTCAGAATCCCGCCGGAGCCGACCGTGACCCGGCTACGATAAGTGGAACCATCGGACTGACGCCTGGATTCCAGGGCATGATAGAGACCCAACTGACTGGCCGAGATTGCCGTTAAGCCGGATGTCGATTGCATATCGACATCAGCGATCTGGGTCTGCATCAGCGAGGCAGCCACCGACAATCCTGGCGTGAGCGTCTTCATCAACGCCGCGCCGTGGGCCACACTGAAAGGATTCGTTGAACCGGTGTAATCGAGCGTGTAGGCACCCCCCGTGTCCGCCGAACCGAGGCCCGATCGAACCGAACGCCCAAAATCGTCTGAAGCCGCGGAAAACTGCGCTGCGGAAGCGTGCGATGCCACGACGTCGACGAACCCGATCGCACCCACCGCCACGGTCGTGGCGACTGCGACGGTGAGCCGCCATACACGACTCGGCTGAGATTTAACTCTGTGGGCACCCATGGCGTTCCTTCCAACTTGCGCCCGCCGGGCGCGCAGTAATGATGACAGCTACGTCACTGATGACAGCTACGTCCGTGAGGTCCACGGCAGGCAAACTTTGCGTCGCGCTTGGGTGTTTCGAACGTCGCGTAAACGTGAACGGATCAGCGTCTGGGTCCATGAGGACACCGTTAGGAGGCACTGACGAGACGGGGTGGCCCCGTTGGCCGTAGGCCCACTACCGGATGTACAGAAGATGCCGAACCGTAACGCGAACGTGCGTGGTTGCCGTGCTCGGGAAGGTGTTGTCGGGAACTCGCATTCGAGCCCCAGGTCACGGCCAGCGGCTCTTGCGCAGAGTCGAGTCCTCGTAACGTGATCTCCTTAATCTCCGGTACCTCATTTGACCCGAACTTTGTGCTGGCCGAGGGCGCGCCCTACGGGCCTATGCCATCGATGTGTAGACCATTCGGGTGTCGAAATAATCCGTGTCGCAAAAGCTCTTGACAAATAGTTGTTCGAGCTTGGAAGGGTTCGGTGTGATTAAAGTCACATACTCGACCAAAAATGATTCTCGATATGCTCTTGTGCCTAGATCTGACGGGCGGTCTGAAGCGGTCCCAAACACCGAGTACGGTCATAGCGTTGATTTCAACTCGTAGTTCAGCCCACCACGACTGCGTTCACTGCTGAATCCATGGTTCGGCCAGTACGAGCGTGGGGACACGCCCACCCGTCGCTCGCCGGGCGACTCGTGTCGCGCCGAGAGCTTGACCAAGAGGACAAAGCAATGCTGGACGCTTCTGATGCCGTTTTACCTATCGCGGACATCAGTGCCGTCATCGTGCTGGCGGCTGGTGCCGGTACCCGCATGCGCTCGGCCGTACCGAAGGTTCTGCACCAGATCGCCGGTAAACCGCTTCTCTGGCATGCACTATCGGCCGCCGCCGAACTCGCGCCGGAATCTCTGGTAGCGGTGATCGGCCACGGCCGGGAGCAGGTCGCGACGTATCTGACCGAGCATCACCCGCTGGTGCGGCAGGCGATCCAGGACGAGCAACTCGGCACCGGGCACGCGGTTGCCTGCGGGCTGCCCGTCGACCGTGCTCTGACCGGAACGGTGCTGGTCACCTACGGCGACGTCCCGTTGCTGACCGGCGAGACGTTGCGGGCTCTGACGGTCGAGCACGATCGGGCCGGCAACGCTGTCACAGTGCTCACCGCCGTCGTGCCCGACCCCACCGGATACGGCCGGATCGTGCGCGATTCCGCCGGCGCACTCGCGGCGATCGTGGAGCACAAGGACGCCGACCCACAGCAGCGTGCCATCCGGGAGATCAATTCCGGCGTGTACGCGTTCGATGCCGCCGTCCTGGTCGATGGTCTGGGCCGGCTGACGGTGGCCAACGCCCAGGGTGAGCGGTACCTGACCGATGTCGTGGCGACCGCCCGGAGCGATGGCCATCGGGTCGGAACGCTGGTGACGCCGGACGCTTCCGAGACCGAGGGGGTCAACGACCGGGTGCAGCTCGCCGACCTGAGTAGGCGGTTGAATGCGCGGCTGGTGCGAAAGGCGCAATTGGCGGGTGTCACGATCACCGATCCGGCGACCACGTGGATCCACGCCGATGTATCGGTCGGTTCCGACACGCAACTGTTGCCCGGAACCTTCCTCGAAGCCGGCACGGTCGTGGGCTCCAACTGCACCATCGGGCCGGACACCACACTCTCCGGCTGCCGGGTCGCCGATGGCGCGACCGTGGTTCGATCGCACTGTCTGGACGCCTCGATCGGGCCGTCGGCCCAGGTCGGGCCGTACTCGTTCCTGCGGCAGCAAGCCGTGCTGGCCGATCGTTCCAAGGTCGGAGCCTTCGTGGAGATCAAGAAATCAACTGTCGGTGCGCGGTCCAAGGTGCCGCACCTGTCCTACGTGGGCGACGCGACCATCGGGCCTGGAACCAATCTCGGCGCGGGCACCATCACCGCCAACTACGACGGGGTCGGCAAGTTCCCCACGATCATCGGCGAGAACGTCTTCGTCGGATCCGACTCCACCTTGGTCGCCCCCCTGACCATCGCCGACGGCGCCTATGTCGGAGCCGGATCAACGGTGACCGACGATGTGGAAGCCGGTGATCTGGCCTTGGCACGAGGGCGGCAGCGGGCTGTGAAAGGCTGGGTCCTGCGTCGTCGTGCCGGCTCCGCCAGCGACAGCTCGGCCAGAGCGGCCGGTGCTCTCCCGGTGGCGGCCGGTGCTGTCAGCGGGACCACTGCCACACCGACCGGACCAGCGGCGTCCGGAGAGGATCTGCCCGCGTGAACGCCATTTCCACCACGACACGCAAGAGCATGCTGTTGTTCTCGGGCCGCGGCTATCCGGAGTTGGCCACCGAGGTGGCCGAGTTCCTCGAAGCCGACGTCACCCCGCAGTCGATCTACGACTTCGCCAACGGCGAGATTTTCGTCCGGCCCGAAATTTCCGTGCGCGGCACAGATTCCTTCATCATCCAGTCGTGCGGCGTGCCGATCAACAAATGGGTGATGGAAACGTTGATCATGATCGACGCCCTCAAGCGGGCATCCGCCAAGCGCATCACCGTCGTCCTGCCGTTCTATCCCTACGCCCGGCAGGACAAGAAGCACCGCGGCCGCGAGCCGATCTCGGCCAGATTGGTGGCCGATCTGCTGAAGACTGCGGGCGCTCATCGCCTGATGACGGTGGACCTGCACACCGATCAGGTTCAGGGCTTCTTCGACGGCCCCGTCGATCATCTGTTCGCCCAGCCGCTGCTGACCGACTACATCTCGCAGAAGTATGGGACCGAACGGCTGACGGTGGTGTCCCCGGATTCGGGTCGGGTGCGAACCGCCGAACGGTGGGCGAACCGTCTCGGCGGCGCTCCGATCGCATTCATCCACAAGACCCGAGATCCGACGAAGCCGAACTCGGTGAAGGTCAACCGAGTGGTCGGTGAGGTCGCGGGACGCACCTGCATCGTCGTCGACGACATGATCGACACCGGCGGCACCATTTCCAAGGCGGTGGAGGAAGTGATGCACGCCGGCGCGGAAAGAGTGATCGTCGCCGCTACTCACGGAGTGCTCTCGCCTCCCGCTGCCGAGCGGCTCGGCGCTTGCGGAGCGGTCGAGGTGGTCCTCACCAACACGCTGAACATTCCGAAGGACCACATGTTCGAGCAACTCACCGTGCTGTCCATTGCCCCGTTACTCGCCAGGGCAATCCACGAGGTCTTCGAGGACGGATCGGTGACGTCGCTGTTCGACGTCTGATTCTCTTTCTCGTGGGGTCGCTGTGCGGCCCCGTCTCGTGAACGGGTCCGCGCCCGGATCCGGGTCCAGGTCCAGGTCCAGGTCCAGCAGGACTCGGCGCCTTCGGCCCTGCCGTGCTCGGACCGCAATCGGGCTCGCCCACACCGGTTCAGCCGCATGGAAGTCGCGGGATCACCCCCGCCAGAACTCGCGATGGAACGGACGGTCCTGAAGGTTGAGCGCTGGAGCTCCTCTTCGAGCTCCGTCCGACCAGGCCCTCGGAGCCCGTTGCCTGAATAACTTGCGGCCTGTAGCCTCATAGACAGGAAAATTTTAGGCAGGAGCGTTGAATTGAATCACTTTCCGCGGGTGTACTTCGATCGCAGTACCTGGACGTCCACCGCTGGCAGTGCCGAGCAGCAGCAGCTCGTTCGCCGCGGTTGCGTCGAGGTGATCGAGCTGGCAGAGGCAGACGTCGTGGTTCTGGCCGGATCCGCGGCGATCGGACCCGATGAACTCGCGGCGGCCCTGGCCGCTGGCACCGGCCTTGTCGTCATGTCCTCGTCCCAGCCGCACGGCGCGGCAATGGTCGATTTGTTGAGATCCGTGGGGGTCGAGGAATTGGAACGTCCGGGTGGGTCCACCCGCTGCTCCACTGTCGATCCGACCGAGTCGTCCGCCGGTTTACACCCACACGGGGAGTCCCGAACCTCGGTTCTCGCCGAAGATTTGCTGGCACGCGTCGACGTCACGTCGCTGACGGCGACCGCGGCCTTTCGACTCAGCACCCCGGCCGATGCCGGCCTCCGGCTGGCGGGCAGCTCCCGAAATCCGGGAGCACCGGTGGTCGCGATTTCACGCGTCGGTGCTGCGCGCGTGGTGGTGTTGGGTGTCAACGTCGGACCGGATTCGGGTGATCTGCTCTTCAATTCGATCGCCTACGCCGCGCGGCGGCCGGTGAGTGAGCCGGCAGAGCATCACCGAGCTATCACGCAACATCCTGACTGGCTGCGGATCAAGACTGCCGTCACGCTCTTGCGAACGTTGCAACTCGCTGACGGCTCCATTTCGGACGAACCGTCGGCCCGGTCGGATGCGTGTCGGTTGGTGGCCGAATTGAACGATGCCATCGGGGGGATCGGCCCGCTTTTTCCCCACGACGCGGACTATCTCTCGGCCGTCGTGCAGGATCTGGCCAACTGGTCGGACAACGGGTTCGGTGTTCCGGACTTTTTGGATTCGCTGCTGGCCTTTCGCCCCGAGAAAAACCGGATCAACGGTCGCCGGCATCTGGTGCTGTTTCCGATGTACACCCAGAACGGAAACCCCGACCGCAATGTGGAAGCCGTTCTGATCGAGGTCATCTGGCCGCAGTTCATCGAGGAGCTCGAAGCGGGCGACTACTCCAACAAGTTGTTCGTGCCGATTCGTTTCCTGGATTTCACGCCGGGTTACGACACTAATTCCGCGGTTCTCTTTCCAGAGACGGTCGCCATGCGCGAGGTGCCGAAGTTCAGCTGGGG
>JAABUY010001209.1_pt1 | contig 36232 bp, 36 predicted proteins | sample 5560271 | NCBI WGS metagenome assembly JAABUY01 (sample SAMN10711886, study PRJNA513374) | rock metagenome | isolation source: Antarctica rocks | place: Antarctica: Victoria Land, University Valley
GTCGGTGACCTCGTCGTCGCGACCCAGGGGGCGGACCGGGCACGTGTCGTACCACGTGTGGACGTGGCCGGCGAGGTCCTCGAGGTAGCGCGCCACCCGGTGCGGCTCGCGCAGCCGGGCGGCCAGGGCGACGACCCGCGGGAAGTCTCCGAGCGCCGCGAGGAGGGCGGCCTCGGTCGGGTCCGTGAGCAGCGCGGGGTCGAAGCCGTCAGGGCGGTGCACGCCGTCCGCGGTGGCGAGCGCCGTGACACTGCAGGTCCGGGCGTGGGCGTACTGGACGTAGAACACGGGGTTCTCGTTCCTGCGCTGCACGAGCAGGTCGAGGTCGACGTCGATCTGGGAGTCCGTAGAGGACCGCGTCAGCGCGTAGCGGGCTGCGTCCACCCCGACGGCGTCGACGAGGTCTTCCAGGACGATGACGGTGCCCGCGCGCTTGGACATCCGGACCGGCTGGCCGTCCCGGACGAGGTCGACCGAGATGTCGGCGCATTCGCCGTCCAACTTGACGACGACGCGGTCCTTGTGCGGGTCGTGCTCATGGACGTAGACGTCGAAGTCCACTCCGAAGTCGTGGAGCGAGGCCTTGGTCTGGGTGAACATCAGATCCTCACCCAGCGCCCGAAACCGTTCCTGCGCCTGCAGATCGGGAAGGTCGAGGATTGCCGGCTCGGCGGCAACGACCGTCGCCGCGATCTCCGTGACGTAGCTGCCGACGTAGCCGTCCTCCGCCGTGGCCTCTCCCCGCGCCGCGTCGAGCAGCGACCTCGCGAACCGGTCGACCTGCGCCCCGTGGTCGTTGAAGTAGTACTCCCGCGTCACCTCGGCCCCGGCCGCTGCGAGGATGCGCGCCAAGGAGTCGCCCACCGCCGCCCGCCGCGTGCCGCCGAGCCGGATCGGGCCAGTGATGTTGGCAGAGACGAACTCGAGGCTGATCCGCTTGCCGTCCTCGCCGCTCCCCCGCCCGAAGGTCGCGCCCGCCTCGACGATCTTGCGCGCCAGCTCCCCTGCTGCGCCCGCGTCGAGGGTGATGTTGAGGAACCCCGGCCCGGCGATGTCGACGGCGCAGACCCCGGCGACCCGGCCGAGTCGGTCGGCGAGGCGGGCCGCGACGTGCCGGGGCGGCATACCGGCCTGTTGGGCGAGCTGGAGGGCGACGTTGGTCGACCAGTCGCCGCGGTCGCGGCCTCTGGGCCGCTCGACCCGCACCTGCGCCGGGACGTCGACCGCCAGGTCGCCGGCGTCCACGGCCTCGGCGACGGACCTCCGAACTGCGGTGGCGAGCTCTTCGGGCGTCACTCCGGCGAGTTCAGGACGAGGGTGCCCGCCTCAATGTCGTGGTTGATGACGGCGGTCCCGCCGTCGCGGACCTCGCCGGATAGCAGTGCCCGGGCGAGCCGGTCACCGATCTCGCGCTGCACCAGGCGGCGCAGCGGACGAGCCCCGTAGGCCGGGTCGTAGCCGGTGAGGGCCAGCCACTCCCGTGCCGCGGGCGTCACGTGGAGGGTGATCCGCCGGTCGCGGAGCCGGGCGGCCAGCTGCTCGACCTGGAGGTCGACGATCTGCGTCAGTTCCCCGGTCGAGAGCGGGTCGAAGATGACGATCTCGTCGAGCCGGTTGAGGAACTCGGGCTTGAAGGCGGCGCGGACCATGCCCATCACCGCGTCCTTCCGGGCCGCGGGCTCGAGTGTTGGGTCGACGAGGAACTGCGAGCCGAGGTTCGAGGTCATGACGAGGATGACGTTGCGGAAGTCCACGGTCCGGCCCTGGCCGTCGGTCAGCCGACCGTCGTCGAGGACCTGGAGCAGGATGTCGAAGGTCTCGGGGTGGGCCTTCTCCACCTCGTCGAGGAGGATGACGGAGTAGGGCCGGCGGCGGACCGCCTCGGTCAGCTGACCGCCCTCCTCGTAGCCGACATATCCCGGAGGCGCACCGATGAGCCGCGCCACGGCGTGCCGCTCGGAGTACTCAGACATGTCGATCCGCACCGTGGCTCGCTCGTCGTCGAAGAGGAAGTCGGCGAGCGACTTCGCGAGTTCGGTCTTGCCGACACCGGTGGGGCCGAGGAAGAGGAAGGAGCCGGTCGGGCGGTCGGGGTCGGCGACTCCGGAACGACTGCGACGCACGGCGTCCGAGACCGCACGGACCGCCTCGTGCTGCCCGACCAGGCGGGCGCCCAGGTGCTGTTCCATCTGCAGCAGCTTCTCGGTCTCGCCCTCCAGGAGGCGCCCGGCCGGGATGCCGGTCCAGGCCGAGATGACGTCGGCAATGTCGTCCGCCCCGACCTCTTCCTTGACCATGAGCTGGGACTTGTCCTCCGGCATACGAGACGCCTCTGCTTCTTGCGCGGCCCGCAGCTCCCTTTCCAGAGATGGAATCTCGCCATAGAGCAGGGCCGACGCCCCGGCGAGGTCACCCTCACGCTGGAGACGTTCAGCCTGCCCACGGAGGTCGTCGATGCGGGCCTTGAGGTCGCCGACCCGGTTGAGGCCGGCCTTCTCGGACTCCCAGCGTGCGGTGAGTGCGTCGAGCTGCTCGGTGCGGTCGGCGAGGTCCTGACGCAGCTTCTCGAGCCGCTCGCGCGACGCGTCGTCGCTCTCGTGAACCAGGGCCAGCTCCTCCATCTTCAGCCGGTCGACGGACCGGCGCAGCTGGTCGATCTCGACGGGGCTGGAGTCGATCTCCATCCGCAGCCGGGACGCAGCCTCGTCGATGAGGTCGATGGCCTTGTCGGGCAGCTGGCGGCCGCTGATGTAGCGATCCGAGAGCGAGGCGGCGGCAACGAGGGCGGCGTCGGCGATGGCAACCTTGTGGTGCGCCTCATAGCGCTCCTTGAGCCCGCGCAGGATGCCGATGGTGTCCTCGACCGAGGGCTCGCCGACGAAGACCTGCTGGAAGCGCCTTTCGAGGGCGGCGTCCTTCTCGATGTGCTTGCGGTACTCATCGAGGGTCGTCGCTCCGACGAGGCGCAGCTCGCCGCGGGCCAGGAGCGGCTTGAGCATGTTGCCCGCGTCCATGGCGCCCTCACCGGTCGCGCCGGCGCCGACGACGGTGTGCAGCTCGTCGAGAAATGTGACGACCTGCCCCTCGGAACCGGTGATCTCCTCGAGGACGGACTTGAGCCGCTCCTCGAACTCACCGCGGTACTTCGCGCCGGCGACCATCGCGCCGAGGTCCAGGCTGATGAGCCGCTTGCCGCGCAGGCTCTCCGGGACGTCGCCGGCGACGATGCGCTGGGCCAGGCCCTCGACGACGGCGGTCTTGCCGACGCCGGGGTCACCGATCAGGACGGGGTTGTTCTTCGTCCGGCGGCTGAGGACCTGGACGACGCGGCGGATCTCGGCGTCACGCCCGATGACCGGGTCGAGCTTGCCGTCGCGGGCGAGGTCGGTGAGGTCGGTGCCGTACTTCGCGAGGGCGTCGAAGGTGGCCTCGGGGTGCTCCGAGTCGACCTTTCGGCCACCGCGCAGCTGCGGGATGGCGGCCTCGATGGCGCCTGCGTCGAGACTGAAGACGCCGGTTCGCGCGAGGGCCAGGAGGAGGTGGTCGGTGGAGACGAACGTGTCGCCCATGGCCGCCATGAGGGAACGGGCGCTCTCCAGCGCCGCCGTCGTCGTGCGCGACAGCCCCGGCGCGGAGACCGACGAGCCGCTCACCGAGGGAAGGCCGGCCAGCGCCCGTTCGGCAGCCTGGGCCGCCGCGGTCGTCGACGAGCCGGCCGCCTCGAGCAGCGCCGGGGTGGTGGACTCGCCCTGCCGGGTCAGTGCCCTGAGCAGGTGGGCGGGCTCGGTGTGCGGGTGACCGCTCGCCGCCGCGTCGCGGACGGCGGCGGAGAGAGCCTCCTGGGCCCTGGTCGTCAGCTGCAGATCCATGTATGCCGTGTGCTCCTGTTCTTGGGGTGGGATAGCTTCACCTCGGTCAACCCGACCGAAGTTGAGTCTATTCCACTCAGGTTTGACGGACGTCACGGCGGCCGACAAGCACCCGGGCAACGGGCGTACAGTGAAGTCCACGGGGACTCCTTGAGCCTCGACACCAGCGTCGCCGCCGGCCCCCGCGCACGTTCTCCTTTTGGGCAGGTCCGCATGATTGCCACCGTTCTCGTCACAGCCGTCATCCTCGTCGTCCTGCTGCTCTTCCTGGCCGGGAGCGCCGTGCGCGTGGTCCAGCAGTACGAGGAGGGAGTCGTCTTCCGCCTCGGAAAGGTCCAGGACCCGCCACGCGGGCCAGGGCTGAGCCTGCTGATCCCCTTCGTCGACCGGATGCTCAAGGTCAACCGGCAGGTGATGACCCTCAGTGTCCCGGCACAGGACTGCATCACCCAGGACAACGTCTCGGTCAGGGTCGACGCGGTCGTCTACTTCCGCGTGGTCGACGCGATCAAGGCCGCGGTCAACGTCCAGAACTACCAGTTCGCGATCTCCCAGCTCGCCCAGACGTCGTTGCGCTCGGTCATCGGCAAGGCCGAGCTCGACGACCTGCTGTCCAACCGCGAGAAGCTCGGTGCCGAGCTGACGGAGATCATCGATGCGCCGTCGGAGCTACCGTGGGGCGTCAAGGTGGAGCGGGTCGAGGTCAAGGACGTCACCCTTCCCGAGTCGATGAAGCGCTCCATGTCGCGTCAGGCGGAGGCCGAGAGGGAGCGTCGCGCCCGGGTCATCTCGGCCGATGGCGAGTTCCAGGCCTCCAAGAAGCTCGCCCAGGCCGCGGCGACCATGTCGGCCGACCCGGCCGCCCTGCAGCTGCGCCTGCTCCAGACGGTGGCCGAGGTGGCCGCCGAGAAGAACAGCACTCTCGTCATGCCCTTCCCGGTGGAGCTGCTGCGGTTCCTCGAGCGGGCCACGGACCACGGTGTGCACGACCTCAAGCCGGGACTGCCGACGCCGGAGGAGCCCAGGGAGCACCACCCGGCCGCGCACCGGGTCGGCGCCGACCTCACCGACGAAGCGGTGACCGCCGAGCCGACGAACGGTCACGTCCGCGCCGGATGAGACCGGCGGGCTGACGAGGGCTATCCGGTGCGGCCGGCGATCTCCAGGACGTGCCCGGGCCGGTTGCTGATGATGGCGTCGACACCGAGCTCGAGGCACAGCCGGATGTCGTCGTCCGCGTCCACGGTCCAGACGTAGACGTCGTGTCCGGCCCCGTGCTGGTTGGCGACCACCTCTGGATGCTGGCGCAGGACCGCCACGTCCAGAGCCAGCGTGCCCACCCCCTCGGGCAGCGCCCCGCCGAGATGGGACGACCCGATCGGGGCCGCGACCAGCAGCACCGTCGGCAGCTGCGGGCACAGGGCTGACATCCGGAAGACGGCGGGCGCCGAGAAGGACATCATCCGGGCCCATGTCCGTCCCCGTCGGCGGGCGCCGGCCAGGTCGTACTCGACCAACACGGCAGCGAGCTTCTTCTCGACCTCGGCCCCGAAGGGTGCGGGATGCTTGGTCTCGATGGCCAGCCCGATCGGACGGCCTGCCGCCAGGGCCAGCTCGATCAGCTCACGGAGGGTCATCAGCCGGCCGGTCTCCGGGTCACGGTCGGGGGCTGTCCCGTGCTTCCACGACCCCCAGTCGACGGCCCGCATCTGCTCGAGCGTCATCGACGACACCTCGCCGTTCGAGCCGCCGGTGCGCTCGAGGGTGCTGTCGTGCAGACAGACCAGCTCCCCGTCCGCCGACAGGTGCACGTCGCACTCGAAGCCGTCCGCGCCCTCGGCGAGCGCCAACCGGTAGGCGGCCAGAGTGTGCTCGGCGACGGTGTGCGAAGAGCCGCGATGGGCGATGACGGCTGGCTGACCAGCGGGGACTGTGCTCAAGAACGTCAACGCTCTCCTCGGGAAGTGGTCGGGACCGTTCGACGGGTCCCCGTCATGGTGCCATCCCGAAGCACGATCGGTGAACTGCCTGACATCATGGAATGACATGAGTGCTCAATCCTTCGACCCGGAGCAGCTGCGCTCCTTCCTGGCGGTGGCGCAGTCGCTCTCCTTCACCCAGGCCGCCGAGCGGTTGGGGATCGGCCAGCCGACCGTGAGCCAGCACGTGCGCAAGCTCGAGGCCACCGCCGGACGACCACTGCTGCTGCGCGACACGCGCAGCGTCAGCCTCACCTCGGACGGCGAGGCCATGGCCGGCTTTGCCCGGGAGATCCTCGCGGCGCAGGAGCTGGCACTCGGCTACTTCACCGGGTCCGGGCTCCGAGGGCGCCTGCGGTTCGGGACTACTGACGACCTGGCGCTCACCCCCCTGCCGCGGATCCTGCGGCAGTTCCGCCAGCTCTACCCCCGCGTCGACCTCGAGCTGACCGTCGCCCAGAACGAGGTGCTGCGTCGGCGCATCGACTCCGGGCACCTCGACGTGGCCTTCGTCAAGCAGGGTGCCGACGAGCCGGAGCGGCCGGACAGCACCCTGGTGCGCCGTGACCGTCTGGTCTGGGGCGCCGCCGAAGGCCAGCGACTCGACCCGGCACAGCCAGTGCCCCTCGTCGTCTACCAGAACCCCAGCCTGAGCCGGTCGATCGGCGTCCGGGCCCTCGAGCAGGCCGGCCGGACGAGCCGGATCACCTGCACGGTCCGCGGCGTCAACGGGATCATTGCCGCCGTTCGGGCTGGTCTCGGGCTTGCGGTCTTCGCCCGGACGCTCATGCCCGGTGACCTCGTCGAGCCCGGCGCGTCCGCGCGGCTGCCGGTCCTGCCGCACATCGACCTGGTCCTGCTCACCGGTCCCCGTGCGGTGGTCGAGTCGGCAGCGGCTCTGCGGACGGCCATCCTCAGCAGCGGTGCCCCCCTGAAGGCGACGACCGGCTGACTGCGGCACAATCAAGCACATGGATGAGCGCGACACCGCTGCCCGACCCAGCCTCGAGCAGGTGGTGCGGGACCTTGCCGGGCTCCTCACCGGTGTCGAGCGGCTCGGTGTCGCGTTCTCCGGTGGCGTGGACTCCTCGTTGCTGCTCGCCCTCGCCGTCCGCGTGCTCGGCGCCGAGCGCGTCGTGGCGGTCCTCGGGGTCTCTCCCAGCCTGGCCGCGGACGAGCGGACCGGCGCCCACGACGTCGCCGCATTCATCGGGGTCTCCGTCGTGGAGGTGGCGACCCACGAGGGTGACAACCCGGCATACCGAGCCAATGGTCCGGACCGGTGCTTCCACTGCAAGGACGAGCTGTTCACCCGGATCTCCGATGAGGTCATCACGGGGCACCGGCTCACCGCCGTGGCCTACGGCGAGAATGCCGACGACGCCCGCCGCCCGGACCGGCCGGGCTCTCGAGCCGCGACCAGCCATGCGGTGCTGCGGCCGCTAGCCGACCTCGGGTTGACCAAGGCCGACGTCCGCGACCTCGCCCATGCGCTGGAGCTGCCGTGCGCCGACAAGCCGGCCGCACCCTGCCTCGCCTCCCGCATCCCGCACTTCTCGATGGTCGACCCGGCCAAGCTTGCCCAGGTGGAGGTGGCCGAGCACGGGCTGCGCCGGCTCGGGTTCCCGGCCAGCCGGGTCCGTCACCACGGCGAGGTGGCGCGCGTCGAGCTGCCGGAGCAGGATCTCGCCCGGGCGGTCACGCCGGGGGTCCGCGAGGCAGTCCTCACGGCGGTCCGGGCCGCCGGGTTCACCTTCGTCGCCCTCGACCTCGCCGGGATCCAGTCGGGCGCGTTCACCCTGCCGCTCCTCCAGACCGCCCGTGACTGAGCGCCGCGCGGCACTGCCAAGCCCGGCTGCGCAGCCGAGCTCGCTCAAGGGCATTGCGGAGCTGGACCTCGACCGCGCCCTGCGCCGGGGCTTTCCCGAGGCCGTGTACTGCGAGGGCAAGTCCCCCGAGCAGGTCCGCGTTATTGCTGTCGCGATCCGTGACACGTTGCCGGACAATGGTTCTCGCCCTACGACGCTCTTCACCCGGTGTTCCGGCGAGCACCTCGCCGTCCTGCGTGAGGAGCTGCCGGACTCGGCCGCCGACGAGGTCGCCCGGCTCGCGGCGTGGCCGGCCGAGCCCCCGGTGCCCACCGGCGGCCTGGTCCTCGTCGTCTGCGCCGGCACCTCCGACCTGCCCGTGGCGCGCGAGGCGGTGCTCACCGCCACCCACCTGGGCCGGCGGACCGAGCTGCTCGTCGACGTCGGCGTCGCCGGCCTGCACCGGGTGCTCCACCGCCTCGAGCTGCTCCGGTCGGCGCGGGTCGTCGTCGTCGTCGCCGGCATGGACGGCGCCCTGGCCAGCGTCGTGGCCGGCCTCGTCGCCGCGCCGGTCGTGGCCGTGCCGACATCGGTGGGATACGGCGCCGCCTTCGAAGGGCTGGCCCCCCTGCTGTCGATGCTCAACGCCTGCGCACCGGGAGTCGGCGTAGTCAACATCGACAACGGCTACGGCGCCGGGCACCTGGCGGCCCAGATCGCCGCGCCCGATGCATCGCCTGCGCCGCCGCCGACCTGAGCGAAACCGGTCCGATCGCCCGGCGGCTCCTCAGCGCGCGGTGCGCAGTCCGTCGGGGGCCGGCGCAGACGGCACCAGTCCGATGCGGGCACCGGCCGCAGCCGCTGCCTCGAGGACGTCCCGGACCGGCCGGCCCAGCTGCTGTGCGGCTGCCACCACATCCTCGAACTCCGGTGTCGCCTGGGCGATCACGCCGTCTCGATGGGCCACCTTGACGCTGACCAGCACCCCGTCCACCAGCACGTCCACCCACCCCCGCGCCAGCGCCCAGCGCCGAACCGGAAGCTCCCGGAGACCCAGGGTGCTCGTCAGGTCGAGGACCAGGTCGCGCAGCGCCGCCGCTGCGTCGGGTCGGACCAGGACGCAGAGGGTGTGAGCGGGTCGTCCCTTCTTCATGAGGATCGGCACCAGCCACACGTCGGCCGCGCCAGCCTCGAGGAGCGCATCGAGCACCGTGGGCCACACCCGCGGGTCGAGATCGTCGATGTTGGCCTCGAGCAGGACCAGCTCGCCCAGCAGGAGCGGGTCTTCCGTCGGGGTCTCCACAGGTGCTGGCACGGTTGGGCGAGAAGCGGTTCCGAGGACAAGCCGCACGACGTTGGGACGGCCCGACGGGTCGCGGGTCCCGGCACCGGCGCCGTGGCTCGTGACCCTCATGGCCGGCATCGCCCCCTGGCCGGAGGCGAGGACCACGACGAGGGCCACACCAGTGGGGGTGGCCAGCTCTCCCTCGCCGCCCTCGTGGACCGTCCATCCCGGGACCAGACCGAGGACGGCGGGAGCGGGCACCGGCAGTCGTCCGTGGGCCGTGCGCACGCTTCCGGACCCGAGCGCGAGCGAGCTGACGACGAGGTCGGTGATCCCGAGCTCCACCGTGGCGGCGCAGCATCCGACGACGTCAGCGACGGAGTCCCAGGCGCCCACCTCGTGGAAGCGCAGATCGTCCACCGGCACGCCATGGACGTGCCCTTCGACCTCGGCCAGCCGGCCGAAGACCCGCAGGGCAAGGTCTCCTACGGCTGGGTCGACGGCGTCACCGGCGAGGCGGTCGCGGATCTCGGCCCAGGAGCGGTGCGGCTGGTCCTCGACGAGCAGGCGGACGTCGACATTCGTTGCCCGCATCCCCGCCCGCAACACCTCTGACCGCACGAGGCCGACGGTGTCGGGAAGGACTGCGTCGACGTGACGCTGGATCCGCGCCAGGTCGGCGCCGGCGTCCACGAAGGCGCCGAGGAGCATGTCGCCCGAGACCCCGGCGGTGACGTCGAGCCAGCCGACGACGTCCGGCTCCGGAGGCGGTGGTTTCACCACCCCACGCTAGTTGCTACTGGGGGAGACGGTGCGGGCGGTCGACCGCCTCGAGGGGGCCGACGATGCTGACCATCTCCGCCGGCCGGGCGGGGAACTCCAGGCGGACCCTGAGGTGCCCGGTGCGGGCGAGGTGCGACGCGAGCACAGCGGCTGCCACGGCGGAGCAGGTGCCCGCAAGTGTGAGACCTGCTCGGGCGCCGAAGGAGTCGATCACCCATCCGACGAGGGGACCGCCGACGGCTCCGCTTCCGAGGAACACCAGCAGATAGACCCCGAGCACACGGCCCCGAAGCCCCGGGGGCGTGGACAGCTGCACCATGGACTGGGCCGTCGTGATGAAGGACAGCGCCGACGCACCGAGCACGACGAGGAGCGGGACGAAGGTCTCGATCGTCGGGGCCAGGGCACACACCAGCTCGGCCGTCGCGAGGGCGGCCGCGAAGCCGACGAGTGCGCGCAGCCGAGGCGCTCTCGGCTGTCGCGCGGCCAGCACCGCGCCTGTCATGGAGCCGAGGGCCAGCGACGAGCTGAGCAGTCCGTAACCGGCCGACCCTGACTGGAAGACCGACTTCGCGAACGAGGCAAGCGTCACCGGCAGGCTGAGGGTGAACATCCCGATCACGCCGACGAGAGCCACCGGCCAGCGCACCGTCACCGTGTCGCGCACATAGCGGATGGCCGGCCGCAGCTCGCGCGCCCTGCCGTCCCGGTGGGCCGACGTGCCGCGCCGGATCCGGGAGAGGGCGATCAGGGCACCGATGTAGCTGACCCCGTTCAGCGCGAAGGCGTAGCCGCTCCCGACCCCGCTGATGAGCAGACCACTGACCGCCGGGCCCACCATGGCGCCCAGCTGGAACGTCGACGACACCATGCTGACGGCGCTGCGCAGCTGGTGGGCCGGCGCGAGCTCGGTGACGAACGACTGCCGGGTGGGGTTGTCGACCGCGATCGTCATGCCGAGGAGGACGGCGACCACGTCGACGTGCCAGACCTGCACGTTGCCGCTGAGGGTCAGGACGGCGAGCACACCAGCCAGCAGGCCCATGATTGTCATCGTCACGGAGAGAACGGCCCGTTTAGGGAACCGGTCGGCGATCACTCCCCCGCCCAGCCCGAGGACGAGGGTGGGCAGGAACTGGCACATCGTCGTGATGCCCACTGCGGTCGGCGAGTTCGTCAGCGTGAGGACGAGCCAGTCCTGGGCGATGCGCTGGACCCAGCTGCCGGTCGAGGTGATGAGGACACCGATGACGTAGTAACGGAACTGCGCCTGGCCCAGCGCGGCGAACGCGGTCCGGAAGCCGGAGGACGGGGCTGTGGCGGGACCAGCCGGCGCCAGCGAATCCGAGATCGTGGTGGTCGTCGGGGCCGCGGTGGTCGTTGCAGTCGTTGTGGTCGTGGCAATGCGGACAGAGGCGGCAGTCGCGGAGGTCAACGTCGTCCTAGCAAGGGAGTTTCATGTGGATTACGGGGTCAACCATTCCAGTTGCCCCTTCATGCCGAAACTGAATCGGTTATTTTAGTGTCATCACGAACCATGATGAGCCGCGGGCAGGCCGTGCGCTGACGGGGTGGCCAGCCGCCGTCAACCGCGTCGTCTCGAAAACATCGAGCGGGAGCTGACCCGGTTCGTCCGTCGCTCCCGGGCCGCCGACGTGGGTGAGGCCCTGCTGCTCCACAAGTCGACGATGTCGGCATCGCGATGTTCGGCGGCACGACCTTCCTCGGTCAGTACTTCCAGGTGGCGCAGGGCGACTCACCGACCACGGCCGGCCTGGCGAGCCAGGTGCAGAGCGCGGTGGCCAGCGGCGTCATGGCCCTCGGTCCCAAGGACGCGGCCGCCGCGGCCCAGTCCGGCAGCGCGGGGTCGCTCGACGTCAAGCACATGCCGGATGCGCTCGCGGCGATCGTCGTGCGGCCTACGGCGACGCGACGGGTCACATCTTCCTCATCGCCGCCCTCGCGGCCGTCGTCGCCTTCGTCGCCGTCATCTTCGTCAAGGAGGTCCCGCTGAGGACCCCCGTCTCCATGACCACGTCCGCGGAGGAGGCCGTGAGCGCATCCGCCGGTGCTGCCGACGTGGGCGAACGCGCCCGCGCCGCAGTCGTGCAGGACGATGTCCGCGACGTGCAGGACCACATCCAGGGCGGGTCGCCCCGGCAGATCCCGGGCGACCTGGTCGGGAACGGCCCGTCGACCGGCAGTCGAGCCAGGCGCCGGCGCGGCTGGCACCGCTACACCCGGGGTTGAGCTCCTGCCACTGAGCCCACGGCGGGCAGGAGGGAGCCGAGGGCGAACGTCACGGCATACCGGCCCCCGGTGATGACGACGACGAGCCTGACCAGCGCGCGAGAACCCGTCGACGCTGCCCGGTCACCGGCCCGGCTTCCAGAGGACGAGCGCCGAAGAGGAGGGGAACAGCCGCCGTGGGCGCTCCCCGGGGCGGACCGCGACGATGTCACCGCGAGCGCCGGCAGCGAAGACCCTCGGCCCGGCAGCCGCTCGGGACCGTGCCCGGGCCACCTCGGCAGCCAGCTCCGCCACCCGCGCCCGTAGCGCGGCGACCTGGTGCTCCAGTTCGAGGATGCGCTGGATCCCCGCGAGGGACACGCCCTCCTCCTGGGAGAGGCGCTGGACCTCGCGCAGCAGGTCGACGTCCCGCCCGGAGTAGCGGCGACCGCCGCCCCGGGTGCGGGACGGCGAGACCAGGCCGAGCCGGTCGTACTGGCGCAGGGTCTGGGCGTGCATCCCGGCGAGCTGGGCGGCGACCGAGATGACATACACCGCGGCGTCGTCGTCGGGCGCGCTCACGGGAGTGGACCGCGCTGTCATCGGTGCTCCCCCCATCAGGGCCGGTCAGGATCGGTCAGGTCCGGGCGCGCTCGAAGAGCTCGGCACGCGGGTCGACGTCGGCCTCGTCGCCGTGGAGCTGCTCCAGGGCCGCCCGAGCGGCATCGGTGAGCCGTTGTGGCACGACGACCTGCACCTTGGCGAGCAGGTCACCGCTCTTCCCGTCACGGGTCACGCCTCGTCCCTTGAGCCGAAGCACCCGTCCGCTCGGCGTGCCGGGTGCAACCTTGACCCTGACGGGCGTGCCGTCGAGGATCGGCACGGAGACCGTGGCCCCCAGGGCCGCCTCCGCGAAGGTGACCGGGAGGTCGATGGTGAGGTTGTCGCCGTCGCGCCCGAAGACCGGGTGCTTCTCGACCGAGACCGTGAGCATGAGGTCTCCCGCCGGGGCCCCGGCGTCGCCCGCGGACCCCTTGCCGCGCAGGCGGATCTTCTGTCCGTCGCGCACCCCCGCGGGGATCCGGGTCGTGACCCGCTGACCGTCGGACGCGCTGAGCGTGACGGTGGAGCCGGTCACCGCCTGGCGGAAGGAGATGCTCGTCCGCGCCTGCACGTCGGTGCCACGTCGCGGACCGCGCGGTGCGCCGAAGCCGTCGTAGCCGGCATACGAACCGGGGTATGCCGTGCCGCCGCCCTGGTTGAAGAGCCCACTGAGGAGGTCCTCCAGCTCCGGGCCGCCGGGCTGCGCGCCGCCACCACCGCCCGGGCCACCGGTCGTGTAGCGGACCCGGGTGCCACCGGGCGCGCCGCCGCCGAACATCCCGGAGAAGAGGTCCTCGAACCCTCCGCCGGCGGCGCCTCCGCCAGCGGAGGCGAAGCGGGCGCCGCCGCGCGACATGGTGCGGATCTGGTCGTACTGCTGGCGCTGATCGGGGTCGGAGAGCACCGAGTAGGCCTCGCCGATCTCCTTGAACCTGGCCTCGGCGCTGGTGTCCCCGGCGTTCTGGTCGGGGTGCATCGTGCGGGCCTTCTTGCGGTAGGTCTTCTTGATCGTCGCCGCGTCGGCGTCCGCGGGGACGCCGAGGATGGCGTAGAAGTCCTTGTCAAACCAGTCCTGGCTCGCCATCTCGGCATCCCTCCTTCCTACTTGGGGTCGGCAACCGACACGCGGGCCGGTCGGACGACCCGCTCCCCCATCTTGTACCCCGGCTGGAGCACCTGGACGACCGTGGTCACCGTCGCATCCTCGTCGAGGTCTGCCTCGACGTGCATCAGCGCCTCGTGGACCGACGGGTCGAACTCCTCACCCTTCTCGCCGAGCCGGGTGATGCCGAACCGGCGCAGGACGCCTTCGAGCTTGTCGGCGATCGAGGCGAACGGGCCGCCCTCGAGGTCACCGTGCTCGCGGGCGAGATGGATGTCGTCCAGCACCGGCAGGAGCGCCTCGATGACCTGGGTGACGCCCCGGTCCTTGGCGACGTCCCGGTCGCGGTCGACGCGATGCTTGTAGTTGACGTACTCGGCCTGAAGACGTTTGAGGTCGGCGAGGTGCTCGTCGGCCCGCTTGGTCTCTGGGTGGGTCTCTGGATGGCTGTCGTCGTTGACCGCCTCGTCGTTGACCGCCTCGGTGTCCGGCTCGTCGAAGAGCCGGGAGATGTCGTACTCGTCATAACCGCCGGGCTCGTCGGACGCGTCCGGGCCCTGCGGACCCTGGCCGGACCGGCCGGGGGGGGAGCCGGCCTGCGCCGACTCCACCTCCTCGACCTCGACGGGCTCGTCGTGACCGCTCACCGGCGGTCCTGCGGCTTCTCGTCGTCCTCGACCACCTCGGCGTCGACGATGTCGTCGTCCGACCCCTCGGCGGACCGACCGGGCTCGCTCGGCCCGTCCTGCGGGCCGTCGTTGCCCTCGGCCGCGGAAGCAGAGGCGGCACTCGCCTCGTACATGGCCTGACCCATCTTCTGGGAGACCTCGCTGAGGGTCGCCGTCTTCGCCTTGATGTCGTCGACGTCGCTGCCGGGGGACTCCTTGGTGCCGACCGCCGTCCTGAGCTCGGCGAGAGCGGCCTCGACGGCGCTCTTCTCGGCGTCCGGGACCTTGTCGCCGCTGTCGGCGAGGAACTTCTCCGTCGAGTAGACGAGCTGCTCGGCCGCGTTGCGGGCCTCGATCTCCTCGACCCGCTTGCGGTCCTCGTCGGCGTGCGCCTCGGCCTCCTTGACCATGCGCTCGATCTCCTCCTTGGGCAGGGCCGAGCCGCCGGAGATGGTCATCGACTGCTCCTTGCCGGTGCCCTGGTCCTTCGCCGACACGTGGACGATGCCGTTGGCGTCGATGTCGAAGGTGACCTCGATCTTCGGCACACCACGCGGAGCCGGCGCGATGCCGGTCAGCTCGAAGGTGCCGAGCCCCTTGTTGTGCTGGGCGATCTCGCGCTCACCCTGGAAGACCTGGATGAGGACGGACGGCTGGTTGTCGTCGGCGGTCGTGAAGATCTCGCTGCGCTTGGTCGGGATGGCCGTGTTGCGCTCGATGAGCTTGGTCATCCGGCCGTGCTGCGTCTCGATGCCGAGGCTCAGCGGAGTGACGTCGATGAGCAGGACGTCCTTGCGCTCGCCCTTGAGGACGCCGGACTGCAGGCTCGCGCCGACAGCGACGACCTCGTCCGGGTTGACGCCCTTGTTGGGCTCCTTGCCGCCCGTCAGCTCCGTGACGACCTTGGAGACGGCCGGCATCCGGGTCGAACCGCCGACGAGGACCACGTGGTCGATGTCGCCGACCTTGATGCCGGCGTCGGCGATGACCTTCTGGAACGGCGCCTTGGTGCGCTCGAGGAGGTCGTTCGTCAGCTGCTCGAACTGCGCGCGCGAGAGCTGCTCGTCGAGGTGGATCGGGCCGTTCTCCGACATCGAGAGGTACTGCAGGTTGATGTTCGTGTTCGTCGAGGAGGAGAGCTCCTTCTTGGCCTGCTCCGTCGCGTCGCGCAGCCGCTGCATGGCGATCTTGTCCTTGGACAGGTCGAGGCCGCTGCTGTTGCGCACGGTGGTGAGCAGGTGGCTGACGATGCGCTCGTCCCAGTCGTCGCCGCCGAGCTTGTTGTCACCGCTCGTCGCGCGGACCTGGATCGTCGAGAATCCGTCCTCCGGGTCCTTGCCGACCTCGAGGAGGGACACGTCGAAGGTGCCACCGCCGAGGTCGAAGACGAGGATGAGCTCGTCCTCCCGGCCCTTGTCGAGGCCGTAGGCGAGCGCAGCCGCGGTGGGCTCGTTGATGATGCGCAGGACGTTGAGGCCCGCGATCTCGCCGGCCTCCTTGGTGGCCTGGCGCTCGTGGTCGTCGAAGTAGGCCGGCACCGTGATGACCGCGTCGGTCACGGCCTCGCCGAGGTAGGACTCCGCGTCGCGCTTGAGCTTCTGGAGGATGCGGGCGCTGATCTCCTGCGGGGTGTAGTTCTTGGCGTCGATCTCCGTGCTCCAGTCCGTGCCCATGTGGCGCTTGACGGAGCGGATCGTCCGGTCGACGTTGGTGACCGCCTGACGCTTGGCGATCTCGCCGACGAGGACCTCGCCGTTCTTGGAGAACGCGACGACGGACGGTGTGGTGCGTCCGCCCTCGGCGTTCGTGATGATCGTCGGCTCCCCACCCTCGAGGACGGCGACGGCCGAGTTGGTGGTGCCGAGGTCGATTCCGACCGCACGTGACATGGGAACTCTCCTGTTGCTTGACGCTGTGGTGCTCGGGCTGGTGGTCCTCGGTATGCCGGCTGGCTGGTGGAGCTCGGTCGCTCCGTTTCGCTGCCCGCACGTTGAGGCTTCGACGCTCAATCTGCTCCGACGTGGCTTCGGTTGTCAAAACCACCCGGCCAAACTTGCGTACATGAGACTCAACCCTGTGCGTGGGCGGTGTGTTCCCGGCCGGCAGGACTTTCTTTCCGAGGGACGTCGTTGGCGGTTCAGCGCCCCAAACGGCGGCGTTCCCTTCCTCGACGAGCAGGGACCGCAGGTACTCCTGCAGCGACTGGTGAGCCGGCAGCGACCCGACTGGGTCCCCGTTCCGGTTGGCGGGCGCGCCACGTTGTCCATAGGCTCCAGCCGAACATGCCGAAGGTCGGCATCCGGGCACAAGGCGAGCGCGTATGCCGGACGGTCGGCTCGTTCGGCATGTCCGGCTGGGAACATGGAGACACTCTGATGAAGCGACCGGCACTTCTGGCCATCGGGGCTCTCCTGATCCTCGTCGGCATCGTCTGGACGCTGCAGGGACTGGGTTACCTGCCGGGAAGCGTCATGTCGGGCGTGACGATGTGGGCGGTCATCGGCCCGGTCGTCGCCCTCGTCGGGATCCTGCTCGTGGTCCGCGGCAGCCGAAGCAGCGGCGGTCCGGGGAGTCGGCGTCGAGGCGGCGGACCCGAGGACACCAGACGCCGCTGAGCCGACGGCTGCCCGTCAGTCCACCGTCAGTCCAGCCCCGGCGGCATCACGGTGGGCAGCCAGGCGAGCTGGACGGCCGCTTGGAACGAGCCCCCTCCGTTGTGGCCGTTGTAGGGGTACTCCTCGATCTGTTTCGGCCCTGCCCAGCTGTTGTAGGCGGCATACACCGTCGACGGCGGGCAGGTCGGGTCCATCAGCGCGACGGAAAAGAGCGCGGGCGCCGTGGCCCGACGGGCGAGGTGGGCCCCGTCGACGTAGGACAGTGTGGTCAGCACCTGGCCGGTCTTGTCGCGGTGGGTGGCCAGGTAGCGCACGATCTCGTCGTAGGGCGCCTCGGTCGCCAGCTGGAGGGCCCGCGGGAAGTCGCACAGGAAGGGCACGTCCGGCATCGCCGCGAGCACCCCGTCGGCGAGCGCGGCTGCGGCGATCGCGAGCCCGCCACCCTGGCTTCCGCCCGCCACGGCAACCCGCGCGGGGTCGACGAGCGGTGTGCTCCGGGCAGCGTCCACGGCCCGCACCGCGTCGACGATGAGGCGACGGTAGTAGCGCGTGGGATCCGTGATGCCCCGGGTCATCACGCCGGGGAAGGCTGGGCCGCTGCCTTCGGAGTCGTCCGTGACCCCCACGGACCACGCAGACCCCTGGCCCCGGGTGTCCATGACGAAGTGGGCGTAGCCCGCCTGCGCCCACAGCGTGTTCTCGTGGACCAGGCCCCGGCCGCCGCCGTAGCCGACGTACTGGACGACGCACGGGAGTGCGCCCTCCGCCCGGGCGGGCACCTGGAGCCAGCCGGCGACCGGCTGCCCGCCGAAACCCGGGAAGCTCACGCTGTAGGAGTCGATGGTCACCAGGCCGTTGGGCGTCGGGGTGAACACCGGAGCCAGGTCGTGGCTGCGCGCCTCGCGCAGCGAGTCGGCCCAGAACGCGTCGAGGTCAGCCGGCTCGACACCGATGGTCACGTGCGCCCTGAGCTCTGCGAAGGGCAGGTCGGCGTATGCCACGGCGAGGGGCGCCTTTCCGTTCGGGAGGTGCCGCGAGACCGCGCAGGTCCGCGAGCCGGTATGCCGGGTCCACCGTAGGTGCCACGGCGGCGTCTCGGCGCGATGGAGCAGGTCGCGAAAGTGAATGAGGAGTCGGGAGTCAGCGGCTGGGGCTCATCGCCTTGGTGCCGGCGCTCACACCCGCTGTTCGGCGACCGTCTGCAGGAACACCGAACTCTCCAACACGCGGGCGTGGAAGGGCCTTGACATCAACTTCACGGACCCAGGACTCGTACGCATGTTCGAGAAACCGGTGCCGGCGCAATTGCCAGCACTGCCCGGGGCGACGCTGTCGACGGCCGCTCTCGGCGGACTCGTCGGGCGGCTCGGCCGGCTGGACACCGAGGTCGACGACGCCGAGCGGATCACCCAGCTCGAGCTGCTCGAGCGCCTCAAGGGGGCTGCCGCCGCCGCGCAGGCCCGGGTCAGTGTCGCCCTCGACCGGTCCCAGCGCGCGGATCAGGCGGCGCAGGGACTGCCGTCCGGCAAGCGGGGCAGTGGCGTCGCCGAGCAGATCGCCCTGGCCCGGCACGACTCGACGTCCAAGGGCTCGCGGCACCTGGGCCTCGCGAAGGTGCTCGTCAACCAGATGCCACACACCCTGGCCGCGCTGACCGCGGGACGGATCAGCGAGTGGCGGGCGACGATCATGGCAGGGGAGACGGCCACGCTCACCCTTGAGGACCGCCAGGAGGTCGACGCCCGGCTGGCCGACGAGCTCCCCCGCCTCGGTGACCGACAGCTCGCCGCGCGGGCCAAGGCCCTGGGCTACCAGCTGGACGCCGCGTCGATGCTGCGACGGATTCGCGGAGCCGTGTCCGACCGTCGGGTCTCGATCCGCCCCGCACCGGACACGATGGCGCTGGTGACCGGCCTCCTCCCGGTGGCACAGGGCGTCGCGGTCCACGCCGCGCTGGTCGCGGCTGCTGCAGCCGCCAGAGCACAGGGTGACCAGCGCTCCAAGGCGCAGATCATGGCCGACACCTTCGTGGAGCGGCTCACCGGTCAGCGCACTGCCGATGCCGTGCCACTCGAGGTCCCGCTCGTCATGACCCTCCGCACGCTCCTCGCCGGGGACAGCTCACCGGCGCAGATCCCGGGCTACGGACCGGTCCCGGCTGCCTACGGTCGCGACCTCGTCGCGAGACGGTGGGGCCAGCAGCCCGGCGACGCCGAGGTGGCGGCTTCGGAGGCCGGCACCGCGGTCGCGGACCTGGCGAGGGTCTGGCTGCGCCGGCTGTACACCGCTCCGGCTGACGGCACGCTTGTCGCCATGGACTCCCGACGACGCGCCTTTGACGGACTCCTGCGCCGCTTCCTCGTCACCCGCGACCAGGTCTGCCGGACGCCGTGGTGCGACGCGCCCGTTCGTCACACCGACCACATCCCGGCCGCTCGGGGCGGCACATCGACCGCCGACAACGGTCAAGGCCTCTGCGAACGGTGCAACTACGCCAAGGAGCTCCCCGGCTGGCACGCCGCGGTGGCGCGAGCCCCTCAGCCGGCGAGCGGTCGGCACGCACGACACCGGGTCGTCACGACAACCCCGACCGGTCATACCTACGATTCGTTGGCGCCACCGGTTCTGGGCCTGCCCCCTCACGACGACGCGAGCCCCCTCGAGGTGGCCTGCCTCCAGCTACTCGCGACCTGACCCCGTCCCGCTGTGGATGCTGCGACCTCCTGTCCGGCCGGCCGCCTAGCATGACGACCGTGGACTACAGCCGCCCTGTCCTCGTCGGCACCGTGGCCGAGCTCGATGACGAGGACCTCGAGCTCATCGCCGGTCCGGCGACCCTGGCCCGAGGCCTGATGTACGCCAAGCGCCGACACGTCCTCTCGATCATGCCGACGCTCGGGGGGGCTCGCCTCGACGGCCAGGTGCAGGGGAGCCAGGGCCGCTCCTACCGGACGACGGTCCGGCTGATCCCCGACGACGAGACCGCCGTCGCCTACTGGCAGAGCACCTGCACCTGCCCCATGGCGGGCAACTGCAAGCACGCGGTGGCGCTTGTCGCGACGGCCCGGGCCCAGGTGGCCGATCGCTCAACGGGCGGCTCGGGCCCGCGACGCGTGGCCGCGCTTCCGAGCTGGAAGGACGTCCTCGCCGGGCTGACCGCCGACCCGCAGGCCGCTCGACTCGACCAGAGCACGCCGGTGGGGCTCCTGCTCGAGATCGTCCCCGGGCCGGTGCGGCCCCGCATCCGGCTCCGCCCGGTCAGCCGGGGCCGCACCGGCTGGGTCAAGAATGCCGTCAGCTGGGGCAACGTCGAGCATGCCTACGCCCACCGCACCAACCTCGACCCCGAGCAGCGACGCGTGCTCGCCGACATCGCCCAGACCTACCAGCGCCGCCACCGGAAGTACTACCTGACCCAGAACGACAGGATCCACCTCGACGAGCTGGGGGCTGCCTGGTGGTCCACCCTGCGCGAGGCGAGCCGGCACGGCATACCACTGCTCCTTGAGCCGAGGCAGGGCGCGGAGGTGCACCTCGTCGAGGAGCCGGCCAGGTTTGCCCTCGACGTATGCCGGGACGAGCCGGACGGGGACGCGCACCTCGCGCCGGTGGTGAGCTATCCCGACGAGGCGAGGCTCGGTGCCGGTGTCCGGGTGAGCTTCATCGGCGAGCCACCCACGGGTGCCTACGCCGAGCGCGACGACGGCGACCTCGTCCTGCTGCGCTTCGACCCACCGCTGGACCGGGCCCAGGCCGGCTTCCTTACGCTCGGCTCGGTGCCCATCCCGGCTGCCGACCTGCCCACCTTCCTGCGCCACCACGTCCCCCTCCTCCGGGAACGGGTGACCCTCCTGTCCTCGGACGAAAGCGTCACCTTCCCCGAGGTGTCACCGCCGCGACTGGCCCTGACCGTGACGCACCAGCGGGGCCACCGCGTCAGGCTGCTCTGGTCCTGCGACTACGTCGTCGGCGACGATGTTGTTCCGGTCTTCCCCGGGTCGCCGGGACCGGTGCGCGTCCCGCGCGACCACGACGCCGAAGCGCAGCTGCTCGTCGGGCCAGAGGTCCTCGACAAGGTCGGGGGCCTGCGGATCAGCCTCGGGGGGCGGCCCCGTCTCGTGCCGGACACGACACTCACCGGGCTGAGGATGCTCACCTTCCTCGACGACGTCCTGCCCGAGCTCGAGGCCGACGACGCAGTCGACGTCACCGTGCAGGGAGAGGCGGTCGACTACGAAGAGGCCGACGAGGCACCCCTCATCCGGCTGTCCGTGGTGGAGACCTCAGCCACGGCGAAGGCACCGGGGCAAACCGACTGGTTCGACCTGGGGGTCGACGTCAGCGTGGGCGGCGAGGCGGTCCCGCTGGCGGCGCTGCTTACCGCGCTGACCCACGGCGACGACCACGTCATCCTCGACAGCGGCACCTGGTTTCGCACCGACCAGCCCGAGCTCCAGGACCTGCGCCGCCTCCTCGAGGAGGCCCGCAGCATCCAGGACGACCCCAACGCGCCGCTGCGCCTGACGCCCTACCAGGCCGACCTCTGGGCCGAGCTGGTCGAGCTGGGTGTCGTCGACGAGCAGAGCGAGCGGTGGGCCCGGACGGTGAAGGCACTCGGCGGCCTCGAGGGCATCCCCGCACCCAGCCCCCCGGCAGCGCTGCGGGCCACCCTGCGTCCCTACCAGCTCGAGGGGTTCCACTGGCTGACGTTCCTGCGTCGAGCCGGGCTCGGCGGGATCCTCGCCGACGACATGGGGCTCGGCAAGACGATCCAGACCCTGGCCATGGTGCTCGAGGCGCGCAACGTCGAGCCGGGCGCCGCGCCGTTCCTCGTTGTCGCCCCGACGAGTGTCCTGTCCACGTGGGGCGGCGAGGCCGCGAAGTTCTGCCCTGACCTCCGGGTCACCACCCTCGATGCCACCTCCCGCAAGCGCGGCACGTCGGTGACCGACGAGGTGGGCGGCTTCGACCTCGTGCTCACCTCGTATGCCGTGTTCCGGCTCGACAAGGAGGCGTTCCGCGCGCAGGGCTGGTCGGCCCTCATCCTCGACGAGGCGCAGTTCGCGAAGAACCACCAGTCGCAGGTCCACCAGTGCGCACGCCGGCTCGCAGCGCCCGTCAAGCTGGCCATCACCGGGACGCCCATGGAGAACAACCTCATGGAGCTCTGGTCGTTGCTCTCGATCGTCGCACCGGGCCTGTTCCCCAGCCCCCAACGATTCCAGGAGCTCTACCGCCGCCCCATCGAGAGCGGGCTCGAGCCGGAGCGGCTGGCGATCCTCCGCCGGCGGGTCCGGCCGGTCATGCTGCGGCGCACCAAGGAGACCGTGGCCACCGACCTGCCGCCGAAGCAGGAGCAGACCATCGCCGTCACGCTGTCGCCGAGACACCGAAGGATCTACGACACCCATCTGCAGCGCGAGCGCCAGAAGCTGCTCGGCCTGCTCGAGGACGCCGACCGCAACCGCATCGCGATCTTCCGGTCCCTGACCCTCCTGCGACAGCTGAGCCTCGACCCGGCACTGGTCGACGAGGGCCACGCCGGCGTGGGGTCGGCCAAGGTCGACGCCTTCCTCGAGCTTCTCCAGCCGGTCGTCGACGAGGGCCACAAGGCGTTGGTCTTCAGCCAGTTCACGGGCTTTCTCGCCACGGTCCGGGCCCGCCTGGACGGTGCCGGCATCGCCCACGAGTACCTCGACGGCCGCACCCGCAACCGGCAACAGGCCATCGAGCGCTTCAAGTCCGGCGATGTACCGGCCTTCCTCATCAGCCTCAAGGCCGGCGGCTTCGGGCTCAACCTGACCGAGGCCGACTACGTCTTCCTCCTCGACCCGTGGTGGAACCCCGCCGCCGAGGCCCAGGCGATCGACCGGACCCACCGGATCGGTCAGGACAAGCACGTCATGGTCTACCGGCTCGTGTCCACGGGGACCATCGAGGAGAAGGTCGTCGCCCTCCAGCAACGCAAGCGCGCGCTGTTCAGCCAGGTCGTCGACGAGGGGGCCCTGACCAGCGGCACCATCACCGCCGACGACATCCGCGGGCTGCTGACCGCGGGCTGAGGGCGTCAGTGACCGTAGAGGGTCGAGCGCACCCATTCACAGATCTCGACGGCCACGCCGTCCGACGACCGCACCCACCCGAGGTGGTCAAGCGGCCGCCCGGTCTCCCGGGCGAAGTGCTGGCGCTCCACCGGGGCAGCCGCCAGCTTGGCCACGAGGGCCTCGACCGAGGACGCCGGAGCGAACTGGTCGTTTGCGACGTCGATCGCCAGGACCGGCAGCTCGATGCTGGCGATGGCGGCGTCCACGTCGGGCATCCCGTGCAGCAGGAACGCACCCGTCCGCGCGAGATGCGCCCACTCGCTCATCAGCCGCCGGGGCTGGCGCCCCCCGAAGCCGAACCTCTCTCCGGGCCAGTACCCGTTGGCCCGGGCGACGGCACCGACGGCCTGGGTCTGGACCAGCACCTCCCAGCCCAGCCGTCGCTCGAACACCCGCCAGTGCGGCGTGCCGGCCGCCACGAGGACCAACGCGTCGGCAATGTCTCGCTCGGCGGCTGCCGCAACGACCGCCACCTGCCCGCCCAGGCTGTGCCCGAGAAGGACAGTCAGCCGGTGTCCGAGCTCGGTTCGGGACGCCTGGAGCACGCGGGGGACGAACTTCGTCGCCAGCGCGGCGTAGCCGTAGTCGTGGTCGCGAGCAGCCAGCGGTCGGCTGCCCCCCTGACCCGGGAAGTCGGCGACGACGGCGGTCACGCCGTTCGCTGCCAGCCCGTCGAGCAGCGGCCCGTAGAACGCCGCCGGCACCCCCATGGCCGGCAGCACGAGCGCCATCGGGTCGGACTCCGACACCGAACGGGCGACGTGCAGGGTCGTCGTGCCTCCGCCCGGGAACGTGAGCTCGGTCAGGACGTCCACGACGACACCGTATGCCGTCACCTCCGGACGGCGGGTCAGATGCTTCCCATGACCCGGTCGACGGCGATGGTGATGACCACCCGCTCGGGGTTGGCCCGCGGCGGCCGGTAGCGCACGGCATACCGCTCCTCAGCGTCGCGCACCTGCGCCGGCTCCGTCACGACGACGCCGCGCCCCTCCAGGGTGAGCCAGTGGCGCCCCTCGACCTGGCAGAGTGCCGCCGGCCCGCCGGCGAGGAGGTTGCGCGCCTTGCGGCTCGACCCGCTGGTGATGACCCGGGCGACGGCCGTGGCGGGGTCGAAGGTGAAGGCGATCGCCACGACGTGCGGCGACCCGTCCGGCCGGAGGGTTGTCAGCGTCGCGAGGTGGCGTTCGGTGAGGAAGTCGACGGCGGCGGCGGGAAGGTCATGGGGATCGAGGCGCACCCGCGCCATTGTCCACAGCGCGTGGCAGGGACGGTGGGGCAGGATCGTGGCATGGCGCTGACGAGCTACGACCGCGACGGGCTGACCTTCGACGTCACGGACTCCGGACCGCAGCGCGGCAGGCCGGTCGTCCTGCTGCACGGCTTCCCCGCCGACCGCCACTGCTGGGACGCGACGAGCGCTCAGCTCACGGCAGCGGGCCTGCGCACCCTGGCTCCGGACCAGCGCGGCTACAGCCCGCGTGCCCGCCCGCCCGGCCGGGCGGCATACGCAATGTCCGAGCTCGTCGGTGACGTCATCGCCCTCCTTGACGCGGCCGGGCTCCAGCGGGCGCACCTCGTCGGTCACGACTGGGGCGGCGCGGTCGCCTGGGCGGCGGCGAGCAGCCACCGCGACCGGTTCGAGACGCTGACCGTGCTCTCCACCCCGCACCCGGCAGCGCTCCGGCGGGCCTTGCTCGACCCCCGCCAGGCGGTGCACTCCGGCTACATCGCGTGGTTCCAGGTGCCCGTGCTGCCCGAGCTGCTCTTCTCCCGGATGTTCCGTCCGGCCCTGCTGAGCTCCGGCCTGCCACCTCAGGTCGCCGACCGCTACCTGGCCCGGATGGCCGCGCCCGGAGCCCTCACGGCGGCCCTCGCCTGGTACCGTGCGCTCCCGCTCTCGCACGGCGACGTCCACCGCACCCGGGTCCCGACGACCTACGTCTGGGGGCGTGACGACCGGGTGCTGGGGCGTCGGGCGGCCGAGTCGACGGGCGCGATGGTTGAGGCCGACTACCGCTTCGTCGAGCTGGCAGAAGGTCACTGGCTGCCCGAGCTCGCGCCGGAAGCGTGCGCCCGGGAGGTGCTCGAGCGGGTCCGCTGAGCTCGGCGACCAAGAGAAGCGAACCGCCGTCCGCGGCTGAGCACCCGGGCACCTGCCTACAGTGAGCGCTGTGACGACGGAGAGCACCCGGCATACGGAGCAAGGACTCGACCATTCGTCGGGCAGCTACTACACGTTTCTGGGCGACGGCGCCTACGAGCCGACCTCCCACGCGCTGGGGGTGTGGAACCCGCGCGAGCAGCACATGGGTCCGGTCTCGGGTCTTCTCGCCCACGCCATCGACGGGCACCAGCCGCGGGAGGACATGCAGCTGGCGCGGATCACCTACGAGATCCTCGGCATGATCCCTGCCGAGCCCAGTGAGGTGTCGGTGCAGACCGTGCGGCCGGGCCGGACGATCGAGCTCGTCGAGGCGACCCTGGTCGCCGGTGGGCGACCCGTGGTCCGCGCCACCGCCTGGCGGCTCGCCCGGCAGGAGACCGCGGCAGTGGCCGGGGGAGGCGCCGGGCCGCTGCCCGCGCCCGAGTCGATGCCCGCCTGGAAGGGCGGCGAGGTCTGGGGCGGCGGCTTCATCTCCTCGCTCGAGGGACGGGTGGCGACGAGCAACGAGCCGGGCCGTGGCCAGGCGTGGCTGCGCACCGGGACGGCTCTCGTCGCTGGGGCCGACTCCAGCCCGACAGCCGCCTTCCTCGGCCTCGTCGACACCGCGAACGGCATCGCCGTCCGGCAGGCCCCGGGTGAGTGGATGTTTCCCAACGTCGACCTCACGGTGCACCTCTTCCGCGAGCCCGCCGGGCCCTGGGTCGGCTTCGACACGCAGGTGGTCTTCGGGGCGAACGGGGTCGGCCTGACGTCCTCCACCCTGCACGACGCCGATGGGCCGGTGGGACGCAGCGAGCAGATCCTCACGGTGCGCCGGCTGGCACCCAACGGTTGACCGAACGGCACCAGCGCACGAGCGGCACGAGCGGCACGAGCGGCACCAGCGGCACCAGCGGCACCAGGGAGGATAAGGCGTGGTGAGGCGTCACCGCCCGCGCCTATCGTGTGCACCGTGGACAACACTCCGGCCATCGAGGCCGTGCGCCTGGTCAAGCGCTTCGGAAAGACCCTCGCCGTCGACGACGTGAGCTTCTCCGTCCCCCGCGGGTCGGTCCTCGGGCTGCTCGGTCCCAACGGCGCCGGCAAGACGACCACCGTGCGGATGATGACGACGCTGAGCACGCCGACGAGCGGCACCGCCCTCGTGGCGGGTCACGACGTGCGCACGGAGCCGGACCAGGTGCGGCGCAGCATGGGCCTGACCGGCCAGGCGGCCACGGTTGACGAGCTGCTCACCGGGCGCGAGAACATCCGGCTCATCGGCTCCCTCTACGGCCTGACCCGCAGCTATCTCAAGACAGCCGTGGAGGACCTGCTCGACCGGTTCTCCCTCGCCGAGGCGGGCGACCGGATCGTCAAGACCTACTCCGGGGGGATGCGGCGCCGGTTGGACCTTGCCGTGAGCCTCGTTGCCACTCCACCGGTCCTCTTCCTCGACGAGCCCACGACCGGCCTCGACCCACGCAGCCGGGTCGAGCTGTGGGACGTCCTGCGCGAGCTCGTCGCCGACGGCACGACGCTGCTGCTGACGACCCAGTACCTCGAGGAGGCGGACCAGCTCGCCGACCAGGTGGTCGTCATCGACCACGGCAAGGTCATCGCCGCCGGCACGCCGCTCGAGCTCAAGGACCAGTCAGGACGGGCCAGCCTCGTGCTGACCGTCTCGCACGCTGCCGACCTCCCCGCAGCCGAGGGCCTGCTCCGCCGGCACGTTGCCGAGGTCCATGTCGACGCCTCGGCCCGTCAGCTGACCGCACCTGCCGACGGCCTGCGCGACATGACCCGGATCGCGGCGGTGTTCGAGGACAGCGCGATCGTCCTCGACGACCTGGGCCTCAAGCGCCCGAGTCTTGATGACGTCTTCCTGCACCTCACCGGCCACCGGGCCGAGGAGGCCACCGACGAGCAGGACGTCCGCCAACCCGTGGAGGCATCATGACCAGCAGAGCTCCTCTGGCACGGCCCGGGATCCGCCCGGTCGGCGTTCTCGGACAGTCGCTCGTCATCACCCGCCGCAACCTTCTGCACATCCGCCGGATGCCGGAGCTGCTCCTCGACGTGACCATCCAGCCGGTGATGTTCGTGGCGCTCTTCGCCTTCGTCTTCGGCGGCGCGATCACGACCGACAGCTCGTCCTACCGCGAGTGGCTGCTGCCCGGCATCATGGGCCAGACCATCGCCTTCGCGTCGTTCATCGTGGCCATCGGGCTGAACACGGACATCGACAAAGGCATCGTCGACCGCTTTAGGTCGCTGCCGATCTCCCGGGCCTCGGTGCTCATCGGCCGCAGCATCTCCAGCCTCATGCACTCCAGCATCGGCATCGTCGTCATGGCGCTGACCGGTCTGCTCATCGGGTGGCGGATCCGTGGTGGCGTCCTCGAGGCAGTCCTCGCCTTCGTGCTCATCCTCCTCTTCGGCTTCTCGATGATCTGGTTCGGCATCCTCGTCGGCTCGATGATGCGCTCGACGGAGGCGGTCAACGGTTTCATGTTCACGGTGATGTTCCCGATCACCTTCCTGGCCAACACCTTCGCGCCGACCGACAAGATGCTGCCGTGGCTGCGGACCATCGCCGAGTGGAACCCGGTCTCGGCGCTCGTCCAGTCGCTCCGGGTCCTCTGGGGCAACACGCCACCGGCTCCCCCGGACGCCTCCTGGCCGCTGCACCACCCGGTCCTGGTGACCATCGCCTGGTCCCTGGGGCTGACCCTGGTGTTCATGCCGCTCGCGCTGCGAGCCTTCCACCGGCGCACCCAGGACTGACGGCACCAGGAGCCGGACCGGCCGGGTCGGGGCTCCAGTGGTCAGGCCGCGGCCCCGCAGGACCTCCCAGTCGAGCGCTGAGGCAGGATGGACAGATGAAGCCAACGACGAACCACACCCGCTTCACCACCCGAGCCGTCCTGATAGCCCTGCTCGCCGGGACTGGCCCCGTCGGAGCCGCTGCCGCTGCGGACGCGCCTCGTCCAGCCACTGTGGAGCCGAGCCCCGCCTCGGCCGCCGCGGCGCCGGTCGCCAACCCGTCGCCGATACCCACCCACCAGACGGCTGCGCGGCCGCTCGTCCTCCGCCCTGTCCAGCGGCCGGACGGCTCAGCGAGGGATCGAGCCGTGACCGCTTTCGCTGCCCGGAACCGCTTCACGGTGCGCCTCGGCTCGATGCCCGGTTACCGCGGGGCTCCGGTGTACGCGGTGACCGACATGCGCACGTGTGAGGTCTGGGTTTCCAAGGCCACCACGAACGCTCTCGCTCTCGAGGTCCTGCGACACGAGTTCGTCCACGTCCTGGTCTGCCGCTCAGGAACGCACTTCGCCACCCGACACTTCGAGCACGTCGCGGACGCCGGGGCCGCACTCCTGGGGTCGCGGCACGCCTTCTACGGCCGGTTCTCCAGTGACGACACCCTGGAGGCGAAGCGGCTACTCGCCGGTGTGACCCGGTGAGGAACCGTGCGGCGTCAGCCGCGTGAGGGCCCCGGCGAGCTGCTGCACCGTGGGCAGCCCGGCCAGCTCATCACCGCTGCGATAGAGCCGGCACGCGAGCCCCACAGGGGCTCCGGGCTCGGCGAACGGGTCACGCCCGTCCACCAACACGGTCGGCGAACCCGGAAAGCCCATCTCCTCGGCCTGCGCCGGCGTGGACACCAGGACGCGCTCGACCTCACCGTCGCCGCAACTGACCGACTCGAGCGCCGCGCGAACCCGCGCGTCCATCTCCACCCAGTTGGGACACCCGTCGAAGTACAACAGCTCAACCTTCATGTCCACGATCATGCCCGCTTCTCAACCTTCGCGCCGCGCCAGGAACACGAGCTCTCGGCCTGGCCGGTCCGGAGCGTCGCGCACCTCGTCCACCGCGTAGCCGTGCTGGATCAGGGAGGCCTCGACCTCATCCCGCTCCCGGAAGCGCAAAGTGGAGTCCGACGTCAGGACCTGCCCGTCCGAGGCGAACACCCACGTGCCACGAAAGCTCACCAAGGGCCCGCTCACATCGGTCACCTCGACCCAGCTCTCCACCCGGCCCACCTCGCGGATCTCGGTGCGGCTGTAGGAGGCCGAACGGTTCCACTGCTCCCAGGCCCGGTATGCCGGGTCGCGCGTCTCGAAGACGAGGTACCCCCCAGGCGGCAGCACGGCATACAAACTGCGCAGGGTCGCCTCCCAGTCCAGCGGGTCGACGATCGCCTGGGCCACGTTCGCGGTCATCGTCGCAAGGTCGACCTGCAGTGGGGGAAGGGACGTGGCGTCACCGTGGACCCAGCGCACCCGCTCCGCGCCGGGCTTGGACCGAGCAACGGCCAGCGATCCGGCCGCGGGGTCGACGGCCCGTCACCTCGAGGCCGCGACCGGCGAGAAGCAGCGCGAAGGTCCCTGTGCCGCAGCCGACGTCCACCACGCTGTCAGCGTTGAGCTCGTCCGCGATGTCGACGTAGGCCTCCAGGTCGGACCGGTCAGGGTCGAGCGCGTCATAGGTCGCCGCGAGCCGCGGATGCTCGAAGATCGCATCGGCCACGAGGGCAACCCTAGCTAGCACCCGCGTCGGTGCGTGCCCCGGCGAGAACCTCCATGATCACCGGCTCGGTCACAGCGAGCCGGCCCTCGCCGTCGGTGCCGCAATCAGATCCGCCAATCGCTGGTCGACCGCACTACCGGTCGCCCTGTCGTACTCGACCCAGGCGGACGTGTCCGCGAGGATCATCGGCTCGTGCGCGGGTCGACCTCGGACGGCGTTTCACCCATGGCGTGTGCGCCGCGCATGGCCAGCGCCTCGTCGCGCGTCATCGGCTGGCCGGCCAGGTGGCGAAGGGCGAGGTCGACGGCGTCCGTCTTCGTTCGCAGGCCATAGCGGTCCATCACCGTCTGGACGTAGCTGTCCTCGATCTCGATGTTCGTTCTCACTTCGGCCATCCACGCAAATTACACCTGAGGTGTAAGGAACGTGTGTGCCGTCGCAGCCGGGTGCTGAGTCAGGGCGCCTGGTCGAGACGCTGCAGCTCGTCGGCGGTGAGCTCAAGGTCGACGGCGCAGGCCGAGTCGGCGATCGTCTCCGGGCGTGATGACCCGGGGATGGGGATCACCACAGGAGCCGTCGCGAGCATCCAGGCCAGGGTGACCTGCTGTGGGCTGACGCCGTGCGCGTCAGCGACCTCCTGGAACGGCGCGAACTGCGAGCCGAGGTCGGCAGCCTTGGAGATCCCCCCGAGCGGCGACCAGGGAAGGAAGGCGATCCCCAGCTCCTGGCACAGCCGCAGCTCCGGCTCGGAGCTTCGGTATGCCGGCGAGTACTGGTTCTGCACACTGGCCAGCCGGCCGTCCAGCACGTCCTGGGCGAGGCGGATCTGCTCGGGGTCGGCGTTCGAGACTCCAGCCATCCGGATCTTTCCTGCGTCCAACAGGTCGCGGATCGCACCGACCGACTCCTCGTACGGAACTCCCGAGGTATCCGGGCGGTGCAGCTGGTAGAGGCCGATGGCGTCGACTCCCAGACGGGCCAGGGACGCGTCGCAGGCCTCCCGCAGGTGCTCCGGCGAGCTGTCGATGGTCCACGACCCGTCGCCCGGGCGCAGGTGACCGCCCTTGGTGGCGACGAGAACGTCCGAGGTGTCGCCGCCGTAGGACTTGAGCGCCTCGGCGATGAGCGTCTCGTTGTGCCCCACCTCGTCACCACCGATGTGGTACGCATCCGCCGTGTCGATCAGGGTGATCCCCGCATCGAGGGCGGCGTGGATCGTGGCGATCGAGCGGCTCCGTTCGGGGCGGCCCTCGATGGACATGGGCATCCCGCCCAGCCCGATCGTCGAGACGGTCATGGTTCCCAAAGCACGAGTCTTCATGAATGACACCTCTACCCAAGCGGGAACGGCGGAAACACCTCGGCCTCAGCTGGGTCACGGGCGGGTGTCACTCGCCCGGGTAGACCACCCCGACCTGGCGCCTGGCCTCGTCCATGACCGCCATGACGGCCCGCGAGGACTCCCAGGTCATTCGCTCGCTCTCGTGCTTCCCTTCGGCGACACACCGCGCCACCTCGGCCGCCTCGAACTGGAAACCGTTGTCGACGCTGCCGTCCCACTCCTCGACCACCGAGCGGGCCTTGTCCCCGTCGCGCAGCCGCACCACCCCCGGCGAGTAGAAGTCGCCCTCGAGCTCGATGGAGCCGGTGGTCCCGGAGACGATGGCAACGGTCGGCGTCTTCGTCCACAACGTCGTGTCGACCAGGGCGATCACCTTGTCGCTGTCGCGCCGGTCACCCCCGTCGCCGTCGTAGCCGAGGACCATGGAGACGTGGCCGTCGACCCCGGTCTCGGTGAGCCGGCCGACCGCCTTGACCTCGCTGGGCGCCCCGAGGAGGTCGACGACGAACGACACCGGATAGACCCCGAGGTCGAGAATCGCCCCGCCGGCCAGCTCGGGGTTCTTGAGCCGGTGGTCCGCGGGGAGGTCGAGCGACTGCCCGTGGTCCGCACTGACCGTCACCACCTCACCGATGGCGCCGGCGGCGATCTTCTCCCTGACCCAGGCGATGTGCGGCAGGTGCCGGGTCCACATCGCCTCCATGACGAACACGCCCTTGGCCTCAGCGGCGGCGAAGATCCCCTCCGCCTCGGCGCCGTTGCGCGCCAACGCCTTCTCGATGAGCACGTGCTTGCCGGCCTCGATGGCGAGCAGGGCGTGCTCGCGATGCCCCGAGTGCGGTGACGCGACGTAGACGGCTTCGACCTCGTCGTCGCGCACGAGCCGGTCGTACCCGGCATACGACCTCGGTATGCCGTGCCGCCCGGCGAACTCCTCCGCTCGCCCGCCGTCGCGCGAACCGACGGCGACGACCGTGCTCGCGGTGAAGTCGTGGACGGCCTCGGCGAACTTGTTGGCGATGCCGCCGGGAGCGATGATCCCCCATCGCAGCGGTGGAGCGGCCTGGGGATCTGGCACGGACATCGGGACATCCCTTCGTGGGGCTGGCAGAATCAGGACATGGTCCGGGTGAAGTATGCCGCGATGGGCCGGGCGTCAGGCCGGTGGTCCGTCCTGCCCGACTGGATCGTCCCCGTCCTCGCCGGGGCGGTGCTGCTGAGCCTCTTCGACCAGCTCTACGCGCTCTACCGGGTCTTCTGGCCGGACCTCACCCAGAGCTCCGGCTCCCCGAACGGGCTTCCGCTGCCCGTCCGGATCTACCAGTGGGCGGTGTGGGGCGTGAACCAGGCGGCGTCGCTGACCACGCTGTTGCCCGCGGCCCTGCTCACCTGTTTCGCGAGCAGCCGCCAGTCCTGGGTCCCCCGGGTCGGCGCGGGGGCGAGGTTCGTGGCGCTCGGCGCCAGCCTCGCCATCGCGGTGCTCAGCGCGATGCGGTCGGTCGCCGCTCTCCTGTGGCTCGCGTTCGGTGACTCCACCCAGATGACGTACGGGCTGGCCACCGACAACGTCGTGAACTTCCTGGTCGGCAGTGGCGTCATGGCCAACACCTCGACGGCGTTGGTGGCGGCGGTCCTGGCCTGGGTGCTGCAGGCAGCCCGGCCGGCCGACATCGCGCCAGCCGACGCAGCCGAGTTCGGGGTGCAGCCGCCACTTGCAGCCGACACGGCGTCCCTGCACCGCAGCGAGGTCCTGGACATGGCCGCCTACCGGCGACCGCCGCGGCAGTCCGGCCCGCGTGAGCTGTGCAACGGCGACACGGGAGATCTCTTCCGCCGGCCGTCCTAGCCCTCTGGGCGATCTCCGAACGTCTCCTCGTCGACCGTCATGAGCAGGTCCATGAAGCTCAACGCGTCCCGGCGCCGGCGGAACGGGTTGTGGTAGAGCGAGCGCCTGTCCGGCCGGTTCCGGATTCGCAGGCACTCCTCGAGCAGACGCTTCCACTCCGGTTCGGCGACCGACAGGGCCCACTCGCCGGCGCCGCACTTGGACGTGATCCGGCCCGTGGCGAGCGTGTAGTGGACCCGAGCCACGCCGAGCGCCCCTGACGCCGGCGCCCACGCTCCGAGGCTCCCGAACCCGGGGGTCGACAGAAGCTTCGCGGACCGAAACCACCACGGCGTCCAGCGGTTGGCCAGCTCCTCGAGGCACCACCGGCGCAGTGCCTCGTGGTCGAGGGCGATCTCGTGGTCATGAAGGCTCGGCCCGCTGACGTGCAGGCCGTGGTCGTGCAGCTCGTGCCAGACGAGGATGGGCGGCACCCAGTTGTGGCCCGCGTGCAGGACGCCGTCGTTGGCCTTCAGGCCGAGCGTCGTCTCACGTCGGGGCGGCGACGCGAGGTCGTCCCACGTGAGGTAGTAGCCGTCGAGCCGGGGCTTCGCGTGCCGGGCGGCCACCCGCTCGTGGATGTCGGCGAGCAGCGACTGCTGCTGGCTCGTCGGGCGCTCGTGGATCACGGACACGAAGTCGACGTCGCTCCATGCCACGTGGAAGTCCCCGAGAGCGACGGAGCCAGTGAGGTAGACCCCGTCGACGACTCCCGGCACGGTGGCCTCGAGCTCGGCGAGGTAGTCCTCGACGACCTTGGCCACGCTGTTGGACACGTTGACCGGCAACGCGTCGTTGGAGACATCGCTCGTCACGAAGCCGACGATAACCGCGCCAACGGCATTTCCCGTGGCGCCACTCGGGTCAGCCGATCCACGCTTGCGCGAGGAGCTCGAGCGAACGCCGTCGGGCCTGCGTGGAGTGGGCGGCGCTGGCGATGATGAGCTCGTCGACCCCGGTATGCCGGACGAACTGGGTGAGCCCCTCGCGGACCTGCGTCGGGGTCCCGACGAATGAGCAGCTGGTCATCTGCTCGACCGCGGCACGCTCAGCCGGCGACCAGGCCGCCGTCACGTCGCCCTCGGGAGGGGCAGGTAGCGGCCCTCGACGGCCGGTGACGATGCTGTGGAACCGCTCAAGGGTCGAGCCCCAGAGGTGCCGGGCCTCCGTCTCCGTGTCGGCCACCATCACGTTCACTCCGGCCATGGTGCGCGGGTGAGGGATCGCGTCGGCGCGCTCCGAGGCGCGGAACCCCAGGCGGTAGATCTCGAGTGCGCTGAGCAGCATCCGCGGCGCGAAGTGCGAGGCGAAGGAGTAGGGCAGGCCCAGCACGGCCGCGACCTGCGCGCCGCCGTGGCTCGAACCGAGGATCCAGACCGGCACGTTCGTCCCCTCGCCCGGCACGGCACGGACCGGCGCATCCGGGTCCACCGGACCGGTGTAACGCAGGACCTGCGCGACCTCGTGCGCGAAGTCCATGGCCGCGCGCTCGTCGCGGCGCAGCGCCATCGCAGTGCGCTGGTCCGTCCCCGGAGCGCGGCCCAGCCCGAGGTCGATCCGGTCGCCATGGACCGTCGCAAGGGTGCCGAACTGCTCGGCCACGACGAGTGGGGCGTGGTTGGGAAGCATGATGCCGCCGGCACCGACGCGGATCGTCGAGGTGCTCGCGGCGACGTGACCGACGAGGACCGCCGTCGACGACGACGCCACCCCGGTCATGTTGTGGTGCTCGGCCATCCAGTAGCGCCGGTAGCCGAACGCCTCGGCGGCGCGGGCCATCTCGGCCGTCACGCGGACCGCGTCGGCTGCGGTGGAGCCCTCGGCGACCGGCACGAGGTCGAGGACGTTGAGCGCCGCCCGGCTCTGGTCGGCGGTCACGGCTCGATGACCGCCCTGATGTCGGCGCCGAGCATCACCGTGCGGCTCACGGTGCACAGCCGGTCGTGCGACTTCCGGACGATGTCCGGCAGGATCGCCCGGGCCGCGTCGCCGCCCGCACCCCGTGGGTAGCTCACCCGGAAGGTCACGACGATGTCCCGCAGGTGGCTGCCCCGCTCGTCGGAGACCTTCTCAGCCTCGACCTCGACCTCGAACGACTCGGGCTCGGCCCGCCGCGCCGTGAGGAAGTCGACGTCGACCGAGGTGCAGCCCGCGATCCCGGCGAGCAGCAGCTCGACGGGCGTGAAGTCGGTGTCGTCGCCGCTCGAGACGGGAATGGTCCCGCCGCGCACGTTGGTCACCGTGTAGTGGCCCTTGTCCCGGCGGCCGAGGCTGATGCTGCGGTGGCTCGGCTTCTCCGGCGGCAGGTCGGCCGGGCGCTCCTCGTCGGTCGACATCCGCCCAGCCTACGACGGGCTCCCGTCGGGGATCATGGCGGGATGACGACCGACTGGGTGGCCTGGCACGACCCCTACGGCGATCCCTAGTCCCCTCTTTCCAGGCGGTTGCTCACGGTGCAGAGGCACATCCTTGGGTGGCTCGACGAGAGCGCGCCCCGCGACGTCCGGGTCCTCAGCATCTGCGCCGGCGACGGCCGCGACCTCCTCGGAGTCCTCCGGCAGCGCGGCGACGCCGGGCGGGTTACGGCCACCCTCGCCGAGATCGTCCCCGAGCTGGCCGAACGGGCCCGCGGCAGTGCGGACGCCGCCGGCCTCACGGGTATCGACTCCGCTGCGCCGACGCCGGCAACGCCGAGTCGTATGCCGGGTGCTCACCGGCCGACCTCGTCCTCCTTTGTGGGGTGCTCGGCAACATCTCGGACCGGGAAGTCGAGGAAGTCATCGCGCGGCTGCCCGACTTCTGCGCCCCGGGCGCCAGGGTGATCTGGACGCGCAGCCGGCGCAGCCCCGACCTGACCCCCACGATCCGGAGACGGTTCGGCGACCGCGGGTTTGGCGAGGTCGCCTTCGAGGCCCCGGCCGGCGTCCTGACGTCGGTCGGCGTGCACCAGCTGGCGCGGGCGCCGGAGCCGGCCACCCGGCATACCCGCCTCTTCACGTTCGTGCGCTGAGGAGGGGTGGCAGGATCGGGGTCGTGACCTTCGATGTAGCCGTCCTGCGCTCCCACTTCCCTGCACTGGCCGAGGGCGCCGCCCACTTCGACGGACCCGGAGGTTCGCAGGTGCCGGGACCGGTCGGTGAGGCGATGGCCGGGGTCCTCACCTCGGCGATCTCCAACCGCGGCACGGTGACCCGTGCGGAGCAGCGTGCCGAGGCCGTCGTCCGCGATGCCCGGGCAGCTCTGGGCCACTTCGTCGGGACGGATCCGCAAGGGGTGGT
>JAABUY010001210.1_pt1 | contig 36175 bp, 28 predicted proteins | sample 5560271 | NCBI WGS metagenome assembly JAABUY01 (sample SAMN10711886, study PRJNA513374) | rock metagenome | isolation source: Antarctica rocks | place: Antarctica: Victoria Land, University Valley
CCTTCCAAAACCATGGCGACAGCCAGCAATCGACATGCCTCGCGAGCAGACCGCCGCTGGCGGGCCAAACGCCGCAAATCCAAGGCAGGAACATCGAGCCGGGTAATTTCAACAGGCCGAACCATCGTCACTCTCCGCGTTGCGCCGACCAAGTGAATCAGACCGCACCGCGTCGTGGAAATCCCCTACGAGTCAGAAATTACGGCGGATGGTATAACCTGTAAACGGTCGTGCTAAATGGCGCGATTGTAGTCACGCTAGATGGCGCGCGTCGAAGTCGATGATCGTCTGCCAGCGGCGCAAAGTGGTGGAAAGCCGCCGTTCAGGTGCTAGAAGCATCCGACATGCCTGTATTTTCGCAGACCCATCCGCGTCGCGCCTTCATCGCCGACACCACAGCCCTCATCCTGTTCTTTACAACGACAGGGATCATCAACGAGCGTTTCGTCGCGGGCATGACCTGGGAGCAGGTACTCCATGCTCGGTTGCTAGGTGCGGTCCTTATGGTTCCCGTTGGGCGTCCCTATGGCATGTGGCGTGACTGGCTCATGTAGCGTGCTCAACCAGATCGCCTATCGCAATTGCTTTGGGATAGCCTTGCGTTGGTAAGCTTTCAAGTACCGATCTACGCGGCGATCATTGCGATAAGTGGTGCGTCGGGGCCAGGTCTACTTCTGGGGGTAGTTGGGGCCACCGTTATGATGTTTGCACTGGGCCATCCCTATGGCGCCTTTCTGAATTGGGTCAGAGCACTGTTTGCGCTCCCCCCGGGCGGCACGCAGCCCATGAGCCTCAACAGCTGATGCCGAGTTCGCTAAGGATCGCTTCCTGCCACTACGCCGCCGCGGGCTTGGTCTCGGCCGATCGGACATAGGCATATAGCGTCGGCTTTGAGATGCCGAGCATCGAGCAGATCCTGGCGATTGACATCGTGTTCTCGTGGTAGAGCTTGACCGCCAGGTCGCGCTTGTCTTTGTTGAGCGCGGTCGGCCTGCCGCCCTTCTTTCCGCGCGAACGTGCCGCGGCCAATCCTGCCTGGGCCCGTTCACGGATCAGGTTGCGTTCGAACTCCGCCAGCGCGCCGAACAGGTGGAAGGTGAGCTTGCCCGAGGTGGTCGCCGTGTCGATCACCTCGTGAAGGCTGAGGAACCCGACCCTTTGGTCTTCAAGGTATGTCATCCAGCCGATCAGGTCGCGCAGCGATCGGCCGAGACGATCGAGCCGCCACACCACTAGCGTGTCGCCGGCGCGCAACTGCTCCTTCACCTTTTCCAGCCCAGGGCGGGCCGCGACCGATCCGGATGCTTTGTCCGTGATGACCTTCTCGCAGCCGGCGGCGAGAAGCGCGTCTTTTTGCAGGTCGAGGTTTTGCTCGACGGTCGAAACCCGCGCATAGCCAAGCTTCATGGCTGGCCGTCCAACCCGAGCTTAGCGGTCCCATATGGGAAGAAAGCCGTCATGGGCGGGATTTTGTTGCCATAGTTTTCTTTACCGGGTAGATTTACGCCGAACTGGCCGCTTTAGCAACGTGACTGGATTCGCATGTCGATGGGCAGACAAACCTCCGTTTTCTTTACTTACGCAATAGGCTGCCGGCGGTGACGCATCCGGCGCTCGTTCCGCCGCTGGCGATCGAGCGCTACCGCATCCTCGAACTGCACTTGGCCGATGACATCCCCCTTGCAGACCTCGCCCGCGTCGGCTTGGTGAGCGAACGAACATTGCAGCGTTGGCTCGGGCGCTACCGCGCCGAAGGTCTCGCCGGCCTTGCCCGGCTTCCACGCACAGACCGTGGCAAGCGACATCTGCCGGACCATCTGGCCGCACTTACCCGCGATCTTGCCGTCCGGCGCCCACGGCCCCGGTCGCCACCATCCACCGCAAGGTGCAGGAACTCGCTGTCGCGGAAGGGCATGGGGCACCAAGCTACTCGGCCGTGGCGCGTATTGTCAGGGCAATACCTGCAAGTCAGATCGCGGCAGCCTCCGATCCGGCCGCCTACCGCGACGAGCACGAACTGGTGCATCGGCGCGAAGCCGCGGCATCAAATGAGATGTGGCAGGCGGACCATAGCGTCCTTGACATTCTCGCCTTCGACGACGCCGGAAGCCCGGCCCGCCCCTGGCTGACCGTCGTTCTCGACGACCACAGCCGGGCCATCGCCGGCTACTTCATCAGTCTCGACGCACCGAGCGCCCTCAACACGGCGCTGGCCTTGCGCCAGGCGATCTGGCGCAAGGCCAATTCCGAATGGATTGTCAGCGGCATCCCCGAACAGCTCTACGTCGACAACGGCTCGGATTTCATCTCCGAGCATATCGAGCAGGCGTGCATCGTGCTTAAAATCCGCCTTATCCATTCGCTCCCGGGCCGTCCTCGCAGGCGCGGCAAGATCGAGCGGCTGTTCCGAACTATCAACGATATGCTCCTGCCGGACTTGCCCGGGCACCTGATCGCGGGAAAGCCGCTCTCGGCGCCAGCACTCACGCTCGATGAGCTGCGAGCACGCTTCGAGGCGTTCGTGTGCGATGTTTATCATCGCCGCCGGCATGGCAGCACCGGGGAGCCGCCGATCACGCGATGGCAGAAGGGCGGGTTCCTGCCTGCCATGCCTGACAGCCTCGAACAGCTTGACATGCTGCTCGTTCACGTCCCCAAATCCCGCAAGGTCCTGCGCGACGGCATCCGCTTGATGGGCAGGCGCTATGTCGAGCCCACGCTCGCCGCTTTCGTCGGCGAACAGGTCGAGGCGCTGTACGACCCGCGCGACCTGACCGAGATTCACATCTACCACGAAAGCAGGTTCATCTGCCGCGCGCTCAGCCCCGAACATGCGGGCAATCCATCGCTACGTGCGATCCAACGGGCGCGACGAGGTGTGAAGGAGCGCGACAAACAGGCGCTTGCCACCACGGAGGCCTCCGATGCCGACCAAGAGGATACGGCTCCCCGGCCCACTACCTGCCGGGGGCTCCGGCTCTACGCCGCTGACGATTGAGTTCCCGGTTGGACAGCCGTTCTTGAAGACGCGCGAACATGCCCGGTTCGTCGAGTTCGCCGAAGCCTGCTCCCGTTACCGCTATATCGGCGTGTGCCATGGTCGACCCGGCGTAGGAAAAACACGATCGGCGCGCGAGTTTTCCGACTTCCCCGACCTACGGGAATATGGGGCGTGCAGCGCGGTATCCGCTGCTCTCGGCGAGAAGGTCGCACGGTGCAAAGCCATCTTCTACACGGTTTCGGTCAGCAACACGCCCAAGACGCTCGACATGGGCCTAGGCGTCAGCCTGACGAAGTTGGGCTATGCCCGATTAACGGTCGCTGCCGGCTCGCTCGACGGCGTAACTTACGATGCCGCCCGCACCGCCTGCCCTCTCGTCATCATCGACGAAGCCGACCGCCTGTCCATCAAGTCGCTTGAACATCTGCGTGACCTGTCCGACCGACAAGGCTTCGGGCTCATCCTTATGGGAATGCCCGGCCTGGAGAAGCGGCTTGCCCGCTACGCTCAGTTCTACTCTCGGATCGACTTCGTCCATGAATTCAAAGCGCTCACCGAAACCGAGATGCGCCTTCTGCTCGCGACCCATGCTGGCGACTTCGGCATCACCTTCGATCCGACGCAACTCGACGCGATCGAGGCGCAAGCGGCGGTGATCCGCATCACGCGTGGCAACTTTCGGCTGATGGAGCGGCTATTCGCGCAGATGAGGCGCATCATGACCCTCAACCGCGTCGATGCAATGTCCGCCGACATCGTCCAGGCCGCATGCGACTGCCTCGTGATCAGGCCCGGCAACTGACAATTATCGCGATCAGAACGCCGCCAAGTACCGCGACCGTTTACAGCCTGGTCACGTTCGGATGTCAGCCGAGAATGCCGCTCGCATTTCGTAGGGTTGGTCTCGGCTGCGGCGCTTGGCACTGCGGTTGAACCCGGTGGCACGAGTACCATGGCATCAGGATCACGCTGGCCGTCCGCCCCGTAAACATCATGTCGGTCGTAACGTGTTCAACTAGCAAACGAGGCGATCGGACGTTCCACGTGGTCGAGCAAGGGAACGAAGAGCGAGCCGTCATCGGCATCGTTGGCCGTCAACTCCGCTGCGATGACCTGACCGGTATCGGCATCCAGTCCGATGTAGAGCGTTCGCCATGAGCGTCGACCTTGGAACCGTGCTTCTCAGCCAACCGCTCATCAAGCCCGGATCAGGCCCTCGGCCTGGCGCAGTGCTCGCCGGAACACCGCTCGTAGCGCCGATGCGGTCACGGTGGCAGGGCCGAGTAGCGCGGTTGCCCGCAGCGAGCGGATCGTGGATCAGTCCACCATCATGTGCGGCCCGTTTCGCGGGCCGTTGCCACCGGCCTCGCTGCGGCAGTACAGGAACTGGACGTTCGAGAAAGCTTTCGCATGCCAGATGACAATGCCGCCCTGTTTGGTCGGTTGCGGGACGGAGCTGGGCCACTCTGGGCCGGTTACGTCGGCCACCCTTTTGTGCGCGGATTAGCGGACGGTACGTTGCCGCAGGCCGCCTTCCGTCGCTACTTGACTCAGGACTACCTGTTCCTGATCCAGTTCGTCCGCGCCTACGCGCTGGCCGGCTACAAGAGCACCCGCCTAGAGGACCTGCACGCCGCCGCGTCCGGCATGGTCGCGCTGCTGGCCGAAATGCGGCTACATGTCACTTACTGCTCGGAATGGGGCTTGAGCGAGACCGAGATGGCGGTCGAACCCGAGGCGGTGGAAACCGTCGCCTACACCAGATTCGTGCTGGAACGCGGCACCGCCGGGGATCTGCTGGACCTGCACGTGGCTCTGGCACCCTGCATACTGGGCTACGCGGAGATTGGCACCGCCTTGTCGTCGTTAGTGGGCGCCGCCAACCCGTACGCCCCCTGGATCAACGCCTATGCCGGCGCCGAGTACCAACTCGCCGCCCGTGAGGCGGAGGCGGCGCTGCAGCGGATCGGCATCCGCTCGGGCGCGGCCGCGCGGATGCCCGATCTGCAGTCCGCCTTCGACACCGCGGTCCGGCTGGAGACGGCGTTCTGGCAAATGGGCTGGCAAAGCCGAGTTTAGGTTATCCGCGCCACTGGTCGTTGCAGTATTGACACCATGTCCCCATCACTCTCATTGGCGGCGCTCGACGTCCTGTTGTGCTTCGTGCGCGTGGTCGAGGCAGGCTCCTCCGCCGAGCCGGACGGTTGACCGGCACGACGACGCCGGGCGTCAGCCGGGTGCCACTGTTCGGCGACCCATTGCCTTGCTGCACCAAAGCAGCAGTTGAGCCGAATAGCCTAGGCATCGAGCTGCGGTGTCGCTGCTCGGCTGCTTTCTGAAGAAATCCCGTTCGCAACGAAGTTGTGCGCGAGCGCATGATAGACGCCCTCCGGGCAGATCAGCCGCGACGCTCCGTAAGCAATCAACGAGACGAGCATGAGTGGCAGAACCAGGGCGTGGTCGTTCGTCATCTCGGTGACGATGACGAACGCCGTAATCGGCGCCTGCACCACACCCGCGAAGTAGGCCACCATGCCCAGCACGACAAGCGCCGGCGCCGGCGCCCCCGGCAAGAGCGTGGCCACGTTCGCCCCCAGTCCCGCACCCACGGCGAGAGAGGGCGCGAAGATGCCGCCCGGGATCCCGCTGACCGAGGATGCCATGGTCGCGAGGAGCTTCAGCACTCCAAACGCGCCAGGAATGCCGCTGCCGCCCTGCACCAACAAACGCGCCTGAGTGTATCCGGTGCCGAACACCGCTCCGCCCGAGAGCAGACCGCACGCGGCAACCATTACGCCGCACAGCGCGGCGAACATGACACGGTGTCGCTTGATCGCACCGCCGAGCCTGCCGGGCATGCCGCGACCGAACAGGATGAGCACGCGGCTGAAGCCGCCGCCCAATAGGCCGCCGAGCACGCCAAGGATCGGGACCGCGAGCCATCCCTGCAGCCCGCCCAGGACAGCGTGGGTCGTCCCGAAGTAGGTGTAGTCACCCTGCAAGGCGAGAGACGTCACGCCCGCCGCGACCACCGCGCCGAGGATGACGCCGCTGGTCCGCGCTTCGAAGGAGCGGCTCATCTCCTCGATGCCGAACACAATGCCCGCGAGCGGCGTGTTGAAAGCGGCGGCAACGCCGGCGCTCGCACCCGCGAGGATCAACCCGGGCTGTCGCCGTGGCGACAGGCGCCCCAGCGCGAACATGATGGCTGCCCCTACTTGCACCGTCGGGCCCTCGCGTCCGATCGAGGCGCCGCACAACAGCCCGAGTAGGAGCAGGGCCATTTTACCCAACGCGCTCCTGATTGAGACCAATTGCTCCCGCGCCGCCGTCCCTTGAAGCTGGCGCGCGGCAATCGCCTGCGGGATGCCGCTGCCGCCGGAGTTTGAAAAGTAACGCAGGGCAAGCCAGCTCGACGCGGCAAAGCCGGCGGGGGTCAGTGCGAGCACAACAAGTGGCTGCCATGCGAGCATCGCCTGGAACGCCTCCCCTACTCTGTCTGCGGCGAGAGCGATCCCGACTGCTGCCACGCCAACAGCAAAGCCGCCCAGCACAAACAGGACTCGGCGCTGCCATCGCAATGACACGAGTCGAATGTGCCGCGCGCGCCGGGGGCTGAGTGACGGAAGGGGAAAACTTGGCATAGAGGCCTGAATAGCCGGCTAACGCATCGGCGCGATAGGCTTGGCTGGATTGGCCACCAGCGCTCCGCATACCCGGACTTGAGGTCGTCCAAGATGAGCTGAATACGGCGCAGCTAGGTCCCAGCGCGGCAGCTCGGTCACCGGCAACGCATCAATATGCCGCTTCTGCGCGAGCGCCAGCATCTGGTGGGCTCTGCGCGGTTGAGGTTCACGCCGGACATGATCTCCTCAGCGTGCCGACAACCTCATGGCCGGCACGCGTGGCGAATGTGGTGAGATCGCGCTCCTGGTGCGCAGGATTGTTCGGCTGTCGAGATCGGGCAACAGAGCGCAGCGCGCAATCCAATTGGACCCACGCTGTCGGGCGGCCCGCAAACGGCTGTTTCCGCTCGGACGCGAACCGTAACGGACAGACCTTACCCTGACTGGAACATGCCGGAGGATGACCGCTTGCTCGGCAAAGCGTGCAGGTTCAAACTACCTTCGTATTCATGGTTGATGAAGTGACCGCCGCAGCAATCCAACGCGCCTGCCATACGGGTGGCGAGTTGTCCGGCATCGTCGAGCTACGCCGGCACTTTCCGCTCATCACTGACAATGCTCACGCGCGGCTTTGCGTTCGAAGCATTGCGGGCTGGGCACCTCAATGTCTTACTGAGAAAGGATTGAGTGATTTCAGTAGGTTGTGATTCTGTCGGATTGTGAGCCACGACGGAACAACAATGCCCTGGACTGAAATCACCCGACCGCAGCATCGGCGGTCGGGGCTGCTTTACGCAAGCGACCTGACTGACGCCGAATGGCCTTTGATTAAGTCGTTCGTGCCACGACCACGCCGGTTTGGGCGGCGATCGACAGACCTGCGGCGGGTAGTGAACGCGATCTTCTATATCGCCACAACCGGCTGCCAATGGCGGCAGTTGCCGCGAGACTTCCCGCCCTACTCGACCGTGCAGGACTACTTCTACCATTGGGTGGAGGATAGGCGATGGGAGATCGTCAATCGCGCCTTGGTCATGGCTGCGCGTGAAAAGGCAGGGCGCGAGCCAAGCCTGACTGCGGGCGTGATCGACAGCCAGTCGGTCAAGACCACAGAAAGCGGGAGCGTTCGCGGCTTTGATGCTGGCAAGAGGATCAAAGGCCGCAAGCGGCACATCGTCACTGACACCGCCGGGCATTTGGTTGGGCTGGTCGTGCATAGTGCCGGCACTCAGGATCGAGACGGTGCACCTGCCGTCCTGGCCGCGATACGTCGGCTCTATCCCTGGCTGCGGCACGTCTTTGCCGACGGCGGGTATGCCGGTGGCAAGGTGCGCGATGCTCTGTCAACAATGTGCAGGTGGACGATGCAAATCACCAAGCGGTCCGACATCGCTCACATCCGGCGACTAACTCGATCGCTCGCAAGGGCATGATCGCAAACGCAACATTCTGAGTCAGACACTCAGAGTTCGTCTCGAAACGCCTTGGGTATGATCGTATGAGGGCTGGGCGGCCGGGCCAGATCGTGGTTCGTCGAGTTTGCGAAGACCTGACGAGAGAGCGATGTGGAACCCACCCCCTCCGCCGCCCTTCCACGTGCTTTGCGCGCGGAACCTTCAGCGGCTCCGCCCGCGCGCAGCGTAGCCGTGCGGGGCTGCGCCATGGAAGCGGCCTGACTGAAGCCGAATGGGCCATTTTTGGTCCGTTCCTCCCTCCCCAGGCGAGGTGCGGCCGCAAGCGGGCATACTCCATGCGGGAGGTCATCAACGCCATCTGCCACGTGCTGCGCGGTGGCGTTGCGTGGCGACTGATGCCCGATGCTTTTCCGCCCTGGCGTACGGTTTGTCGCTGGTTCGCCCGGCTGCGTGACGACGGCATATGGGAAACGATTAACCACCACCTCGTCATGCGGGACCGCGAGCGAGTAGGGCGCGAAGCGAGCCCGACCGCGGCCGTCATAGACAGCCTCCAAAGGCATTCCATCGGCTGGCCGATGGAACCTTGGCCTTCTCCGCCAAAGCGTCGAGACGACCGAGAGCGGCGGCGTGCGGGGCTACGATGGCGCCAAGAAGATCAAAGGGCGCAAGCGGCATGCGATGGTGGACACCGATGGCCGGGCGCTCAAACTCCAGGCCCATGCGGCCGACATTCAGGATCGCGACGGGGCCGGGCCGTTGCTGCGGGCATCGCGCTCGCGTTGGCCGTTCGTGCAACTCGCTTATGCCGATGCAGGACCAAGGGCCTCGCGTCGCGTCAGCCAGCTCAATCCGGGTCGAGATCGTGCACAAACCGGAACGCCAAGTTGGGTTCACTGTTTACGCGAGGCGCTGGGTGGTCGAGCGCTTCTTTGCCTGGATCAGGCGAAACCGCCGCCTGGCCAAGGACGTCGAGGCTACAATCGCCTCAGCAGAAGCATTCCTCCACGCCGCTTCCGCTATCCTCCTGCTACGACGGCTAGCTCGTCGAAAGACCGATTCGAGACGGACTCTCACATCGTGTCGATGCGGCTGCTGCCGTCGAGCAGATATAGTTCGTGATCGGTCTCGTCGTATTTCGCGCCGAAGCCGGAGCGCAGCAGCTCTTTGATGTGGCCGCGCAACGCCTCGTGTCGCGGTCGGCCGGCAAGCGCCCGGACCAGTTCGGGCAGTCGTTCGCTACGCCAGCTTGCTGTCACGGGCGCACGATGCGCGAGCGGATCGGGCGCGAGCGGATCGGGTTTGCCAAGGCTGGGCCGACTCGGGCTTGGCTGATAAGAAGCTGGCGTGTCAGCACAGCAGGCGGACCTGTTCGAAACCTCTTTGCGTGCCGGACGGCAACCCAGCGAGGAAATCGTGGCCATCGTCCGTGCCTGGCTGCACGCGGCCCTGGCGCTGGTCAAGTCGGCCGAGGCGATGCCTTGGGCGGACTAGCTCTCCATCATCCGCGAGGACAATGCGTTCTGGTTTGGCAAGGACGTGCTGCCGACGTCCGAGGGCGCGGCACTCTGGGCCGAGTTCGACGTGGAGATGAACCAGCTCTACGCCATCATGAATGAAGGCAAGGAACCCGACCTGGGCGACTGAGCGCGCAACTCCCCGGGCGGGCCGCCGTATGGTTCGGCATCGTCGCGGGAGAGTTCGACATGGCAGCGCAAGATCAGGTTTGGTTCATCACCGGCTGCTCGACCGGCTTCGGCCGTGAGTTAGCGCGGCTGGTGTTGACCGGCGGCAAGCGGGCTGTCGTCACCGCACGCGACAAGGCCAGCGTCGCCGACTTGGTGGGGGACGCCGGCGACCGTGCGCTGGCGCTCGACCTCGACGTCACCGACGGCGCGCAGGTCGCCAGCGCGGTGCAGGCGGCGGAGCGGCATTTCGGCGCCATCGACGTGCTCGTCAACAATGCCGGCTACGGTTACCAGTCCTCGGTCGAGGAGGGCGACGAGGCCGAGATACGGGCGCAGTTCGACGCCAACGTGTTCGGCCTGTTCGCGCTGACCCGCGCAGCGCTGCCCGGGATGCGGGCGCGGCATCGTGGACACGTCATCAACATCACCTCGGTCGCCGGCTTCGTTGGCTACCCGGGGTCCGGCTACTACGCCGCCAGCAAGCACGCCGTCGAGGGCTGGTCCGACGCGCTCGCCGCCGAGGCCGGGCCGCTCGGGATCAAGGTCACCTGCGTCGAGCCGGGACCGTTCCGCACCGATTGGGCAGGGCGCTCGCTAAAGCAGACTAGCAGCCGGATCGCCGACTACGCGGACACCGTGGCGTCGCGGCTGAAGCGCACCGCGGAAGCCAGCGGCACCCAGGCGGGCGACCCGGCGCGCGCCGCGGCGGCGATGGTGCAAATCGCCGAGAGCGACAATCCGCCGCGCCATCTCGTGCTCGGCGCGTTCGGCGTCGAGGCGGTGACCAAAAAGCTGCGGGAGGCGCTGGCCGAAGTCGAGGCGTGGCGCGAGACGAGCCTCGCCACCGACTTCCCGAAGCAGTGACGCCCTGCGCTTGGCTCCAGTCTCACTTGCGCCGGCCGCCAGTTCACCACCGACGTAAAACACTCTAGCAAGCAGCGATGCCCGAAACACGAAAACTCCGCCGGCCCCTGGTGCTGGCGTCCGTCATGGCCGCGATGTTCATGATCGCCATCGAGGCGACCATCGTGTCGACCGCGATGCCGCAGATCGCCGGGCAACTGGGCGACCTGCACCTGTATTCCTGGGTGTTCTCGGCGTTCCTGCTGACCCAGACCGCGACCACGGTGGTGTTCGGCAAGCTCGCCGACCTGTATGGCCGCAAGCCGGTGCTGCTGGTGGGCATCGCGGTGTTCCTGGCCGGTTCGGTGCTATGCGGCATGGCTTGGTCGATGTCGTCGCTGGTGGCGTTCCGGCTGCTGCAGGGAGTGGGCGCCGGCGCCATCCAGCCGGTCGGCCTCACCGTCGTGGGCGACCTCTACTCGGTGGAGGAGCGCGGCAAGATCCAGGGCTACCTGGCGAGCGTCTGGGGGGTGTCGTCGGTGCTGGGGCCGCTGGCCGGCGGATTGATCATCCAGCATGTCAGCTGGGCCTGGATTTTCTGGATCAACGTGCCGGTCGGGCTTGCCGCGGCGGCCGGGTTCATGGCCTTCCTGCACGAGGACGTGGCGCGCGTCAGGCATGGCGTGGACGTGGCGGGAGCGGCGTTGTTCGCCGCGGCGGTCGCCTCGCTGATGGTGGCGTTCACCGAAATCGGCACCGCCGATGCCGGCGCGGCGTTGGCCGCCGGCTGCGTGTGCGCCGTAAGCGCCGGGCTGTTCTTCGTGCAGGAGCGGCGCGCCCGCGACCCGATGGTGGCGTTCGCGTTGTGGCTGCGCCGACCGATCGCCACCGCCAACGCGGCCACGCTGCTGAGCGGCATGGCGATCATCGGCCTCACCGCGTTCCTGCCGATGTACGTCCAGGGCGTGTTGGGCCAGTCGGCTTTGGTGGCTGGTTTCGCGTTGACCATGATGGTGCTGGGCTGGCCGGTCGGCGCCACCATCGCCGCCAAGAATTTCTCCCGGTTCGGGTTGCGTGCGACGCTGCTGTTCGGCGCGGCGCTGCTGCCGAGCGGAGCGCTGGCGTTCGTGGCGCTCGGGCCGGGCGCGTCGCCGGTGGTGGCGGGCGTCGGCTCCATCGTCATGGGCTTTGGCATGGGCTTCCTCACCACCTCGGCCATCGTCATCATCCAGGGCAGCGTCGGCTGGGCCGAACGCGGCTCGGCCACCGCCTCCAACATCTTCTCGCGCAACCTCGGCAGCACGTTGGGCGCCACCGTGCTCGGCGGCGTGCTGAACCTGAGCCTGGCGCATCCCGGCCAAGGTACGGCGGTGGTCAGCTTCGACCAGATCCGGCGGCTGCTCGATCATCCAGGGTCGGCGGCCGGCGACGCCGCGGTGCGGTCGGCGCTCGGCCAGTCGCTCCACCTCACCTTTCTGGCGGTGTTGCTGATCGCGGTGCTGACGCTGGCGCTGGCGACGCTGGTGCCCTCGGTCGTCCTGCACAAGGAAGCGCGGAAGATGCCGGCCGAGTGAGGCGTGCGATTACCGGTGTCGGTCGAAGAAGCTCAGTACTGCAGCGTTGAAGGCATCCGGGTATTCCCACAGGAAGGCGTGGCCGCCCGGCGCGGTGGCCCAATCGGCGCCCGGTATGGCATCGCATAGCTTTCGCGACAGCCGCACCGGGATCAGCAGGTCGACTTCGCCCGCCAGCACCAGGGTCGGGACAGCCAGGCTGCCGAGCCGCGCTTCGGTGTCGTGAACCTGGATTGCGTGCAGCTGCGACAGGTAGGCCGGCAACTCCTGTTCGAGCACCGCCATTCCGGCTTCCACGTCCGCAAGGGGTGTTCCGCCCGCCTCGAAGAACTCCTGGGTGAATGCCCACAACGTCACGTCGCGCATCACCGCCGGCACGCCCATCGCCGGCGCCATGTCCGCCCACAGCGCGAACATGCGGCTGCAGAACGGTCCCGGCGCCGCATAGGTGCAGGCCAGCGCCAGAGAGGCTAGGTCGCCGCCGTAGGCGAGGGCGTACTCCTGGGCGATCATGCCGCCCATCGACACGCCCAGCATGTGAACCCGCGACAACCCGAGATGGTCGACCAGCGCCTTGGCGTCGGCGGCCATCAGCGCCGTGGTGTACGGGCCGGGTGGGCGGTCGGACTTGCCGATGCCGCGGTTGTCGAAGCGCAGCACGCGATAGCCGGCGCCGAGGAACGCCGGAACCTGCGCCGCCCAGCTCTCCAAGTCGTCGGCCAGGCCGTTGACCAGCACCATGGTGCGCTCGCCGTCGCCCTCGATGCGGTAGTGCAGGTCGATGCCGTTCAGGTTTGCGGTCGCCATGTTACTGCACCCATGCCACGTCACTGCACCCAAGATTGGGTGAACAGCCAATAGAACTGGCTGCTGAACACGAAATTGCCCACCCGCTTGGCCACGAAGTCGACATGTTTGGGCGCGAACAGCACCGCGAAATAGGCCATGTCGGTGACCGTGTGGTCGATCGCCGCCCACTCCTTGTTGGCGGCCTCGGGATCGGTGACGCCGGTGGCCAGCGCGTGCTGCATCCTGGCATCGAGCGCGTGGTCGCACATGCCGGACTCGTTGATCGAGGCGTCCGAGCCGGGGTGGAAGTCAGCGCAGCTGAACAGCACGTTGAGGTAGTCCGACGCCGCCGGGTAATCCTGGTACCACGCCGTCAGGCTGATCTGCACCTTGTTGTTGCTGTTCTGGATGTACTGCGTCTGGATATCCGGCGAGATCGCGTGCAGCGAGGCGTCGTAGCCGAGTTCGCGCAGCACGCTGGTCACGTAGGTGCCGATGTTGGTGTCGATCGGGATCGCCTGCACGATCACCGAGACTTTCTGGCCGGCAGTGCCGGACTGCTTCACCAGCGCCCGGGCGCGGTCCATGTCGGGGGCGCTCCACTCGGCTCCGGGATTCTTGGTGTACGGGCAGTAGGCGACGTGGCCGGGGAAGCCGGGCGGCAGGATCTGGCAGACCGGCACCGCCAGGTTGCGGCCGCCGAACAGGTTGATCGCGGCGCGGCGGTCGAGCGCGAAGGCGACTGCCTGGCGCGCGTACAGGTTGTCGAACGGCGGGATGTTGACGTTGAGCGGCAGGTAGTAGATCGCGGTCAGCGGGTTCAGGTGGGTCTGCGCCGCGAACTTGCCGCCGAGTTCGCCGAGGCGGTCGGCCGGCACCGGGTCGTAGGTCCAGTCCGCCTGGCCGTTCTCCACCGCGGTCACCTGCGCCTCGTCCTCCAGGCCGATGTCGTAGTTGACGCGGTCGGGATAGCCGTCCGGCTCGGCGTCGACGCTCCATTCCTTGAAGTACGGGTTGCGCGTCAGGACCATGCCGCTGCTCGGGTTGAAGCTGGCGATCATGTACGCGCCGGTACCGGGCACCGGCGCGTTGCCCTGGTCCTTGGGCGGCGTCGAGGCTGGCGAGACCGTGGCGTGCGGCACCGCCAGTTTGTCGAGGAACTCGGCGTCGGGCGCGGCCAGGTTGAAGGTGATCGTGCCGGTCGCGTCGTCGGCCGCGACCCCGCCCTCCAGCGTGCAGGTCGCCGGAGTTTTCAGGCAAAGATCGGCGCCGACGATGCCGGCGTACCAGGTCCCGGAGGTCGGCCCCACCACCTTGAAAATGCGCTGGAACGAGGCCACCACGTCCTTCGGCGTGACCTCCTGCCCGTTGGAGAATTTTATGCCGCGCCGCAGGGTGAAGCTGTAGGTGCGGCCTTCGTTGCTGACCTTCGGCATCGCGGCGGCGAGATCGGGGACGACCTTGAAGGCCTCCGTCCCCTGCGCTTTCTTAAACGCCATCAGGCCGTCATAGACCGCCTGGTCCATCTGCCAATATTGCAGGCTGTACGCAACATGCGGGTCGATAGTCCCGTTCGAGCCGCGCGCCACCAATCGCATCACGCCGCCGCGGTGCTGCTTCATTAGGGCCACGCGGTCGGCCGTGTCGGCGTGGGCCGCACTCGTCCCCAGCAGCATCGCGAACCCTAGCGCCCAGCCCGCTCGTCCCGCCATGTTCGCCCTGCCCTGCCGTTTCCGCCACCACACTAGCAAGTGGCATACCGGTCAAGCCGCGCCCGGTCGGTCAGGCGATGGCCGGCAACGCGGCGTCCACGACCTCGACCAGCGCTCCGGAGCGGACCAGCCCGGCGGCCAGCGCGATGTCCGGGGCGAAATAGCGGTCCTCGTCCAGCGTCGGCACCACTCGGCGCAGCGCCGCGCGGGCACGTTCCAGCGCCTCGCCGGAGCGCAGCGGCGCGTGGAAGTCGCAGCCCTGCGCCGCCGCCAGCAACTCGATGGCGACGACCTGCGCCAGGTTCTCGGCCATCGGGAGCAGCCGCCGCGCGCCGTGCGCCGCCATCGAGACGTGGTCCTCCTGGTTGGCGCAGGTCGGGATGCTGTCCACGCTGGCCGGATGGGCGCATTGCCGGTTCTCCGCCACCAGCGCCGCGGCGGTGACCTGCGCCACCATGAAGCCGGAGTGCAGCCCGGGTTGCCGGGTCAGGAACGCCGGCAGCCCGGACAGCGCCGGGTCGACCAGCAGCGCGATCCGGCGCTCGGCGATCGAGCCGACCTCGCACAGCGCCATGGCGATCATGTCGGCGGCGAACGCCACCGGCTCGGCGTGGAAGTTGCCGCCGGAGATGACCTCGCCCCCACCCTCGCCGCCTACCGCGAACACCAGGGGATTGTCCGACACCGCGTTGGCCTCGATGGCGAGGGTGGCGGCGGCTTGGCGCAGCAGGTCGAGGCAGGCGCCCATCACCTGCGGCTGGCAGCGCAGCGAGTACGGGTCCTGCACCCGCGCGTCGCCGGTCAGGTGCGAGGCGCGGATGGCGCTGCCGGCGAGCAACGTCCGCAGGCTGCCGGCGACCTCGATCTGGCCCCGGTGCCGCCGCGCCGCGTGGATACGGGGATCGAACGGCCCGTCGGAGCCGCGCGCCGCGTCGGTCGCGAGCGCTCCGGTCACCAGCGCCGCCCGGAACGCCCGCTCCGCCTCGAACAGCCCGGCCAACGCCAGCGCGGTCGAGACCTGAGTGCCGTTCAGCAACGCCAAGCCCTCCTTGGGGCCGAGCGTCAGCGGCTCCAGTCCCGCCGCCGCCAGCGCCGCCGTGGCCGGCATGACGACGCCCCGCCACGTCGCCTCGCCAACGCCGATCAGCGTCGCCGCGAGGTGCGCCAGCGGGGCCAGGTCGCCGGACGCGCCGACCGAGCCCTGGCCGGGGATGACCGGCAGCACGCCGCGTTCGAGACAGGCCTGGAGGTGCGCGAGGGTTTCCCAGCGCACTCCGGAGACGCCCTGCGCCAGGCTCGCGACCTTCAGCGCCATCGTCAGCCGCACCACCGCATCGGGCAGCGGCGCGCCGACGCCGGCCGCGTGCGACAGCACAATGTTGCGTTGCAGGGCGGCGAGATCGCCATCGGAGACGCGAACGCTGGCCAGTTTGCCGAAGCCGGTGTTGACGCCGTAGACCGGCGCGCCCTGCGCGATGATCGTCGCCACCGCGCGCGCCGCCGCCTCGACGCCGGGCCGACATTCGGGATCGCCGGCGGTGTCGGCGCCGAAGTAGATCGCCCGCCAGTCGGCGAGCGGGACGGCTCCGGCGATGAGGCGGATAATGGATTGCATGCCGCGCAATGCTTACACCGCCGGGCGGGCGCTCGCCATAGATTGCCCCGAAACCAGCGAACGTAGGGTGGAAGAGTGAAGCGTATTCCGCCGCTTCGGAGCGCCTGGAACGGCGGAAGGCGCTACGCTTTTCCGTCCTACCAAGTCGGTTTGCCGGGAACCGACGTGGAAGAGTTTAAGCTGCCACCGCGTCCGCCCTGGCGGCGCCGCGCTCGCCCATCGGGCGCTCGGGTCCGGTGGTGCTGTCGCGGGCGGTCTGCCGCTCCAGCTCGGCATTCAGCTCGGCGCCCAGCAGCACCACGATGGCAGAAATCCAGATCCAGGTCATGAACCCGATCGCTGCGCCCAGCGAGCCGTAGGTCTTGTTGTAGCTGCCAAAGTTGCTGACGTAGAACGAGAACGCCAGCGACACGACCACCCACAGCACCGCGGCCACGCCGCCGCCCCAGCTGACCCACTGCCAGCGCGCGCGCTCGCGGCTCGGGCCGTAGCGGTAGATCACCGACAGCAGCCCGGCGACCACGACCAGCATCAGCGGCCAGCGCAGCAGGTCGAGCAGCGTCTTTGCAGTCTCGTCCAGGCCCACGAACTGCAACGCGACGGGGAGCACCACCACCGCCGCCATCGCCAGCAGCACGAACACCAGGCTGGCGACCGTGAACCCCAACGTTATCAAAGTCAGCCGCACGTAGCCGCGCTTCTCGTGCTCCTCGTAGACGACGTTCAGCACATCGAACAACGCCTTCATCGCGGCGTTGGCGCTCCACAGCGAGGTCGCCAGGCCGATCGCCAGGCCGAAGCCGAGCTTGCCGCCGCCGTTCGAGGCGACCCGCGTGACCTGGTCCTTGACGATGTCCATGCCGCCGCCCGGCATTACCCCGGACAACGCGCCCAGCTGTTCGGACACCGTCTTGGGATCGGCGAACAGCCCATACAGCGACACCAGCGCCGCAATCGCCGGGAAGATCGCCAGCAGCACGAAGAACACCACTCCGGCAGCCTCGGCCAGCAGCCGGTGTTCGGAGAACTGGTGCGCGACCCGCTTCAGCACCGCGAGCCAGCCATGCGCCGGGATTTCAGCCGGCGAGCTGGCCATGCCGCCGGCACCGGGTGCGGCCGGCAACGCTGCATCGTGCCGTGGCATCGGCAATGCCGGCGGCTGGCCGGCGGGGCTGCGGGCCAGCACAAAGCCGGCGCCGGTCAGCAGGCATATCGAGACGAGGTCGAGGGGGCGAGGCTTGCGCATGGTGTCTGTCCTGCCGACCCGTGCTCAAAGGTTAAGCAGGCGACAAGTTCCGTAACCGGGCGGGTTTGCCGGCGGACTACTCGCCGGCGATGCGGGCCGCCTCCGGCGGCGGGGTGCGGCGGACGCGCAGGCGGCGGATGCGGCGGGCGTCGACGTCGAGCACGCGGAACTCGAAGCCGGACGGATGGCTCAGCACCTCGCCGCGCGCCGGCACCCGGCCGGCCAGGGTGAACACCAGCCCGCCCACGGTGTCGATGTCGGCCTCGCGCTCGTCCTCGGTCAGTACGCTGCCCAGCCGCGCCTCGAAATCTTCCACCGGCATGCGGGCGTCGAGGTCGAGCGAGCCGTCGGCGCGCTCGGTCACCATCGGCCCCATGATCTCGTCGTGCTCGTCGCTGATGTCGCCGGTGATGGTCTCCACTAGGTCCTCGATGGTGACCAGCCCGTCGATGCCGCCGTACTCGTCGACCACCAGCGCCAGGTGCATCCGCGCCTGGCGCATCTGCAGCAGCAGGTCGAGCACCGGGACCTGCGGCGCCACCATCAGCGGCCGACGCAGGATCGCCGACAGGACGAACGCCTCGGGACGGCCGACATAGGCGATCACGTCCTTGATGTGGACCATGCCCAGTATGTCGTCGAGCTGGTCGTCGTAGACCGGCAGGCGCGAATGGCCCTCGCTGCGAATCTGCGCCAGCGCCTCGTCAAGCGTCACGTTGGCACGCATGGCGACAATGTCGGCGCGCGGGATCATCACGTCATCGGCGGTGGTCTCGCGCAGCCGCAGCACGTTGGCCAGCAGCGCCCGCTCCTGGCGGTCGAGTTCGGGGGCGACGCCGGGCACGCTGACCGCCTGCCCGGCCTCGTGCACCAGTTCGGCGATGCTGGCGCGCACCGACTGCTCGCCGCCGCGCCGCCGCAGCCTGCTGCGGAGCCGGGTGATCAGGCCGTTGCGCGTGACCGTCGCGCGCGGGGCGGCGGTCACCGGCCGCGCCACGGGTTTGGCACTCCGATGCCGGCGAGGATGCGGCTTTCCAGCATCTCCATCCGCCGCGCCTCGCCGGCATGATGGTGGTCGTGGCCATCCAGATGCAGGCAGCCATGCACGACCAAGTGCGCCAGATGGTGCGCGGGCCGACGGCCGGCGGCTGCGGCCTCACGGCGCACGGTGCCCACTGCCAGGATGATCTCGCCGGGAGCGCCGCGCGCCGCCGGCTCGAAAGTCAGCACGTTGGTCGGCCGGTCCTGGCTGCGATGGGCGGCGTTGAGCCGGCGCACCTCGCGGTCGCCGGAAAGCACGACGTTGGCGACGGTCCCAGCGGCCCGCATCGCGCGGACGGCCACCGCCTCGGGGCGGCGCACCAATCGGCGCCAGGCGGCATCCTCGACCCAAACCCGGTTCCCCGCCGAAGCGGGGCCGCTACTGTCGTCAGTCATAAAGTGGGGCGTCAGTCATAAAGCGGGGCGTCGGTCACGGGTCGGAGTTGCTCATCATTTGCTGGCGTCGGTTGGGGCGGTCGGGATTGGAGCGGCAGCAATCGAAGCGGCAGGTCGGGCGCGCTGGCGGGTCTCCTTCTCCGCCACGGCGCGCTGGTCGTAGGCGTCGACGATGCGCGCGACCAGCGGGTGGCGCACGATGTCGCGCTTGTCGAAACGACATACCCCGATTCCGGCCACGCCCTCAAGCGTGTCGAGCGCGTCGCGCAGGCCGGAGCGGGTGCCGGGCGGCAGGTCGATCTGCGACAGATCGCCGGTGACCACCATGCGGGTGCCCTCGCCCATGCGGGTCAGGAACATCTTCATCTGCACCGGCGTGGTGTTCTGCGCCTCGTCCAGAATGACGAAGGCGTGCGCCAGGGTGCGGCCGCGCATGAACGCCAGCGGCGCCACCTCGATCTCGCCGGTGGCCATGCGCCGGATCATCTGGTCGCCCGGCATCATGTCGCCCAGCGCGTCGTACAGCGGGCGCAGGTAGGGATCGACCTTTTCCTTGAGGTCTCCCGGCAGGAAGCCGAGCCGCTCGCCGGCCTCGACCGCCGGGCGGCTGAGCACGATGCGGTCGACCTGGCCGGATTGCAGCATGGCGACGCCCTGCGCCACCGCAAGGTAGGTCTTGCCGGTGCCGGCCGGGCCGATGCCGAACACCATCTCGTGCCGGCTCAGCTGGTCCATGTACTCGGCCTGGCCGGGGCTGCGCGGGGCGAACGCGCCGCGCTTGGTGCGGATCGCCGGCAGCTCGGACAGCGGCAGGCGGGACTCGTCCAGCTCGCCCATGCGTACCGCCGCGTCGACGTCGGACAGGCTTACCGCCTGGCCGCGTTGCAGGCGGCCGTACAGCCCGTTCAGCGCCACCACCGCCGCCTCGACCCGCGACGGCTCGCCGGCCACTGCCACGCGGTTGCCGCGGCACGACAGCCGCACGCCCAGCGCTTGTTCCAATCGCACGAGATGCCGGTCGTGATCGCCCAACAGCAACGGCAGCAGCGCGTTGTCGTTGAACTGGAGAGTGGCTGCCTTGCCCGCGGTTGCGGCCTGGGCGGGGTTGGCATGGATCACGGGGCCGGCCACGGGGGCGGCGATCTGGTTCAAGCGCAAATTTGCTCCGGTTGTTGGGGGTGCAGCCGTCCAGTAAGTGAGTTGGGGTTTCCGGCGAGGATCGTCACCGGCAGCACGGAGCCGATATGCTGCAGCGGCCCGTCGACGTGGACCGGTTGCAGCCATGGCGTGCGGCCGCCGATCTGGCCCGGGCGGCGTCCCGGATGGGTGAACAGCACCGGAACGTCGAGGCCGGCGGCGCCAGCGTTGAATGCCGCCTGTTGCCGGGCGAGCAGCGCCTGCAGCACTTGCAGCCGGCGGTCTTTCTCCGCCTCGTCGACTTGGCCCGGCGCTGCGGCGGCGGGCGTGCCGGGACGCAGCGAATATTTGAAGCTATAGGCCTGCGCGAAGCCGACCGCGCGGACCAGGTCGAGCGTCAGTTCGAAGTCAGCTTCGGTTTCGCCGGGGTGGCCGACGATGAAGTCGCTGGAGAACGCTATGTCGGGCCGCGCCGTACGCAGCCGGGCCACGGTTTCGAGGTACTCCGCGACGGTGTGGCGGCGGTTCATGGCGGCCAGGATGCGGTCCGATCCCGACTGCACCGGCAAATGCAGGTATGGCATCAGCGCCGGCAGCTCGCGGTGGGCGGCGATCAGCGCCGCGTCCATGTCGCGCGGGTGCGACGTGGTATAGCGCAGCCGCAGCAGCCCCGGGATGTCCGCCAGCGCCCGCAGCAGCGCCGCCAAGCCGGCCGGCTGGCCATCCGGGCCGACGCCGTGCCAGGCGTTGACGTTCTGCCCCAGCAGCGTGACCTCGCGCGCGCCCAGCGCCACCAGGTGCCGCGCCTCGGCGACGACCGCGGCGACCGGCCGGCTGCTCTCGGCGCCACGGGTGTACGGCACCACGCAAAAGCTGCAGAACTTGTCGCAGCCTTCCTGGATGGTGAGGAAGGCGGTGACGCCCGGGGGCGTCGAGACCTGAGGCAGGTGGTCGAACTTGTCCTCGGCCGGGAAGTCGGTGGCGATCACCGCACCGGCGGCGCGGCTGGCGCGGACGACCATCTCCGGCAGCCGGTGGTAGGTCTGCGGGCCGAGCACGATGTCGACGTACGGCGCGCGCGCCAGGATCTCGGCGCCCTCGGCCTGCGCCACGCAGCCGGCGACCGCCAGCACCATGCGCCCGCCGGCCTCGGCGCGGGCCTGCTGCAACAGCCGCAGCCGGCCGAGCTGGGAGAACACCTTCTCCGCCGCGCGGTCTCGGATGTGGCAGGTGTTGAGGATCACCATGTCGGCGCCCTCGGGCTCCGGCACGCTCCGGTACCCCAGCGAGGCCAGGGTCTCCGCCATGCGGCCACTATCGTAGACGTTCATCTGACAGCCCCAGGTGATCACGTGCAGGCGCTTGGGGCTTGGTGGGGTGGTCAACCGCTGATCCTCCGTCCCGCCCCGGCGACGGGGAAGTTATCAGCAATGGTGCCGCCGCCAGTGTGGGTCAAGCGCAAGGGGCGGCGAAGCCTGGAGTCAGCGGATGCACGGACGCAGCGTCGCAGAGTTCGGGGTATTCTTGTCAAGGCTTCTGCGCGGCTGTCGCGTTCTGTTCATAAGCCGCAGCCTTATGCGAACGCCGGCTGGCCGGCAGCCTCCAGCTCCGGCGTCACGACGCCGAGCGGGCGCGCCGGGCGGTTCTGCCGCAACGCCGCGGCGCCATCGGCCACCGCGGTGAAGGCGGCCTGGGTCAACGCCTTGCGGTCGGCGAAATGGCGCGGGTCGAGCGGGGCATGCAGCAGCACGCTGGCGCGCAGCCCGCGATGCTGCGCCAGCCGCCAGAAATGCGAGCCGATATCCATGTCGCCGTACCAGGCGAACAACGGCCGCTGCGCCCGCCCGGCCGGCAGAAAGGCCAATCGGTCGTAGACCACCGACACCGGCTGCACCAAGGGCGGCAAGCCGTCGGGCGTGACCGGCTGCTCGGCCACCGACAGGAACGCCGAGCGGAACGGCATCACCCGCGAGCCGTCCGAGGTGGTGCCCTCGGGAAACAGGATCAGGTTGTCGCCTGCCTGCAACCGTCCCCGCATGTCGTCGCGCTCGCGGACGGTGGAGGCGCGGGTGCGCTGCACGAACACGGTGCGGCCGAGTCGCGCCACCAGGCTGATGACCGGCCAGACCCCGACCTCCCGCTTGGCGACGAAGCAGCCGTCCAGCCGCCCGCCCAGCACCAGGATGTCGAGCCACGAGGAATGGTTGGAGACGAACACCACCGGCCGACCGGCGGAGGCCCGCGCCGGCGACGCCCCGATGACCCGCACGCGCAGGCCGAGCAGCCGGCACATCACCGACCAGTAGGCGCGCGCGAAGGCGACCTTCGCGTGGCCCGGCAGCAACAGCAGCAGCGCCTGGACCGCGGCGCCGAACGCCGTCCACAGCGCAATCAACAGGCCACGGCGCACCGCGCGCAGCGGGCGCGAAAAGCGGCGGCCGGCGATGGTCGGCAGCACGAAGCCATCCTCTTCGCCGCCGTCGGGCATGCGGCGGAGCAGCGGCAGGCGCTTCGGCCTCAGGCTGCGGATGTCTGACTGCATGGGATCGATGGAATACCGCGTGGGGCGCCGTGTCACAATGACGGCGCGATGATGATTGGGCGAAGTCCGCGTGACGCGCCCTCGACGCCGGCTAACGGGCGCGCAATGAATTTCTTTGCCTGCCGGTAGCTGCGCCATTGCCAAACAGGCCGCCACGAAGGCGTTATGGGGCGCGATGGTGCCGCCAAGTCCCCGCTCAGCCAAATCCAGCCTGGAGTGGACCATGCGCCGGAGGCTGGCCGTGGCGACGCTGGCCAGCCTTGTTCCTCTCGGATCGGCGTTGACGGCCGATCCGCAGCCATACCGCGCGACGGTGGCCTCGGTCGGCAACCCGGCGCTGGACCAGGCGATCAAGGACTCCGCCACGCTGCTGACGCTGCACGACCGCGCGCCGGTCGGGCCGTTCGCGCTGGTGGCGCGGGCGCGCGGCGACGTCGGGCGCATCACCGCGGCGCTGCACAGCTACGGCTACTACCTCGGCAGCGTCGCCGTGACGATCGCCGGTCGCCCGCTGGACGATCCTGCCCTGCCGACGCTGCTCGACGCCACGCCGGCCAGCGAGACGGTTGCGGTACGGGTCAAGCCGACTGCCGGAAACCTGTTCCATATCGGCCGCGTGAGCCTGACCGGCGACGCGCCGCCGGAGTCAGCCGGCCTGCTCGGGCTTGCCCCGGGCGTCCCGGCGCGTGCCGCCGACGTGCTGGCGGCGCGCGACCGGCTGTTGGGTGGGCTGCTCGCTGAAGGCCGCGCGCTGGCCCGCGTGCAAGCCCCTGCGGCGACGCTCGACATCGCGCATGACGCCTTGGATGTCTCGTTCGCGGTGGCGGCCGGGCCGCGGCTCGACCTCGGGCCGGTCGCCATCTCGGGCGAGGTCCGGCTGCACGAGAGCTACCTGCGGCGGCGCCTGCTGCTGCGGCAGGGCCAGCGCTACGACCCGGCGGCAATCGAGAAGGCCCGCCAGGACCTGGCGGCGGTGCCGGCGCTGGCCTCGGTGCGGATCACCGAGCCGGACACGCCCGACGCCGCGGGACAGCTTCCGGTCACCGTGGCGGTGACCGAGCGGCCGCTGCGGGCGGTCAATTTCGGCGCCGCCTACGCGACCGACCTGGGCGGCAGCGCCACCGCCAGCTGGACCCACCGCAACCTGTTCGGCAACGCCGAGACGCTGACGCTGAGCGCCGCGGCCACCGGGCTCGGCGGCTCGGCGACGCGCCAGCCGGGCTACGACGTGGGAGCGCTGCTGACGTTGCCGGACTTCCTGGCGCGGGGGCAGTCGCTGGCGTTCGGCGCCTCGGCGGTAAAGGAGTACCTCGACGCCTATAGCCGCACCGCGGCGCTGGCCAACGCGACGCTGAGCCGCAAGGTCTCCGAGACCCTGACGCTGAGCGGGGGCGTGGCGCTGGAGCTGGCGCAGATCACCCAGGAGGGGCAGATCAACACCTACGACCTGGTGCAGCTGCCGCTGATCGCCGCCTACGACGACACCGGCTCGCTGTTCGACCCGGTGCATGGCGTGCGCGCGACGCTGACGCTGACGCCCTCGGTCGATCTCAGCAACCGCCGGGCGGGGTCGTCCACAATCGGGCCCGCCGGCAACGGGTCGGAGTTCGTCATCGTGCAGGCCAACGGGTCGACCTACCTCGACCTCGGGCGGACGCTGCTGGGCGCGACGCCGGGGCACAGCGTGGTGGCGGTGCGCGGGCTGGTCGGCTCCATTTCCGGCGCCAGTACATTCGACCTGCCGCCCGACCAGCGGTTCTACGCCGGCGGCGGCGGCACCGTGCGCGGCTTCCGCTACCAGTCGATCGGGCCGAGCTTCGCCGACCGGCGGCCAATCGGCGGCACCTCGATCGAGGTCGGAACCGTCGAGCTGCGGCAGCGTTTCGGAGCAAGCTATGGCGCGGTGGCGTTCGTCGACGCGGGCAAGGTAGGGCCGTCCTCAACGCCGTTCAGCGGCAGCACCGGCGGCGGGGTCAAGGTCGGGGCCGGCGTGGGCGCCCGCTACTACACCTCGATTGGGCCGATCCGGGCCGACGTCGCGGTGCCGCTGAACAAGGACCCCAATCAGAAGACCGATCTAGTGGAGCTGTACATCGGCATCGGACAAGCTTTTTGAAAACGGTGGCCTTTTGAAACGGGTGCTGAAATGGCTGCTCGGCATCGTCCTGGCCGTCGTGCTGTTGCCGTTCGGGTCGATCGGGCTGCTGCTGGCGGCGCTCAACGTCGCGCCGGGGCAGCGCCTGCTGGAGCGTCAGGTCAGCTCGCTGAGCGGCGGCACGGTGCTGCTTTCCGGGGTCTCCGGCTGGTTCCCCGGCGCGCCGCGCATCGGCCGCATCGAGGTCCGCGACGCCCAAGGTCCATGGCTGGCGATCGAGGGCGCGGCGCTCGACTGGTCGCCGCTGCGGCTGCTCGGACGCGACGCCGCGGTGCGGGTGCTATCGGCCGACCGGGTTTCGGTGCTGCGCCTGCCGGTCAGCAACGCCGCCGGCACCTCCTCGGGCGGCACCTTCCAGCTGCCGGTGCGGGTCGATGTCGATGCGTTGCATGTCGGGCGGCTGGAGCTGGCGGCGGCGGTTGCCGGGACCGCTGCGGTGGCCAGCGTCGACGGTGCGGCGCACCTGTCGTCGCTGACGCAGGGCGACGTCGACGTTTCGCTGCACGCGCTGGATGGGCCGGGCGGCAGCTACCGGCTGAGCGGGCATGTCGATCCGGCGGCGGTCCGTGCCACGCTGTCGGTGCAGGAGCCGGCGCACGGCCTGGTCGCCGGGTTGGCGCACCTGCCCGATCTGGGCGGGCTGTCGGTGCAGGCATCGCTCGACGGACCGTGGCAGGGGGCGATGACGAAGCTCGCGGTGGCGGCCGGCGGGCTGCGGGCCGACGCGCACGGCAGCATCGACCTGAATGGCCGTGCCGCCGACCTCGACGTCACCGCCAGCGCGCCGGCGATGGCCCCGGCGCCGGGCGTGGCGTTCAGCGCGGTGTCGCTCGACGCCCATGTCCACGGCCCGCTTACGGCGCCGGACCTGCGCGGCAGGCTAGTGGTGGATGGATTGGCCGCCAGCGGGGCCGCGGTGCGCCATCTGACGGCCGACATCAGCGGCAACCAGGGCGCCGCGGCGCTGGCCGGGCGGGTCGAGGGCCTGCGTATCCCGGGACCCCGGCCGGACTTGCTGGAAGCGGCTCCGCTGCTGCTGCACGCCGATGCCCGACTCGACCAAGCCGAGCGGCCGGCGAGTTTCAGCCTTTCGCATCCGCTGCTCTCGGTACGCGGTACGGCGCAGACTGGCGGCACCGTTGCGGCGCAGGCGCATGTCGAGCTGCCGGACCTGACGCCGTTCGCGGCCATTGGCGGCGTCGACCTGCAAGGCGGCACGGCGTTCGACCTCAGGGCGTCGACGGGCAACGGCAACAGCGACATCGTGGTCGACGGTACACTCGGGCTGACCGGCGGCATGGCGCCGGCGCCGGCGCTGATCGGCAAGCAGGCGCGGTTCGGCGTCACCGCCGCGCTGCACGGAGCGGATGCGAGCCTGTCGCGGCTGACGCTGGACGGACGCAGCGTCAGCCTGCAGGCCAGCGGCGGCTTGGCTGGGGGGCGGCGACTTGACCTTACTGCGGCGGTGGCGCTGTCCGACCTGCACGACCTCGCCGCGACGCTGGCCGGCAACGCGGCGCTGCACGCCCGCGTCCAGGGGCCGACCGACAACCTGGCGTTGCAGGCCGATTTGGCCGGCGACGTCGCCACCAACGGCGTGCCGCGCGGCCATGTCACCGCCAACGTCGCGGCGCAAGGCTTGCCTGGCGCGCCCACTGGAACCGCCGCCGCCGCGGGGCAGCTCGATGGCGCGCCGGTGGCGTTGGCGGCCAGCGTCACGCGGACCGCCGGGGGCGACACCGGCGTCACCATCGAGCGGAGCGACTGGAAAAGCGCCCACGCGCAAGGCGCGCTGACCCTGGCGCACGGCGCCACGCTGCCGCTCGGCCATCTCGAACTACGCATGACGCAACTGGCCGATCTGCGCCGGCTCACTGGGCAGGCGCTGACCGGCTCGGTACAGGCGCTGCTCGACCTCACGCAAGCGGACGGTCACGTCACGGCCGCCGCCAAGCTGCGCGCCGAGGGCGCCGGGCTGGCGGGAACCGCGTCCGTGGCGCATGCGGCCGTAGACGCCCGCGTGCTCGACCCGACCGGCGACATGCGGGTGGACGCCACGCTGGCGGCGGACGGGGTGCAAGCTCCCGGCATGACCGGCGGCAGCGTCAAGGTGGCCGTCGCCGGGCCGCAATCGGCGCTGGCGATCCGGATGCAGGCGAACGCCGGCGGGCTTGCCGGCGCGCCGGCCGCGGCGAGCGGCAACGCCGTGCTCGACCTGCCCGGCCGCGCGGTGGCGGTTTCGGCGCTGACGGCGAGCGGGCGTGGCCAGGCGCTGCGGCTGCTGGCGCCGGCGCGGGTGAGTTTTGGCGACGCGGTGGCGGTGGACCGGCTGCGGCTCGGGGTGGGCCGCGCCGTGCTCGACCTCGCCGGCCGGCTATCGCCGACGCTCGACGCCACCGCCAGCCTGCACAACGTCACCGCCGACTTGGCGCGCGTGGCGGCCCCCGACCTTCAGGCCGACGGCGTGCTCAACGCCCAGGCGCGGCTGACCGGCAGCCCGACGCGGCCGACCGGGACGGTGCGGCTGACGGCCGCCGGGCTGCACCTGCGAACCGGACCGGCCAGCTCGCTGCCGCCCGCCGCGATCACCGCCAACGCCACGCTGGCCGGCGCCACCGCGCGCGTCGCGGCAAGCCTGTCCGCCGGCCGCAGCAGGCTTAACGTCACCGGCACCGTGCCGGTGCAGGCGGGAGCCGCCATGAACCTGCGCGCCGCCGGCGGCATCGACCTGGCGCTGCTCGACCCGATGCTGAGCGCCGCCGGTCGCCGGGTGCGCGGGCAGCTGACGCTCGATGCCACCGCGACGGGCACCCTGGCCGCCCCGGTGGCGTCCGGCTCGGTGCGGCTGGCCAATGGAGAAGTGCAGGACTTCGCCCAAGGCCTCCACCTGAGCCGGATCGAGGCGCTGGTCGAGGGCAGCGGCGGCAGTGTCCGCATCGCCAGTCTCACCGCGCGCGCCGGCGAGGGCAGCATCTCCGTCGACGGCAGCGTCGGGCTGAAGCCGCCGATGCCGGTCGACCTGCGGATCACGGCCAGCCGCGCCAAGCCGCTGGCCAGCGACCTGCTCACCGCCGTGCTGGACGCCCAGCTGTCGTTGCGCGGCGACCTGGGCGGGCAGCTCGCGGCGGCCGGGCGGATCGTCATCGACAGCGCGCAGATCCGCGTCCCGGAGCGGCTGCCGGCCAGCCTGGCCACGCTCAACGTGCGGCTGCCGGGCCAGAAGCCGCCACCGCCGCCCTCCCCCGGCCCGGACGTGGCGCTCAACCTCACGGTCGTGGCGCCCGGACAGATCTTCGTGCGCGGGCGTAGCTTGGACGCCGAGTTGCAGGGACATCTGACGGTCGGCGGCACGGCGGCCCACCCGCAGCCGCAGGGCGGCTTCGCGATGCGGCGCGGCAGCGTCGGCGTCGCCGGCCAGACGCTGACCTTCACCACCGGCAAGGTCGGGTTCGACGGCAGCGGCAAGCTCGACCCGACACTCGATTTCGTCGCCAGCAACGTCACCGGCAACACCACCGCCACCCTGAATGTCGGGGGCTACGCCAGCGACCCGAAGATCACCCTGAGTTCGATCCCGGCGCTGCCGCAGGACGAGGTGCTGGCGCACCTGCTGTTCGGCCAGAGCGCCGCCAGCCTCGGCCCGTTCCAGCTAGCGCAGATCGCCGCGGCGCTGGCGCAGCTGACCGGGGTGGGCGGCGGCGGCTTCGACCCGCTCGGTTCGGTCCGCAGCGGCCTCGGCCTCGACCGGCTGGCGGTCGGCGGCAGCGGAACTGGCAGCGGCACGTCGGTGCAGGCCGGCAAATACGTGGCGCGCGGCGTCTATCTTGGCGCCAAGCAGAGCACCGCCGGCAGCGGCACGCAGGCGCAGGTGCAGGTCGACATCACCAAGGCGCTGAAACTCGAGACCGACATCGGCACCGGCGGCGGCACTGCGACCGGCGCCGGCAGCGCCACCTCCTCGAACGGCACCAATGTCGGCCTCACCTACCAGTTCGAGTATTGATGCGAAGGGATGCGCGATGGCGTAGACCGTCGGGTCAGCACCGTAGACCGTCGGGTCAGCACCGTAGACCGTCGGGTCAGCATTCTGGCCCGGCGGCGGCGGCGCTCGCAACGATGCGGTTACGGCCCGTCCGCTTGGCGGCATAGAGCCGCCTGTCCGCCAACGACAGCACATCGGCATGCGAGCCGGCTTCCGGGCCGGCCGCCAGGCCAACGCTGACCGTCACCGCCAACCCCGGATGAAGCGACGCCCAGTCATGCCGCTGCACCAACAGCCGCAGGCGTTCGCATATGTGTTGCGCCGCCGCCAGATCGGCATCGCGCATAAGCAAGACAAACTCCTCGCCGCCGTAACGTACGACCAGGTCGGTTTGCCGCGCGTCGTTGGAAAGCAGGTCGGCCATCCTGCGCAGCACAGCGTCGCCCACGGAATGGGAGAACCGGTCGTTGACAAGCTTGAAGTGGTCCACGTCTATCATCGCCAGAACGAAGGCGGACCGGGTGGCCAACAGTTCCAGGAACGCCATCTCCAGGGCCCGGCGATTGGGCAGGCCGGTCAACGGGTCTTCCAGGCTGGTGCGGGTGAGCCGCTCGGCCTCGCGGGCTAAGATGTCGTTGCTCGCTGCAAGGCCCGCGGCCAGCGCCTGCGCCTCGGCAGCCTCGAGCCGCAGCTCCTGCGCCTCGCGGTGCAGCGCGAAGACGCGCGCGCGGCGTTGCGCCGCCTCGGAAGCCTGCCGCACGAACAGATCATGAAAAGCGCGGTGCGACGCATAGGCGGCCTCGAAGTCGCCCAGGCTCGCATGGATTCGGGCCAGGTCGAGATGGCACGGCGTCGCGGTCTCCAGGTCGCCGGCCGCCATGGCCATGCGACGGCAGTCCAGCAATGCGACGACGGCTTCCTGCCGCCGGCCCTGCAACTCGAGCATCCGGCCCCTTACGGACAGGTGATGGATGCGGCATCGGTCGGTTGCCTCGCCGGCGGCGTGGTCGAACATCGGCAGCGCCTGCGCCGCCGTCGCCGTATCGCCGACATGGAGGCTGTATTCGGCTATGTTGTTGATCGCCAGACGTTCCAGCCAGCCGTCGCCGGTGCTGCGCGCCAACGCCAACGCCTCCCGCGTCAGCTCCAACGCCTTGGCGACGGCGGCGGCCAACCCGTTTGTTTCGTGAGCGGCCTGAGTTTGGCGAGTAGCTTGGATCGCCGCGGCCTTGAGGGCGGCACTGACGCCGACTTCCGCCAGATCGATCAGGGCCAGCCCGTGGGGCTGGTTCGTCCGGCGACTCAGAGCCACTGCCCGCTTGCAGAAAACCAGGCCACGGTCAGGCTGCTGCAGCAGCGACAAGACCAGGCCATTCGCCTCCAGCGCGCTGATGGTCTGCAGGACATCGCCCGTCCCTTCGGCCAGCTGCAGCGCAGCCTCAGCCTCCGCAACCGCCTCGGGCTCGCCGATTGTGGCCATTATGACTGCCAACCGGCTGTTTGAACCGGCCTGCCGCACCGGCTCCTTGCGCGCCTGCCACAGCGCGCGCGCGATCCGGGCGAAGCCCACGCCCTGCTCGTACTGCGCCGTCATGTAACAACACTCGGCGAGGCAATCCGCCGTTTCGGCCGTCGCCAGCTCGTCGCCCCGATGCAGCGCCGACTCATGCAGATCAAGCGCCATGGCATACGAGCGGGCAGGAAGGCCCTGACGCGAAAGGCTCCGGGCCAAGGTCAGGCGATCCGCAGCGTCGCTTGCGTCAAACGTCGCGGCCCGTTGTTCGGCTATGGTCGTGATCGTTTCATGACCGGCCGATAGCGCTTGCACGTGTTCCTGCTTTAGTCAGTAAGGAACCTAGACATAGCGCCCAATGATAAACCGGGATTTAATGTATCCCCCCCGGCTTAGTGGAACGGCCGGGTCAGGCCCACGCGGATCGTGGCATCCGCAGGCATCGGCGTCGAACCGGCCGGATCGAAGGTCGGCTGCGCCCTGAGCTGTTTGGGGGTGAGTCCCAGGAGTGCCACGTACTGGCCCAACAGACCCACCGCCGCCACGGGAACGGCGACCGGCCTGGCGCCGAAGCCGAGCACGCCACCCACGTTCAGCACGAACAGGACTACCCCGTCTTGACGGCGCACCACGCCTGCCACATGGCCCAGTACCTCCTGTTGCTCGACCGGGCGGAGCACCGCGCGATGGATCAGGTCGCCGACCCGCACCGGCTGCGGAAAACGCGCGGCCGCGGGCGACGATTGCTGGGCCATGGCGGGGACGCCAGCCAGCGACAGGGCGCAAAGGAGGCTGGCCTTCAACATTGTTGAGTCCCGGTGACATTAAGGTAACGCTTAACACCGAATAGCCGTACCGCGGCATCATGCATTCTATAACTAGGTTCATCATGCGCCGACGAAATTTCATGATAAGCTGAGTCGATTTAGTGATGTGAGGCCCCATGAGCGCCACAGCGGCCAGCACTGCCGTCTCAGTCCGCCCAGGCCGGCGGCTGCATCCGGTTCCGGTGCGGATCATGCATTGGGCCAACGCCGTCGTCATGCTGGTGATGATCGGCTCGGGCTGGGGCATCTACAACGACAGCGTCATCTTCGGCTGGCTGCATTTCGCCCCCTGGGCCAAGTTGGGAAGCTGGGCGGCCAACAGCCTGCTGTGGCACTTCGCCGGCATGTGGCTGCTGGTCCTGAACGGCGGCGCGTACCTCATCTACGGCGTCGCCACCGGACGTCTGCGCGAGCGGCTGTTGCCGATCCGCATCCGCGATCTAGCGCGGACGGTACGCGACGCCTTGCGGCTTAAAGTCGCGCATGAGGACCTCACCACATACAACGCCGTGCAGAAGGTGCTCTACATCGTGGTCATCCTGGCTGGCGTGTCGCAGGTCGTCACCGGGCTGGCGATCTGGAAGCCGGTGCAGTTCGCCGGCCTGACCGGCCTGCTGGGCGGGTTCCAGTCCGCCCGGATGATCCACTTCCTCGGCATGGCGGCGATCGTCGGCTTCCTGGTCGTGCATGTGGCGCTGTCGTTGCTGGTGCCCAGAACGCTGTTGGCCATGCTGACCGGCGGGCCACGGCTCAAGCAGGTACGGCCATGAGGTCGCCGTTCCGCCCGGTCCGGGCGCCGGACCCGGCGCTGCTCGATCAGCACCGGCCGCTGATCCGCTCTCTGGAGCGTCGTGGGCTGTTGCGCGGCGGACTGTCGCTCGGGGCGCTAACGCTGCTGACCGGGTGCGACCTGGACGACCATGGCGCGGTCAAGTCGGCGCTGCGGGCGGTGTCCGGCTTCAACGACCGCGTGCAGGGATTGTTGTTCGACCCCGACAAGCTGGCGCCGACGTATCCGGCGTCGATGGTGCAGAAACCGCCGCGCTTCAACGCCTACTACGATGTGGACAAGGTGAAGCCGCTCGACGGCGACGCCTGGCGGCTGCAGCTGGCCGGGCTGGTGGCAGACAAGCGCCCGCTGACCCGGCAGGACATCGCGGCCATGCCGGAGCGGGAGATCATCGTCCGGCACGTCTGCGTGGAAGGCTGGGACTACATCGGCCAGTGGTCCGGAGTGCCGATGCGCGCTTTCCTGGAGCGTGTCGGCGCCAACCTACGGGCCAAGTACGTCGCGTTCCAGACCGCCGACGACTATCGCAGCAGCATCGACATGGCGACCGCGCTGCATCCGCAGACCTTGCTGGCGACCAAGTACGCCGGCGAGACCCTGGCCGACCCGTTCGGCTACCCGCTGCGGCTGCGCACCAGCACCAAGCTCGGTTTCAAGAACCCCAAGTGGATCACCGCGATCGAGGTCACCAATGCCTATCGCGGCGGCTACTGGGAGAGCCAGGGCTTCAACTGGTTTAGCGGGATATAGCCCGGGCCTGCTTCAGCCGTTCTCGAAGCGGTTCCGTAAAGTGCCGATTTCGTTGATCGTCACCTCGACCGTGTTGCTCGGCTCGCGCATTGCGCCCACACCCAAAGACGTGCCGCAACAGATCACGTCTCCAGGCAGCAGCGTCATGTCGCGAGACAACAGGCTGACCAGGGCAGTCGGCTGGAACACCATGTCGGCGACCGGGTAATTCTGTCGTTCCGTCCCGTTGAGCACCGTCCGAACAACCAGCTTCTCCGGCCGCAGCCCGGTGGCGACAACTGGGCCGAACGGGCTGAAGCCATCGAAGCTTTTCGCCCGGGTCCATTGCGCGAAGCTGGGGTCCTTGTGCAGGATGTCCGAAGCCGTGATGTCGTTTACGCAGGTGTAGCCGAAAATTGCGGCCTCGGCCGCGTCCAACGACGCGTTGCGGCAAGCCGCGCCAATCACGATGGCCAACTCGCCTTCGAAGACCACCTTGCCGTCGTAGCCGGCTGGCCGGCGCACGGTCGTGTCCGGGTCGGCATAGGACGACGCGGCTTTTATGAAGAACAACGGCTCGACAGGCTCCAACAAGCCAAGCTTCGTCCCCAGCGCCCGGAAGTTGTTCCAAAGCGCGATCATCTTCGATGGCCGCGTCGGAGCCAGCACCCGGACCGAACTGAGCGCCACGCGCTCGCCGGTCGGCGATGGGGCGTCGAACATGCAGCCCTCGTGCACAGCGACCATTCCTTCGGCCAAAGTACCGAACTCCATCGCTCTGTTCCGCTCAAAGCGAAGCCAGTGCGTCATGCTCTTGCAGCCAGGGAAACCGAACCGACGTCGCCGATAACGAGTAGGCCGATCATCATGATGGTGACCTTCATTTCAATTTTTTTAGCCGCTACGCCAACCGTACGCCAGATCAACTAGCCTTCGGCGACCTTGGCCCGTTGCGCGATCAAGGCGTGCACCACATCGATAGTCGGCGTAGGAATGCACAATTTTCGGCCGAACTCCTGCACGACCGTGATCAAAGATACGACTTCCATCGGCCGTCCTTTTTCCAGGTCTTGCAGCATCGAGGTCTTATGGGCGCCGACCTTGCGGGCGCCTTCGATCCGCCGGTCGACATCGACCCGGAAGTTGACTCCCAAACGTTCGGCAATCTGCTGCGCCTCCACCATCATCGTCCGCGCGACGGCACGGGTGCCCAGGTCCGTACAGATCACGTCGAGCGTTGCGTGGGTCAGGGCGCTGATGGGGTTGAAGGAGACATTGCCCCAGAGCTTGAGCCACAGCTCATCCCGGATCTTGTCGAGCACCGGAGCCTGCATTCCTCCCGCCACGAACGCTTCCGACAAGGCCTCCACCCGCTCGGACCGCTCGCCGGACGGCTCGCCGAGCGGGAACCTGTCGCCATAGACGTGCCGTATGACACCGGGTTCGACGATCTCGGTGGCCGGGTAGACGATGCACCCGATAGCCCGCTCGGGCTTCAAGCCACGCCACTGAAGCCCGCCAGGATCGACGCTCTCGACCACGCCGCCTTCGAGCGCGCCGCCGTGCCGGTGCAGGTACCAATAGGGAATGCCATTCATGGCCGTCACGATGCCGGTGTCGTTGGCCAGCAACGGCTGCATGTGGGTTACTGTTGAGCTGAGCTGATGCGCTTTCAGGCCTATGATGACGAAGTCTTGCGGGCCCAGCTCTGCAGGATCGTCCGTGCAAACCGGATACACGACTGTCTCCTGGTCGTCTTTCAGCAGGCGAACTCCGTTGCGTCGCATCGCTTCAAGATGCGCTCCTCTTGCGACCAAGCTGACATCGACGCCGGCTTGGGCGAGTTGCACGCCGATATAGCCGCCAATCGCGCCGGCGCCGAAGATGCAAACCTTCATCATCGCCCTCCCTTGCAATCTGTTGTTGGTCGCCGGCGTCCTGCATTTCACACCAAGTTGGACGCGCTGGCTCGGCTGTCTACGACCAGGCTGCGCCGCCGAAAAACACTTCGGCGGAGCGCATCCGCCTCACTCGGCTGCGGTGCCTTGCACCATCATCGGATCTATCGCGGCATTCTGAGACCTGCGAAGTGGCCTCAATACGAAGATCGCCAGGAAGACGACAAAAAAGTTCATGATCGTAGCAGCCAGAAACACCGAGTACCAGCTGCCGGTGGCTCCCTTCAACACGTTCGCGAGCGGCACGAGGAACGCCGACGTGCCTTTCGCTGTGTAGAGCAAGGCTGCGTTCACGGTGGCGTATTTGGGACCAAACGTATCCGTGCAAGTGGATGGGAACAGACTGAAGATCTCGCCCCAGGTGAAGAAGATCAGGGCAGCGAAAATCACGAAAGCCCAAGGCGTCGTCCCATACGATCCGAGCAACAGGTAGCTGATGCCGCCAAGGCTGAATGCTATGACCATGGTCGCCTCGCGCCCAATCTGGTCGGACACCCAGCCGAAAAACGGCCTCGCCACACCGTTCATGATGTTGTCGAAAATAAGCGCCATGGCAAGGGTCGATCCTCCCAGCAGCAGCACCGTATTCGAAATCTTGAAGTCGGAGGCAATCAGAGCGAGCTGCGCCGTTGCTATCAGACCACTGGCAGACACCATGATGAACATGACGTACAGGAGCCAGAACACAGGCTTTGCCAGCATTTCACGTGGCGTAAAACTGCGCGCGCTCTGCTGAACCGCTTTTTTGGCCATCGCAGCCGGCGCCTCTCCGGCCTTAGGCCCACGGAGCATCCAAGCGATCGCGAACAGGATAGCGCCCTGGATAAGCCCAAACACCAGGAACGTCGCGGAATACCCCTGTGAAGCGATCATCATCTTCATCGGGATCACCGTCAGCGCGGCGCCGGCGCCGAAACCGGCCGCCGTGATCCCGACCGCAAGGCCACGCTTATCGGGAAACCATTTGACCGCGTTGCCGACACACGTGGCGTAAATTGCGCCAGCGCCCAGGCCGGAAATCGCCGCGCCCAGATAGAGCAGGCCCAAACTGTCGGCATACGCGTTGATCACCCAGGCGACCGCGACCAGGATGCCGCCTCCCGCCACGGCTACTTTCGGTCCACGGTCCGGGCCGAGCGAGTCCACCAGCCAGCCACCGGCCGGAGTGAGCCAGGTCTCGAGCGCGATGAAGATGGTGAACGCCCACTGAATATCGGTGACGCTCCAGCCATGCGCCGTCTTAAGGGGGTTGACGAACAACGTCCAGCCATACTGCAAGTTCGCAATCATCATCATGGCGACGACGCCAACGATGAGCTGCGTCCATCGTCCGCTGGGCGCCTTGTCCGTGGCTGATGAACTCATCGACATTCCCTCTCTCCTTTTTATATCTCGCGCTGGACCTGTTGCGTCTTCTGGCGACTAGTTAAGTCTGTACTCCGCTCTTCGGAGCGGGCTGGTCAGCTCCTCAGGACTTTCACCATCGTGCTTCCCAGGGCTGCGGGGCTTTCGGCGACATGGATGCCGGCGATCCGCATGGCCTCGAACTTGGCGGCTGCGGTGTCGCGCCCGCCGCTGACGATCGCCCCGGCATGG
>JAABUY010001213.1_pt1 | contig 36134 bp, 41 predicted proteins | sample 5560271 | NCBI WGS metagenome assembly JAABUY01 (sample SAMN10711886, study PRJNA513374) | rock metagenome | isolation source: Antarctica rocks | place: Antarctica: Victoria Land, University Valley
GGCCTGAGCGTTGCCCTGCACCTGCCTGCAGGCCGCTGATGGAGCGGGCAGCGCGAAGAAGCGGGCAAAGGGCGGCGAGTCGGCGCCCAAGCCGCAGCCCAAAGGCGAAGCTGCGGCGGAGCCCAAGGCTACCCCGCCCCGCGCGGCGCCTGCCAAGCGGAAGAGCGCACCCAAGGCGGCCGAGGTGAGCGCCTGCGAGCGTTACGTGCAGGCTGCAAGCCTGGGCGCTGCGGCTCGACAGGCAGCCCGGAGAAGCACGCACCTGCGCAAGCGTTGGCAGCGCTGAGATAAGGCACCATGGAGAGAATTTTTTCGTGCGCACGCCTGCCATGATTAAACAGACATGTTCCCAGTGGTATGCCACCGGCACGTGTCTATTGACAGTGGTGGTCAGCGGGGCTGCCTGTTGGTTGTGGCCCCTGCTTCTCATGCGCCAGCGTTCCACTGGCGCCATGCGAGTCAGGGCGAGGACGGGCAGGACGTGGTCATCGACCTGAGCGGCGACGAGCCGACGCCGCCGACGGGCGCCGCCAAGAAGCGCCGCGTCACGCCCGCGGCTGCGCCCGCGGCTGCCCCCGCGTGCGGCCCCGCTGCCCTCAACCACAGGCTCTGCAATGCATGCTCCGGCCCTGCTCCTGGCTGCCGCCCGGCGTCACTGCTCCCTGTGTTGACTAAGCCTCATGCCCTGCTCCAGGCGGTAGCAGCGCATGCATGTGAGTCCGTGCGGCGCGCAGGCCGCCCGCCGAAGCTGCGAAGAAGAGCCCGGCGAAGAAGAGCCCGGCCGACGCCAGCAAGGCGCCGGCCAAGCCGCGCAGCCGAGGGAAGAAGGCCGCGGCGCCAGAGTACCCGGAGGATGTGGTGGCCGCGATGGCGGCCGTGGACGCGGCGGCCGCGGCGCTGCCGGAGGCTAAGTACGCGGTCGCGGATGACGCCGGCGAAAACCGCTGGTTCCAGCGCGGCAACGACCCGGTCGCGTCCAACCCGGGCTGCAAGGTCTGGACATATTTCTGAATGTTGATAGCCAGCAGGGGAGCTTTCTGATTGCCGCCGTGGGCTTGCTCGTCACACTCGGCAGACCATGACTCTACCGCACACACCCCGGGCTGCAGGGTTTGCGCGGCGCCACGTGGCGGTGGTGGCGCTTGCACACGTTAGAGAGCAGACCCTCTTCATGCGCTTGGGTATCCTGCCTGTTGCCATCAGTCTAACTTACAGCCGCTCATGCGTACCTCGGGCGCCATGTCAGCATGATATGCGCGGTTTCCACAGCATCATGCCTCATGTCCTGATAAAGTGACATAAGCTGCCGCCCCTGCGCGCAGCCGATCCCCAGCGGCCACAGGGACTGCCTCACCGGCAAGACGTTCGTGCTGACGGGCACGTACGAGGCGCTGGGCCGCACGGAGGCCACCGACCTGATCAAGCGGCACAGCGGCCGCGTGACCGGCAGCGTGTCCGGCAAGACCACGTTCCTGGTCGCCGGCGACGGCTGCAGCAAGTCCAAGCTGGAGGCGGTGCGCGACGGCGCCCGCCCGCTGGAGGGCATGCCAGGTCCTCTTAGGCTTCAAGCAGCCGCCTCCTGGCTGCCGGCGCCGGCTTGGGCTGCCAAACTAGGGTATGGCGGCTCGCCGCTGACTGCATGCGCTTGTGCCTGTGATGCTCCCACTGTTGGGGAGCGCACGCATGAAGCAGCATCTTTTCTGTGCCCGCTTGCTTTGCTGCCAGCCAGGGCTGCAAGCGCAGGTCGAGGCCGGGCTCCCTGCCTGCCCCAGCGCATCCATGCCTACGTGCGCGCACGGCTTACAATGCTCATTTTGGCAACAGCGTTGCCGTGACGCCCCAGCATGCGCAGAGTTCCAGATTGTCATGCATGCACTAGCGCGTGCTTGGTGCAAGGTACATGGTTTACACATCAGATTGCCCATGAGGCAGTGACACGCAAAAGTGCGTGACGTGCGCCTGCTCCGGGGCCTTGCCCTGTTACCGTATCACACCCTATCCCCGCACCGCACAGGCCAAGGAGAAGGGCACGTGCGTCATTGACGAGGATGGCCTGCTTGCGCTGGTTGCGGCGGCCCCCGACCCGGGTGCGGCCCATGGCTGAGCCAGCGCGCGCAGTGGTATTGTGGTGCCTGATGGGCTGACTGGGCCCTGAAGCCATGCACTGCGTGCAAGGTGGGAGAAGACGCAGAGTACCGGCGGGCTGCAGACCTATCCCGCTGCAGTCTCAGTGCTGTCAGGACTGGCGCTGCGTAGGCGCCCGCCTCGACACAGCTTGCGCCATCTCAGGTACATAAGGAGGGGCCGTGCCTGGCGGCAGCATGACAGTATCAGCGTGTGCCCGCGCAGGTGCGGGCGCACCCGCCGAGCCCGCAGGCGCCGCGCCGCTGCCGTCTGCGCTGTCAGCAGTCTCGCCCGCCAGGAAGCCGCCGGCGGCCGCCGCCGCGGCCGCCAAGGCGGCGGGCGGCGGCGCGGGCGGCGCCCGGGGCGCAGCAGCGGCCAATGCGGAGCCCGGCGCGGGCGGCGGCGCCGACGCGGGGCCCAGCGGCAGCGGCAGGGGCGCTGCGGCAGCAAAGGCGGAGCCTCGCGCGGGCGGCGGCGGGGCCGTGGGCGCCAGCAGCGGCCGAGCGCCGCCGCGGCCTGCTGCGGGGCAGAAGGACGGTGCGCGCGCCACCCCGGCGCCGGAGCGACGCGCTGTGCAGCGCGTGTGGCGCAATGTGCTCCGCAGCAGCCCTGGAGGCGCTCATGATTGGTGCTGTCATCTTTGCAATTTACCGATGGAGGCCAGGACCCTCGATGCGGCCATGCATGAGGCGCGCATTGCGGAGCAGGCGACAAGGGCGGCGGGCAGCTGTGGGTGAGCAAGCACCGCCCCAACAACTCGGCAGAGCTCATTGGCAACCCCGGCCACGTCAACACGCTGCGCGACTGGCTGCGCAACTGGCGCGGACCCCCCTGCCCGCCCACACAGCACCGCCTGCGCCGGCATCGACCGGCATCATGTCGGGCGCATGCGCGCATTCTTTGCCGGCACGCGCGTCCAGTGCAGTCCGGCAGCCCACATGCTATGTCACATGCGCGGAAGCAGCAGGGTTAGAATACGTGTTGTCTGCGTGCTTGCTGCACTCGCGCCTGTTGTAACCTGGCAGCTTGCGCACCCAGCGCTCTGCATCTCTGGCGCTGGCGGGCCCTGCTTGACCAGCGTCGCTGAGCAGAGCGGCGCGCGGCCACGGCGCAGGGAGGGCATCCACATTCACGGGCAGGAGCCGCCAGCGCCGAAGAAGAGCTTTGGCAAGCCGCCCAATCTCAAGGCCAAGGCAGTGATGCTCTCTGGCCCGCCCGGCATCGGCAAGACCTCCGCCGCGTCAATCATCACGCGGTGCGCCTCGCCATATAGTCACTAACTCCTGTTCCTTTTTCTGGGTGCGCCGAGCGTGCACGGCGAGACTGGTGTCCTGAGCATGCACGGCGAGGCTGGTGTGCCGAGCATGCAGGCCAGACTGGGTGTTGACTGGGTGTTCAGTAGGCGCATGTGTGACGCTTGCAGCGGCGCCCATATGTCTTAGAGGTGCAAGCAAGGGTTCCCGCATAGTTGCGCACGTGCGGGCCCGTCACAGCGCCCAAGATCCTGCCATGCTCGAGTATCGCGCCCCTCGCAAGCCCTGAACAGCCCTGAAGCCTGCCCGCTGCCCCCGCAGCGCACCATGCATGCAATGCAGCGCCTTGCCTGTCAGGGCGGCTGGCGCGGGACAGCCCACACGCGCGACTCGACGGCATATGCCAGGAGCACACAGTGCTCACGCGCCAGCACCGCTGCGCCAGGCAGCTGGGCTACCTGCCGGTGGAGGTGAACGCGAGCGACACGCGCAACAAGGCGGACGCGAGCGCGCTCAAGGGCGTGGCCGGCAAGCTGGCCAACGGCCTGCGCGAGCTAACCACCAACAAGTGCCTCACCAAAGGCACAGACGGCCGCCCCAAGCGGGTGCGCCTGCTTGAATGACCTTAGTCTGCTGCACTGAGTCCGGGCTGTCGGCTGTCAGCCGCGCATGCGCGGCCACGGCGGCACGGGCGCCGGACACGCCGAGCGTCGCCAGAGGCTGAGCCCACTGACAGGGCTACAAAATATGTCGAGCGTCGCCACCTATCTGGCAAGTGTGGGCGTCACGGACCCTGACAATATCCAACAGGTGTCTGACAGATGGCACAGGAAGTAAGCGGGCAGCGGCAGCAGCAATATGAGGTCGCCCCGCCTCGAGCGGCTGGGGTTGCCAAAGGCGGCGCTGAGGTGCGCGGCCGGCGGCAGATGGCGCTGGTGATGGACGAGGTGGACGGCATGTCTGCCGGCGACCGCGGCGGCGTGGCCGACCTCATCAAGACCATCCACAAGTCTAAGGTCAGACACCCTTCCTTAAATCAATATATACATGGGATGGACCAGCATTCAAGCGAAAGCAAAGGAGATGCGCTCCCTCTGAGGCCGCCCTGCACCGCAATGGCGTGTCCGGCGCTGGCCACCGCCGCATCTCCGTGTCTGTTTGACGCGAGCAGTCCGCCGTGGCGCGGAGTGCATATGGTGGCAGCCTGGCTAGCACGGCTATTGCCAGCTCTGCTGCGGCCTGGTGCGCTCGCCGCGCCTGGACGGTTCAGGACAGCGCGTGGCTCGTGCAGCGCGCCTGGTAGCAGTGCCTCTGAGGGGTTGGCCGAACCCTGACCTGACCCTACCTAGCCCTGTCACCGCAGGTGCCCATCATCTGCATCTGCAATGACAAGTACAACCAGAAGCTCAAGGCGCTGCGCACGCACTGCCTCGAGCTGGACTTCAGGTGGCGGCCCGGCCCCGGGGAGCTGCCTCGCGCTCGGCGCCTCCCAGAGGCTCCAGGGAGCCTGAGCATAGCATAGGACAAGGGTGTGGCTGACCCTATCCATTACTCTCAGCAACAAGAACTGGCTGCGCAGCCTCGCAACCATTGTGGCGGCGGCCGCACATGAGCGCATGCGCCCCGACCGGTTGGCGGCCGCTGCGTGCGCAGGAAGCCCACGGCGGCCCAGATGATGAAGCGCCTCATGGCCATCTGCAGCACGGAGGGCCTGCAGGTGTCCCCCGGCACCCTGCCTCCTAGCACCCCCCCGCTAGCGCGCCGCACGCCTGGCACCACAGGCACGCGTCAGTATCACATAAGGAGGTGAGCGTGTTGTCGCATGTGGCGCGCCGTGACCGCGCGCCGCCGGGCTGCCACACGCATGCAGCGGGGGGCCGCACGAGACCGGCGCCATGCGCGAGGCGCCGCGCCCGCGCGGCGCAGGTGAACGAGTCGGCGCTGCAGGCCCTGGCCGAGGGCAGCAACGGCGACATCCGGCTAATCCTGGGCCAGCTGCAGCTGATCCGCCTGCGCTCGCGCACGCTCAGCTACGACCAGGCCAAGGCACGCGCGCCCGCGCCGTGCCGCCGGCAGACCGTGCCGACGCCCTGCGGGCCGCCTGGCGGGCCGGCACGTTTGTGCATATCCACAAACGCACCCTGGGAAGGGGGTTTGCGAGCGTGACCGGCCAGGCAAGGGGTGTGCGGGAGTGCGGGGTGCGCCCACTGCCCTGTTCTGGTGCTTGTGGCGCCTGTGCGGAGCGCTGGGCCCGAGGCCGCCTTGGCGGCGCGCCAGGGCAAGCTGGCCACGGCCAAGGACGCGGACATGAGCCCCTTCGAGGCGGGGCGCAAGCTGCTGTCGCTGGAGCGCCTGAGCCTGGGCGACCGCATCGAGCTCGTGTTCCAGGATGCCGACCTCGTGCCGCTGCTCGTGCAGGCGCGGGGTTCAGGGTTAGGTGGCCAAACCCTTTCCCCCAGTCACCCAGCCTCGCGCCCCTGCTCGTGCAGGCGCGCGCCCCACCGCGCGCGGGGCCGCCGCGGCGCCGCGCGCGTGCGCTCGTGCCACCAGGCGCGCTCAAGGGCGAGCGCCTGCTCACGAGCGCTGCGGCTGCGCGCCTGGGTGCTGCGTGGATGGGCATGCTGCGCGGTCCCTCTGCTGCCCAGCAAGTGCCCGATGTCTGCGCATGCGTGTGCAGCGGCGTGCACTCTGCCTGCTGCCTGGTGCACTGCTGCCCGCTACCTGGAGCACCGCCAGTACGCTGCGCCCTCCGGGGCGCTGTCCGCGCGGCTGTCACCAGCGCCGGCCGCTCGGCTGAGGCTGCGCTGTCCGGTGCAGGAGAACTACCTGAACCACCGGCCGCAGATCGCGCAGAACGACCTCATGCGGCTCAAGGCGCGCCTGGGTTGGCCCTGGCGCGCCGTTATGACGAGAAGTGGCTGTGTTACGTGCGCTGTTTTCCGTTCGTGGACCTGCAGTGTGACCCTGCCCAAAGTAGTAGTCTGCTGTCCAGGGCAGCTGCGCCTGTTTTATGTTCTCTCGCACGCCCAGCGAAGCATGCACCGCTGTCTGGAAGCCGGGAATGAAGGGCTCTGCCGGCACCGGCCTGTCTTGGACGCATGCGTGAGCGCTGGCCGCTGCCCATCCAGCTGCTGCTGGCGGTTGCCACTACCACGCGCCTGCATGCCAGCCGAAACGCGGCCCCGCTGCAACCCCGCAGCTGGCGCGTGGCGGCGGGCACCCTCCACGCGCGGCCCGCCGGGTTGGCAGCTCACGCTCCTCGGCGCGAGCTTGATGCAGCCGCCCCTATTGCCACACCCAGGGTGTAGAAACCCTTGCGCAGGTCATCGCCAAGGCGGCGGAGGCGCTGTCGGCGGGCGACGTGGCCAACCGCAGCGTGCGCCAGTACGGCAACTGGGGCCTGATGCCCTTTGCGGCGGCCATGGGCAGCGTCATGCCGGCTGCCTACATGCGCGGCATGCGCGAGACCTTCAGCGGCAACAGCGGCGAGCCCAACTTCCCGCGGCGCGCGCCCCGGGCGCCGCGCCTGTCTGCCTTTTTTAATTTGCCAAGCTTCCCTCAAGGCGTGGCTTCTATGGCACGCGCCTATGGCGGACAGAGATCAGGCAGAGAAGCCTGTGGCCCTGCTCCATGACAGCTGCCCAGAGCTCGCCACTCATGTGCCTGGTCGCCCGGCATTACCGCGGAGCACTACACGCACCAGCGCCAGCGAACCCGCATGCCCTACCCAGCCCTAGCCGTGGGCGCGCAGGTTTAGCGCATGGCTGGGCCAGAACAGCTCGGCGGGCAAGCAGCGGCGGCTGCTGGGCGAGCTGCACACGCGCATGCTGAGCTCGGGCGCGGTGGCGGTCGACCGCGGCGCGCTGCGCCAGGCCTACCTGCCCGTCCTGCGCTCCGCGCTCACCGCGCCGCTGGTCGCGGAGGGCCGGGAGGGCATCCCGGCCGTGACGGGCACGCTGCAGGCGCGCGCACGCGCGCGGTCTCTGCCGCAGCTCACCCTGCTCGCAGTTTCCTGCCTCTCGCGCCGGGGCCAGAGCGCTTCGTTGCGGGGGTAGGCGTTGTGGGGCAGGTGCTGGGGGTGGGACGCAGCTGCTGGCCGCAGATTGCATTGGCAGCAGACCTGCAGGGCTGAGCGCTCGCGACAGGCCTGCTCTGCAGGCGCCCCGCGCCTGGGCGCGCTGTGGCAACTAAAGAAGCGCCGCCAGCAGCGCAGTGTCTGGCACACCAGCGGCGAAGTGCGGGCGGCGGCGCGGCAGGAGTACTGCATGGACCGCGAGGACCTGGACTTTGTGCTGGACGTCACCAAGTTCAAGACCAAGGCGCCCTGGGGCGAGGACCCCTGGAAGCCGGTGCCGCCGGCGACCAAGGCCGCGCTGACGCGCGCGCTGCACGCCGACGCGGGCCGCCCGCGCTGCAGCCTGGCCGTGGAGGAGTTCAAGAAGGGCCGCAAGGGCAAGCGCGGCGCGGCCGCCGCGCCGGACGAGGACGGCATCGGCACCGGCGCGCGCCCCTCAGCCAGGGCGCCGCGGGACAGGCCTCGGGGGAGCTCGTGCATGACGGCCCAGGGCCGCTGAAAGCCTGCTCGCTTTGCGCATGGATCTGGAGCGATCAGCAACACGCCACAGCCAGAGACCACGAGGCTCCCCTGAGTCAGGGCGCGGCAAGACAAGCCTTGTGGTCTCTGGCTGTGGCGTGTTGTTCATTGCCTCCAGGTCCATGCGCAAGCGAGTGAGCTTTCAGCGGCCCTGGGCCGCCATGCACGAGCTCCCGCGAGGCCGCTGTTGCGACTGCAAGGCCCAAGAGCCTGAGCACCTCTGACACTGCGCACGCGCGGCCGCCCCGCAGGCACGGGCGGCGACCCGGAGCTGGAGGCTGCGGAGGCGGCCAACGCGCCGCCGCCGCCCGAGGAGGAGGACGAGGAGGAGCTGACGGCGGGCGAGCACGCGGTCAAGCGGCGCCTGGAGAACGCGGCCAAGAAGGGGCGGCTCAACTTCCAGCCCAAGGTCGAGACCAAGGCGCGTCCGCCGCCGCGGCCCGGCCGAGCGCGCGGGCTGCTCTGTAACAGGAAAATACAGGGTTGTTGATGAGCTAGCGTGCAGTTGCTCGTTTGTGACTGCTCCCTCCAAGCTCGCCGGTCTGATGCAGAGCCAGCTGCGCAGGCGCCTGCGAAGAAGCGGGGCGCCGCGGCGGGGCGGGGCGGCGCGGGGCGGGGCGCGCGCGACGGCGCGCAGGCCGGCAGGGGCCGCGGCAAGCCGTAGGAATGGGGAGGCGATGGACCCGACGAGCAGCCACGCTGCGCGCCAAGGCGGCTGAACGGCAGTGTCGCGTCACAGGAGTTGTTGCAGTTGTGTGCCTTTGTGTTGCCCGGACCGGTCTGTGAGGAGGCCCAGGGCGCATGCGTCCAGCTTACATGACGTGGTGGGTCTCAGAGCCATGTGCATGTATGTCATTGCCGGACTGTGGGCCATGCAACGCTATGCTCTTGTATTAACGCATCGAGCAGACACGATGTTTTAGGGGCTGCTCGCCAGCCAGGCGCAGACTGATGGTATCACAGAACCAGGCATTGCAAGGAGCACCGGGACTGACTCACAAATTGCCACCTGCTAGTGCTCAGCCTGCACCCATGACTTCCCTGAACGACAAGGCACCTGCACACTCTGGCGGCACAGGGCGAGGCATGGCCACACGCTGCCCGACAAGCACACACCTACATATACACAAGCGTGGTGCCTCCGTCAGGAGGCACTGAGAGCTGCTCATGCTCACTCGCTGTCAGAGAAACACGCGGTCGCCTGCCGCGCGCGCTTGGCAGCGCTCTGCGCCGCATGCGACAGGCCGCCAGCCGCGGGCCTGCAGCGCACGCGCGGGTCGGGCTGCGGCGGCATGCCCGCCGGGCTGCCTTTGCCCGCGCCAACGATAGCCGCCGGCGCGCTTGCGGAGTGCACAGGCGCCGGCCGGTTCTCCTTCCGGCCTGCGGTGGCGCACATGGAGGCAGCGTGTGGGCCCGCGCCGTGCCCGGGCGCGCCGCCCCCGCATGCACGGGCCAGGCAGTGGGCGCCCTGCAGGCTCACCCCTGGCGCGGCGCCGCCGAATTGCGCCGCAGACGCGCGCTGGCCGAGCACGCCGCGCTGCGGCGCGCCTGCACTGGCGGCTGGCGCGCCGCCGCGGCCGCCCGGCGCGGCGCCGCGGCCAAGCGGCGCGGCGCCGCAGCGATTTGGCGCGCCGCAGCAGCCCTGGCCGGGCGTAGGCCAGGTGCCAGGGGCCCCTTGGCCGCCCGGCGCGCCGCAGCAGCCCTGGCTGGGTGCAGGCCAAGTGCCCGGCGTCGCCCACGCCTGCAGGCTGCCAGCGCAAGGCCCGCCCGCATGCCGCGCCCGGCCAGGGGGCCATTGCGCGGCTGCGCGAGGGCCTGGTGTACCAGCTGCGGGGCTGCCGCGCTCCCCGCACACGCCCGGCGCAGAGTGCGGCTGTCGGCTGCGCTGCCCGGCGGCAGGCGCGGCCGCGGCATCCACTGCGCTGCCCTCTACGCGGCGGTCGGCCACGGCGCTGGCGGGCGATCGCGACTGGCGCTCTGCAGGGCGCGCGGCAGGGCCGGCAGACACACAGGCGTGGGCATGCGCGCCGTGCGCGCCGTCGCTTTGCGGCTCCCGGTTGGCGCAGGGGGCGGGGCCGGGCGCGTGCAGGCACGCCTCGTACGCCGCCCTGACCGCCTGCATCACAGCTGCGCTCAGCCCCTCTCCAGCACAGGAGGCTGACGACCCCAGTATCGTGTGATGCAGTGCAGTAGGGCTAATCACAGACAGGCGCACACATGAGCGCAAAGTGGGCTGCCTGCGGCTGCCCAGGAGGCTGGGCGGGCCTGCAGGCGCACCACCACGGCGTCGTGCGGGCGCATGCCGCGCACGGCAGCGGCGGCCCGCGGCTCGGCTGCGGCCAGGCGCAGGCCGCCCGGTGTGGCCAGGCCGGCGGCGCCGTGCGCGGCCGCCACCAGCTGCATGCCCAGCGGCAGCTCGCACGCCCACTCCGCCAGCGCGCGCGCCAGCGGGGCGCCCGCCTCCAGGCCCTCCCTGCGCGGCGCAGGTCGCTGACGCGCTGCGGGCGTCCATGCATGCGCCGGCGGCCGGCACACTTCGAAACATGAGGAAGTGGCGCGGTGCAATTACGGCCGGGTCAACCATTTTCTTGCTAGACTGCACCTGTGTCTGCAGTGCTGGTGCAAGCCCGCTGTGCTCACAGAGCCATTACTCATGTGCGCATCATGCAGAACGTCTGCAGGTGACAAGCGCGTGACCACCTCGCTAGGACAAAACACTCCAGCACACCCGCCCGCGCGTTTGCCTGGATGGCGGCCGTGTCCTGCGGCGCAGCGCGGCACCGCTGTCAGCGCGCAGACGGGGACTTTGCGTCTGTGCTATAATAAACGACATGCGAGGTCACGCGTGTAGAAGAGCTGCGAGCGCGCCGCCGCATGGTTCATGCCATATGACGGAGGCCGTAAGCCGTATGCCGTAAGGCGTAAGCGTGGTGCACACCACACACCTGTCAATGGCACGGGTCACGCACCTCTGCAGCGCCCTGGGCGCGCAGATACGCCTCCGCCACGGCCAGGTCGCGCGGCAGCCAGGCCGCCGCGCGGCGCGCCAGAATCTGATTGGGATCCTCGAGTTCCCCCTCTGGCTCAGGGTCACCCGCTGCCTGCCCGCCAGCGCGGCCGCCCGGCCACCGCAGGCGCGAGGGTGCAGCGGCGGCGCGCTGGGGCCGCGGCAGGGACACGCCGCCGCCTGCTGTTGCGGGCGAGGCGGCGCCGCCGGCCAAAGGGCCGCCGCCCAGCCAGGGCGGGGTCTCCGGCCCGCGCGGCACGCCTGACCTAGCCAGGGCGCCGTCCCTGAGCCCCGGCGCGGAGCTGCCGCCCTCCAGGGCCGCCCGCCCACATGCAGGATCAGGGTCCGCTGCAGCCAGAGTGCGGGGGCATGCATCCCCCGCCGTCGTGTGCGCGGCCTCAGCAGCGCCCGCCGCCGCCGATGTGCCAGCCTCTGTTGCGGCTCCGCCGGGCGCCGCACCCGGCGCATCCCCTCGCGCAGCCGGCTCGTCCGGCAGCGCCGAGCCGCCCGCAGGCCAGTCCGCCCAGGCGCCCGACGCGGCCCTGCCGGGCGCCGCACCCGGCGCATTCCCTCGCGCAGCTCGCTTGTCCGGCAGCGCCGAGCCGCCCGCAGGCCAGTCCGCCCAGGCGCACGACGCAGCCCCGCCGGGCGCCGCACCTGGCGCATCCCCTCGCGCAGCCGGCTCGTCCGGCAGCGCCGAGCCGCCCGCAGGCCAGTCCGCCCAGGCGCCTGACGCGGCCGCCGCGCCGCGCCCCGCGGTCTGCGGCGCGGCCAGCTGGCCCGGCTGCACGGGCGACAGGCCCTCGGCCGCCAGTACGTCCGCCGCCGTCACACGGTCCCGGGTCGTCAAGGGCATCAATCGGGGACTGTGGGCTTCCGACGCGGCGGGCAGCCCGGGCGCGGGCGTGGCCGGCGAGCACGTGCCCGCGGCAGCCGGCTTGGCCTTGCGCGCCGGCGCAGGCTTGGGCGGCCGCAGCGCGGCCAGCTGCGCCAGGGCGGCGCCCGGCGTGCGCCATACCGCCGCCAGCGTCGGCTGCGAGGCGCTCGCGAACTGGCTGCCCAGCTCGCCGCCTGGCGCGCGCGCGCGCGCAGCCGTGTGCATCAGCATCCTGAAATGCTTGTAGTCTTTATGTAGGAGTGCAAGCTTGCGATTTGATGTGGAACAGCCACTTGTGCCACAGGGACCTGAAATGGCCATGAGATCCAGCGCTTTGCTGATCTTCTGCCCATTCTGGTGTGCATGCAGCCTGTGATCTTCCTTTGGATCAGCGACACTGCTGAGGCGGCGCGCCAGCGGCCAGAGCCATGCGCGCTGTCTTTGTGCACACCTGTCGTGGCGCCGGCTGCCGGCCGCCGCGCGGCAGACGCGGCCCCGTCGCAGACGGCGGCGGCCCGCGCGGCGTGCGCGGCGCCGGCTGGCGCACCCGCGCCGGCCGCCGGCGCTGCAGGCAGGCCGCCCGGGGGGTCCGCGGCCAGGCGCGCGAAGAAGGCGCGCATGGACGCGAGCGCGTCCTCGAAGCTTGGCTGCAGCCGCAGCGCCCCGCGGACCCTGAACGAGTCCAAAGTCATGCAGCAGGCGTGATATGCAGCGCCTTGCTCTGGCTCAGCGCAGAACAACAGACCTTGGCTCAGATTAAGCGATCTACTGAGCAGCCCCGACTCTGGTGTCAGCAGAGGGGCTGCAACAGTCCTGACCAGCGACTCGGGGCGGCCATTGCAGCACCTGCACTTTGGACAGTGCGTGCAGAGATAGGGCAGGTCGCGGCCGCATGCGCCGCACCAGCGCGAGAGCTGCCCCTGGAAACGCGGCTGGCCGAAGCGCTCGTCGACGAGCACGATGGCGCCATAGTCCAGGCGGTGCCGGATGCAGCGCCCCACCGCCTGGTTCAGCGCCCTGCGGCAGGGCATATAAGGATATCTTTGGGTTTAGGGTGGCGCTGACAGAGCGGAGGCTAGCGCTTGCGCTTCCGCTGCGCGTTGGAAGTTTGCCGGCATGCATGCGTGCTTTCCCGTGGGTCAAGCTGCTTGACTCAAACATGCACCGCCTGCAGCGGCAGGGCAGTCGTACCCTATGCATAATGTTGAGTCTACCAGGCAGATCTTGCGCAGGTGGGGCGGCAGACTGCGGCGGCAGGGCGCGGCGGCCGCCCGCACCTGAAGGCCTGCTGCGTGTACCACTGGTCGCCGGACAGGAGGCCCCGCCGCGCGCCCTCGTCTGTGCGCGCCGCGCACGCGCGTGAGCCTGGCGACGAAACATCCTACGCAGCTGCGCCCGGTCGAGGGTGCAAGCATGGCAGGGTGGGCGCACCATTGTAGCGCTTCTTCAGGCCGACCTGCGTGTCGCGCACGTTGGGGAACGGGATGCCCACGACGAGCACCGCGCGCGCGTTGCCGTCCGCAAAGTCCAGGCCCTCAGACACCTGCCTCAGAAGGATGGTTGAATTCAAAGTACACCTACCTGCCGACGCTGGCAAGCGCGCTCGGCCATGACGCCTGGACATGGGTGCACCACCGCTTCTGTGTTTGGTGCCTGCCTTTTGGGTGCGGGCCAACCATAGGGGGATGGTGATGCACAAGGTTTTCATGCTACGTTGTGAGGCACCACAGCCAAGGCTAGGGATGCTGATCACATCAGCTGGCTGCATAGTTCATGATAGCAGACAGGCATGATGATAGCAGACAGGCTGAATATAGCTGGGAGCTGGGCCGGAAGCAGAGCCCCGTGCAATGGCACCTTGCCGCGGCAGATGGCGAAGAAGAGCGCGCCGCGGCCGCTGGCAACCGCGGCGTAGAACTGCGCCATCGCAGTTGTGAAGGCCTCGCCGCTGCCGCGCGGCTCGCTCACCACGCGCTTCGCGGCCTGCAGCTTGGCCCACAGCCCGCTCTCCTGCGCGTGTGGACGAGGCTGAGCATGTGCGTGCGTCGTTGATAGTTATCTGACATAACAAATGCGTTGATGTGCTGGGCCAGCCACACCTCTTTCTCCCCTGGGGAGGGCATGCTATCAGCACCCGCATCGCAAGGGGAGGGCTTGCCAATTTTTCAAATATCCAATTAAACAAGCAGCACCCGCACCGCAAGGCGGGCCGGCCGGGCGCGCCTGCCAGCGCGCCGTCAGCGCGTCCAGCATGGCGTAGGACGGCAGGAAGACGAGCATGCCGTCCGGCACCACGCCCGCGAGCGCCGCCACCGCCTCGCCCAGCCGGTCCTGGAACGCGTGCGAGCGGGCGGCCTCGTACGTCGCGCGCAGGCCGCCGCCGCCCGGGCCCGCGCCCAGCGCGCCGGCCCAGACCTGGCGCCGCATGTCCACCACGTGCGGCGCCTCGAAGTGCACCGCAAATTCCGCGCCCAGCTGCGCGCGCCGGAGCAGGGCTGCAGTATGCACACGGCTTGGTCACCACTTGTCGACGCATGCGGGGTGAGGGTGCGGCTTGCCAAATGCTACACATGGATTGTATATCTGTATAGTAGCATGCTTGTGACTTGCTCACTGACATTTGCTTCGCTCCATAGCTATAGCATGCACATGCTGTCCACACACACATAAAAGCAACAAAGGCCAGTATGGCGCGTCAAGTTTTGGTGATCCGTGCGGTGCGCGCCTCGGACGCAAACGATGCCATGGGCGCAAGCGTGCCGGAGGTCAGCACAACACAGCGCGCCGCGGCGGCCACCTCCTGGAAGGCCAGCGCGGGGTTGAGCGCCCAGAGGCACAGCTGCGTGGTCCAGCCGCCTGCTTCAGCTTCGGCAGACCTGCGAATATGTGGCACCCCTCATCATCCAGCAGCAGCGCACGCACCCTGCATCTCCTGCGTGCTTGGCAGAGGCAGAGCGTCAGAGTGTCAGCACAAGTGCGAGTGTCAGGGACGTTTAACAGCGCCCTCCAAGCAGCCCCAGCTATTTTACAGTAGCAGACATGGCTCGCATTAAGTGCGCATCACAAGACTGCCATGCTCACTGCCGCTTGCTGAGGCAAGCATGTGCTGCCCATGAAACGCGCCCCCGCCGGCAGGGCTCGCACTGCTGGCGCGCGCGGCCCTGCGGCCGGCCGCCGGCCTGCCGCCGCCAGCGCACCACCGCCAGGCGGTAGTCGCCCGCAGCCTCGGGCCCCGCGCTGTACATCAGCTTCAGCACGGTCAGCAGCCGGCACAGCACGCCCAGCGCGAGGCCGCCCGCGCGCGCGGCCCCGGGCCCGCCGCCCGCGGCGGGCGCCTGCATAGCGCCGGCCGCGGGCGCGTCTGCAAGCGCGGGCGCGGGCGCCTGCGGCGCGCGCTCCTCCTCCGCGGCGCGCGCCTCGCTGAGCAGGCCCCACAGGAGCGTCACCTGCGCGCCGGCCTCGCCCACTCACAGCCCGCTCCTGCCGGAGCTGTGGCTGGGGCGGGAGCCTCGCCCAACGATGATGCGCACGCCAAGCTGCCTTTGTGGAGCAGGACTTTGGGCAGCAAGCGACTGACGTGCTCGTGTGCAGGTTCGGCGCCTGTGCCGCTGCCTGAGCCGGGGGGGGACCTTTTCCTCGCACAGGCCCGCCTGCTCCAGCTCCAGCCGCGCCTGCGCCGCATTTGTCGCATGTAAGTGTCATGCAAAGATACTTGCCACCTCAGCGGTGGTTGCGATCCCATGACCAACATATGCGCACACGGGCAGGAGCAGGGGCGTTCCGTAGCTGTCTGCATCACACGGCCAGCCCACCTGCGCGCCGGTCCAGACGCCCTCGGCGCGCTCGCGGTCGCTGGGCCGCATGCGCGGGCCCTCCGCGGTGGCGCGCAGCCAGGCGGCCAGGCCGCCCACGGCCTGCGCGAGGCCGCTGTAAATGTCGCCGGCGGCGCCCAGCGCGTCCGCGCGCGCCAGCGCTGCGTGCACCTCCTCCAGCATGCCCAGCTCCGCCTCGACCGACGCGGCCTCCCTGCGGGCGGCCTAACCCTAACCCTGGCAGGTGGCGTCCGTGCCGCATGCGAGGCGTTGCAGGCAGGGTGCGCGGGACGAGGGCGCTCTGCGCAGCACCGCCGGCGCTGCCGGCCGCCGCCGGGGGCCAGCCGGGAGCGGACGCGGGCTGCCCCAGCAGGCGCCCCAGGGCGGCAGGGTCGCGCGCCTGCACTGGTCCTCTGCGGCGCGGCAGGCGCGGCTGCGTCAGGCCCTGCCAAGGATCAGACACTGGTGCTGAGGCGGCATGGCAGCGCACCAATGTTGTGCGCCTCGTCAAAGATCAGCACTGCGTTGTCCAGCGACACGTCGATGGCGGCGCGCACAACGGGGTCCAGCAGGTACGAGTAGGGGCAGAACACCAGCTCCGCCTCGCCTGCGCCAGCATTTGACATTCCGCTTGTGTCCAGCAGCCACTGCTTGGCGACAGCAAGGCGCTGCCCTGGCACCTCGCGGCCAGCCCCGCGCGGCCCGACAGGCTAATCAGCAGCCTCAATCACTGCGCCAGGTGCCCAACACTTCACGGTGTGGTGTTGCTCCTCCTTGCAAACACACTTCCCGCTGTCAGGTACTGCACACAGCACTCCGGCTCTTCGTCTCCCCAAGCGGGACGTGGGCATGCAATCACGAGGCAAGTCTGTCGGGCATACTCACGACCACATTGGCTGAACGGGCCTTGCAGCAAGGCACATGCAGCCTGCTGTAAGGAGCGCCGTGCACTGCACCCACACGCACAGGGGTGCGAGGCGGGTGCAATCACACCTCAGCGGAGGCTCTGAGAAGAGTAATGCAGGCCTGCACACGTCGCGGGATGCACGCGGGGCGCGCGTACAAGCTCCGGCTCCAGGAAGAAACGCACAGTGGTTTTGGTGCAATGCGGCAGCTCGCAATGGGTGTGTTCTTCCTTGCAAATTTTCTCTCTACAGCGCAAAAATTGCAGATGGCATTGCCCCCTGTGAAAGCCCTCCAGCAGGGTTGCTCAGGGTTGACAGCTCAGCTGAGCTGGTCAGTTTGAAAGCATCGCAGATGTCTAGGGCAAGGGCTGGGAAAGGGGAGGGGATCCCTAAATGCACATCCCCAAACTTGCCCTTCTTGTCAAAGCCCTGTGCGAAGGCACCAACCAGATGATGCAATGGCATTGACTGGGTGAACAAAAGGATGCACGGCGTGAGGGCATCCTCGCCACATCTCTAATGTCCCAGTCACACCCACTGAAACTTACACAAGCCCCCGCAGGGCATGACCGGGTGACGCTTGACAGCAGCACAAAACCAGTCAACCTGCCATGGTAATACTTGGTCTGCAAAATTAGCAAAGTAGGGCGTCTCAGGTTTCATTGCATTGCCATCCTGCCCCCACTTCATGCTGCTCTCTACTGTCTGTCCAGACGCTATGCTATGCTGACGCCGGCTGCTTGGCAGTAGGCCTGCAATCGCTGCTGCTGCTCGGCCGCCACATTTGCCTGCACCTGCGCTGCCACGCGCCCAGGATGCGCCTGCGCGCCAGAGCCGAAAGGCGCATGTGTCAAATGCGCTGCATGACAGACTCTGCCACCTCTGCAGACCTCTGCACAACCCTTGGCACACAAACTTCAACGGCGCTCTACGATACAACGACTCTGCTTCATGACAGAAAGGACTTCGTCTACCATGGTGGCGCATGCCAAGCCCGGCTCTGCATTGTCAGCCACATGCAGTCAGTGCGCGGGCCAGGAGCGCCGGCAGGGCCGCGCCTGCGAGAAGCGCGCGAGCTCGGCCGCTAGGTGCCGCTGCGGGTCGTGCACATCCGGCGTAGGGTCCTCGCTCGGCCGCGCCGCGTTGTGCAGCTGCGCGAACGCCGCGCTGTAGCCGCCAAACCTGCGCGCGCGCAGCGTGCTTGTGCTTATTATGGACTTGCAGACAGCCACGTGCGGGCATGCGCTGTTGATCAAAGGCGCCTGAGTGGTAAAACCAGTGCGGCGGCGTGCGGGCTGCACACGGTTGAACGCCTGGTAATGACAGCAGCTGGTGTTGCGGTTTGACACACGTCACCTGCACAGTGCCTAACGCATGCTGATCAGGTCGTCTTAGGACCACGGTCATAGCCTGAGCTGGGAAGGTCACCAACAAGAAAGCTCAAGCAGGGGAGGGCCATCAACGGAGACACCAAGTGCTGTATGCGGTGCGCGTTCAAGAGCGCGACGATAGATGCTTGGGCGCGCACTCGTCGTCGCCGGCGTCGCCGGCGTCGCCATCGCGGTCAGCGGCGGCGCCGTCGCCGGCGCTGTCCTCCAGCATGCGCACCAGCGCCGCCAGCAGCTGGCCCCACAGCGCGCCTGCGGCCGGCGCCTGCAGCTCCGCGCACTCGCACAGCACCTGCGTGCCGCCCGCAGCGTCGCCTCTCCGCGCACGCTCGGCTCACCGATGGTCGCGCTCATCGGCCCCTTGGTTGAGAGTGCGTTGCGCGCAGCCGACACGCACGGCGTGCAGCACTGGTGAAATGCAGTGCCCTGCCCTCTTGACCGAGCTTCATCCCCCACACAATTCAAGCCACGATGCATTTGTTTGCAGGCCTGCATGTGGCGGAGCGCGGTGCGTGGCGCTCGAGCGTGCAGCACAGACAGCGACACATCCTGTCAGAGCCGCAGGCGCGGGGCACGGGGCCGCGCCTTTGTGGTCGCGACGGCCATGAGGCGCCGCTCGGCATCGCTGTAGAACGATGTCAAGCCGGGCACCCAGACCTGTCGCCAGCTCGAACAGCCGAGTCAACAGGGGATGTGCGCGCTCACTGAGCACGCGTCCTTTTTTGACATGAGAAAACAGGATCTGAGGCACGCTTGGTTGCGGAACTCTGCACATGGCACCAGCGTGAGGGGCAAGCGGTGACACACTCGACGAGCATGCACGCTTGCAACGGTCAACTCGGGACGAGCCGGGCGTGCGGTGCCCACGGCGCGCCTGCGCGAGCACGCCACTGCTGAACAGGCCGCCCTGGACCCCGTCGATGGACGCGGCGGTCGCCGCCGCGCCGTGCCGCAGGATGAACCTTGCCAGGAACGTGAGGAAGCCGCGCACGTACTTGGGCGTCCGCGCGGACTGCAGCCGCTGGAAGAGCAGCCCCCAGACCTGCCGGGGTGCGGGGCACGTGGCTGCCAGGCACGCTCAGCCACGCAGGCAGTGCAGGGACCAATGGGTCTTGTCTCTCCGATCGCCGGCGACTGTGCACCTCTTTGTAGAGACAGGAACAGTGGGACCTAGGACGACGGGCCGCCCGCCACCGCTCTGTGACCCTGTAGGAGGCAAGGGGCGCCAACCTACCCTACCCTAAATCGAGGGGCGCACGGTGGGCAGGAAGGGCGACAGCGCCGGCAGCGGCGCGTGCGCGGCGACCGCGCCCAGCAGCCGGAAGCCCTCATGGTCCTGCGCCTTGCTGGCCACCAGCTTCTGGAACACGCCCAGCACCGCCTGCCGCGCCGGCCGCCGCGCGCGTTGGCGCCGCTTGAGCAGTGACGGCACTGAAGGCGCGGCGCCCTGCCGCCAGTGACCTGGCCGCGGCCGAAGGGCCCCTCTGCAAAGGCAGTTTCCGCTCGGCACGCTCAAAAGTTGACCATGCCAGCTCTCGGGGCCTCGGCGAGGCCTGCGCGCCTGCAGGTGCCCCTGCGCAACGACCTCCGGCGCGGCCTTGGCCATGTAGGCGCGCAGCAGCCGCACGAGCGCGGGCACGTTGCCGTGCCGCTCCCAGAACACGGGCGCGAGCAGCGGCGGGAAGATGGCCAGGTACGTGGCCGGCAGCGGCGCGGGCCGCAGCTCGATCAGCTGCGCGAAGATCTGGAACACGTACGGGTGGAACTCCTGCGGCGCGCGTGCGCGGGTGGCGCGCGAGCCAGCCGCCAGGCGTTGTCTCGTTTACAGGTGCACTTATGGTTCTTCGTTGTTCTCCCCTCTTTCAGTATGCGCCCACGGCTCTGATGTTCACGCACGCACGATTGCCATGCCGAACACCAAGCAGTGCGCGGTCTTCCACTCCAACGCGGGCAGGAAGGTGTGGGGTGACACGCGCATGCCCACGGCGGGCACAGGTCGGGGCACGGCGCGGTGGGCGGCGGCGGGGCCGGCGCGCCTGCACGTCCTGCTGCAGCACCAGCTGGAAGGCCGGGAACAGCTGCTGCTCCAGCGCCTCCACGCCGGCGGCGCCGGAGCCGGCGCCGGCGCCGGCGCCGCCGGCCGCCGCGGTGAAGCGCACCAGCGCGGCCACCGACTCGAACAGGAAGTGGTTGAAGCCGGGCTGCGTTGGGTTCTTGCACACCTCCAGCAGCATGCCCGCCAGCGCCTGCAGGCACGTCGGCGCGACCGGCGCGATCTGCGCGCGCGCCGCCACCTCTGATGCCTCCCTCGCCACAACGCCCCCGCAACATGCCTGGCTCACGGCCAGCCGCATTGCGACGCTTGCCGCGCAGACGCGGCGCGCACAGGCGCCTGAGGCTCTTCCCTCAGCGCTGCGCCTTGGTGTGACACAGGTGTGAATGTGATTGCCGCATGGCCCACACCCAGGCAGCAGCCTCTGAGGTCAAGCTCTCACACCTCGCGTGAAGCAGACTCGAATGAGCGAGCGCTGCGCAGCCCGGATGACAGCCTGCACTGCGAGCCACATGCGCGCCTCGGGGCCGACGTAGGCGATGACGCGCATGACCGCCTTCATGAGGTACTCGTTCTCGCCGCTCTCCGGCGCCCGGAACGCGGCGAACAGCGCGGCCAGCAGCGGCTGCAGCAGCGGCTGCAGCTCCGCCACCGCGTACCGCGGCTTGCTGCCCTCCTGCGCGGTGCGGGCGGGGCCGCGTTGCACCACATGGCTGCCGGTGCAGCGCTTCTTGCCTACCAGCGGGACGCGTGCGCTCCGCCCACCAACCCTTCTTGATAGGTGCCATGCAGCCTATGCTTGCATTGCCACAGGACAGTGTCTCGAGCGCGCGCGGCCGCACAGCGCTGCTCCCTCGCTCGAGCGGGGCGCCGCCACACAGACACGCATCCTGCCGCCTGGCGCAGGGCCGAGCGCAGTGAGGCCTGCGGCAGCGGGCGCGCCTTCTGCGTGAGGAGGCGGTCAATCGCGATGGCCGCGTAGCTGTGCACCACGTTGGCCTCCGCGCCCAGCAGCCGCACCAGGTGCGGGAACGCGTCCAGGCACGTGGCCTTGGGCAGCTGCGCGCGGCCCCGCGGCCCCGCTCTCAGCCGCGGCTGCTGGCGCGGGGGCTTCACAGTCGGGCGCAGGCAGACGTAACGCACCGTCACGCCAGCATGTTAGCACTGACTGCGCGCCTCGCAACTTTCACAGCGACGGCCGTACCTTCTGTCTTTATTCAGCAGAGGTAGAGGGCCGAGGCTTACATGCAAACAATCATGGCAGCCTAATGCGGATCCCTGCGCGCCTGGCCTCGGAATGTGGTGATGAACTTGAGCGCGTCGGCTTTGATGACCGCGCGCTCGTTGACGTCCGCGGCGGCCAGCTCGGGCGCGATGTGGCGTGCGTAAAAGTCTGGCAGTGCCACGAGCTGGTTGGTGTCCGTCGCGCCGGCCGCCGCCGTGCGGCCGCGCACCGTCTGCGCGCCGCGCGCGGGTGCCGCGCTTGCTGCACCTCGCTCGCTCTGCAAAATCATGCGATCGGGCCCGACGAGGACCGTGCATGCACATGCTGCACCAGGTGCTGAGGCCGGTCGCCGCTGCCTCCAGAGCGCACCCGCGCCGCTCCAGCACAGCCGCGCGTTCGTCGCAGCCGTGCCATGGCAGCGCATGTGCGCGCAACAGCGGCTCTGGACACTGGCGGTCACGCGGGCGGCATGCGCCCTGGCAGCGGTGTGAGCAAGGGCCTGTCGCAGGCTGTGGGAAAGCGGCGCGCGTCTCCGTTGGCGCAGCCTTTGATAGCCTGCAAACGGGCGGACAGGGGCGGGAGCGGACCAGGGCGGTGACGAGGTAGATGGCGCAGTCCTTGGCCTGCCAGGCGCCCGCCGGGTTGGCGGCCGCCTCGTCCAGCAGCGCGGCCACGTAGCCGCTGAACAGCGCGGTCACCTGCCCGCGGCCGGGGCGGCCTGTCAGGCGTGTGGCTCGTGCACGCCCAGCGCTCCCCAACATGGCCAAAAACTTTGCTGGACCGGCGGCAATGCGTCTGTAGAGTGACGGCCCATGCAGGCAGGAGCGGCTCCCTGCAAGGCCAACCATGGGCGTTGCAGCATTAGGAAGCAACACGCTCGGCAGGCCTGTCACAGCATGTACGCGAGCGTGACGCAGCATGTCGCAGCCGCTCGGCTGCCTCCAGCTCGACGCCCCGGCACCGGTCCGCATGCGGCGCGGCGAGCGGGCGGCCGACTGTCCAGGTCAGCCGTGTGACCTTTGCAGAGTACCAATCAATAAGTCACCTTTCATTGTTGGCCACACGTCAAGCGCTTTTTGTCCGCACTTCCTTGCGCTTGTATTCTAACATCAGCCGGGCGGCGCGCCGCCCGGGACGCGCCTCCTGCGGGAACTTCTCGGTCAGCGCGCGGACGAGCTCGGTGGCCGCGCGGCGGCGCGTGTCGCTGTCGCTGCCCTCGGTGTCGCGGCGCACGTACTCCAGCCAGTTCATCTCAAACATCTCCTCCTGGTCGGGCCGGATGCGGATGTTGGGGATGACGATGTTCTCGCACACCTGCGCGCGCGCGCGGCTGCAGGTTAGGTTCAGGGCAGATTCACCCTACAACTAAGCTTCGCCTGCAGTGTCACGCCGCCGCACGGCACCGGGCTCCGCCCGCTTGTGCTGCCAGGGGCCGTGCGCGAGCCCAGCGTGCGCCTCCCTCGCGCACGGCCGGCACGGGGCAAGCGCCTGCAGAGCCCCGCGGCGCTCCGCGCGGCAGCCCCGGCGCCCGCGGCGCCGCTGGGCACGCGCGTCAGGCAGGGCCGCGCGCGCGCCTGCTTCAGCACGTCGGCGCCGCGGAAGAGCGCGTGGTGCACGCTGCGCGCGACCGTGGTCAGGAAGCGCGTCGCCGCCATGGCGAGGTTGTCCTGCCGCCGCGCCCGCGCCCGTCAATGGCCGCACCCGTGCCAGCGACCCGCTCGGCCAAAGCGTTACCAGGACACGACGCAGGGGCCGCTGATCGGCCACCACGGAGTGCGTATGCGTGTGTGTATGTCTTTCGGCATGGCTCCTCCCGTACACTTCCGTGCAAGTGGCACATAGCAATGGCCGGGCGCCGCGGCGCGCCTGGCCGGGGCGCAGCGAGACCTGCACCAGCTGCGTCCACACCGCCTGGACGAACGTGCCCAGGAACTTTGCAAACTCCTCCTCGTTCATCTGCGCGGCGCGCGGCAGAGTCGGGTCAGCGTGCGCCGCAGCGACCTCTAGGGCAGCGACCAGCCTGTGCTCTGGGCGCGAAGCGGGTGCCTGGGCGCGCCTCCATGAACAGGTTGATGTTCTGGCACACGGCCGCCTTGACAGCCTCGGGCGCGCTCTCGCGCTCGGGGTCCGCCTCCGCGAGCGACGGGTTGTCGTAGGTGAGCAGGCTGTGCATCTCCGCCATCCACGCGTCCAGCGTCTTTTCGAACTCCTGCGCGCGCACGGCCGGCGCGCTGCCTGCATGCCCGAGCTTGCACCCGCACGCCCGGCCTCCTCCCGCACGCACGCCCGCCGCGCAGCAGTGATCTGACCGTCCCCTTGCCTTGCAGGCGCCACGGGTACACCCACAAGACGGCCCACCAGCATTGCAGGCGCCACGAGCAGACGCACGAGGAGACCCGCCACCACGGCAGCCACCACGGACAGGGGACCCTGACCGTGCGCGGCGCGCAAGGCGCCGCCCGCTGTGGGGACCCGCAGTGGCGAGGCCGCTGCCAGCCGCACCTCGGTAAGGCCCGGCGAGTTGAGGGAGTAGAAGATGCGCAGCGCGAGCCGCGCGCTCGCAAGCGCCTGCCGGAGCGCCGCGGCGTCGCCGCCCGCGGTCACCTGCCGGCCGGCGCGGGCGCGCTGGGCGCCGGCGAGCCGCATGCCCGAAGCGCGCAGGGGGCGCACTGACGCCGGCCACCCCCTCATGCAGCTCAACCTTTCGGCATAGCGGCTATTCGGCCGCGCGCATGCGCTAACCCCGTGGGGCCTGCGCTTGGGGCTCCAGGCTCTCCTGGCGCGCCGTATGCACTGCCGTCCTTGGCGGGCAGAGCAGGGCTCGAGTCGCAGTATAATCTGGACGCACTGCACGCCACAGGAGCTTGAGCGCGCACGCCGCACACCGCGGCCCGGTGCGGGGGGCGCGCGGCGCGGGGGCGGGGGGCGCGCGCGCCTGCGCGGTCAGGCGGCGCAGCACGGCCAGCAGCGGCTCGACCAGCTGCTGCGAGTACTGCAGCTCGGCGCTCAGCGCGTCCGTCATGAACTGGTTCCGGTAGCGCTTGAAGATCGCATTGGCCGTCTCCAGCACGCCGCGCACCTCGCCCGCGTCCGCGCCGCGCAGCCGCGCGACCAGGTCTGGCAGCAGCGCCGGCCACGCGGCCGGGAAGTCGTGCGCGCTGACGATCGTCAGCGCCTCGCTCAGCTGGGCCCGCACCGCCGGCGGCGCGGACAGCATCAGGCCCGTGATCGACGCCTTCACCGCGTCCTGCGCGCGGCATGGCGCCGCTCGGCGCCGGAGCCGCTGGGATGACGGCGGTGCCACCTGCGCCCGGCGGCCAGGCCCAGCGGGGGCGGGGCGCGGACCTTCTCCGGCCCAGGGATCGCCGACACGCCCGAGTGCTGCGCGTGCTCGCTGGGCGCCTGTCCCCGCCGGCACACAGTGTCGGCGTGCAGACCTGCAGTGAGGGAGCGGCAGCGGGTCGCGCTCAAGGCTGACGGGGCGGGCAGGCGAGCAGGGGCGGCGGGGGCGCACCCAATGGTACTTCACATGGTTCTTGAAATTGACGGCGGCCGCTTGCCGGATCTCCACAGGCGCATCGGAGGCCACAAGCTGCGCAGTTGCCGCACTGCTCTCAAAGTTGGATTTGCGCTCGCTGCCAGGCGTGCTTTGCCCACGTGTCCAAGGTGACCTTCTTCAAACAGGGGTCAGCTGCAGACATTCGTCACACCTTCAGGACCGCGATGGCGTAGCCTGGCTGCAGTGCCGCAGCCTTCAAGTACGCTTCTGCCTGTTTGATTAGCGTCTGCGGGCGCACGTCCACACAAGCATCAGGTCACTACCGGAACTCAGTCAGCGGAACTCAGTCGCATCACCCCACTCCTGCAAGCATCGGGCCGCGCACCGGGTTGGGCGAGAGCGTTTGCGCAAATGCCTCGGACAGCTGCTTCTCCAACGTGTCTGCCATGCTTCCAAAGTCGTACCCTTGCTCCTAGGCCTCTTCCCGATGAGCGCAAGGCACAGAGCTTGGCTACAGGCTGCATACCCTTGGGGTTGCTATTTATAGCACTGCCACTGCCTTGCTTGTTCACTCTCCTTCACGGCCCGCAAGCTTCCCGTACGCGGTCAGAGCAGAGCGTCACTGACGCACGAGGTCAGGGCTGCGGTCTAGCGTTCTATCAGACGGGGCGCATCGTGCATGCAGTGACAAGCGGCCCTTCGCATTCAGTCGGAGGCCGCGCAACGCTGTGTCCGTTTGCAAAATATCGTGCATACATACGGCGGGTCAGCCAGGCTCAGCGCGGGCACCCTGGTCATAGGTTTGCGCGACCTGTTCGCGCCAGGCCCTGGCGCGGCCGCGGCTCCAGCCAGGGCCCTGGCGCGGCCCCGAGCCCTGACGCGGCGGCCCACTCCGCACCGCCCTGATGGCCGGCCGCCTGCCGCCGCCTGCGGAGGGCCCGCTCTGGTTCCCGCACAAGGCGCGCGTCGGGCAGGGCGGGCAGTCGGCCGCGGCCGCGCTGCACGCGCTGGGCCTGCCCCCGCTGCAGGCGCGGCCGGCGCTGGCCGAGCTGTTCGCGGCGCACACGCTCGACGGCTTCGCTGAGCGGGAGGCCGGGCCGCCGGCGCCGCCGGCGCGGCTGCAGCCCGCGCGGCACGCGCGCGGCACGGGCGCGGGCCCCGTCCTGGCAGCGCGCGCATGGGAAGGGCCCAAGGGCCGCGCCGCGGGGCCTCCTGCCGACCGAGGGCCAACCCGCCAGCCTGCGGAGCGCGCCGAGGGCGAGGCGGGCGCCGCGAGCGCAGCGGCGCCGGGCGGGGGCACGCATGCAGCGGCGGCATGCGGCGATGTCGGGGCCGGCGACGGGGCACCCGGCGCCCGCGCGGCCGCGGCGGGCGGCGCGCGCGCGGCGCCGCGCGGCCCGGCGGCGCTGCAGCGGTACAACGGCCTGTCGGCGGCCGAGGCGGACGCGTTGGAGCATGTGTTCACCGGCGAAGGTGTGCGGCCTTGGCTGCGGCCCTGTAATAATGCGCACGAGCCCCTCGCATTGCGCACCGCATCCCTGGTGCTCCCCATGCGCAGGTTGCTGGCTGTGAGCAGCGACACGCGCATGCTCAGCTGGGCTGCCATGCAGTCCCCCACACCAGCTGTGTGCTGTGCGGCAGATGCGGTCGCATTCTATGCGAGGTTCGGGCCGGACAGCGCGGTCAGGTTCTTCTGCTGTGTCAGGCGCGCTGCCCGACCCTAGCCTCCTTTCCCTAGCCTCCTTCCTCTTCACCATGGTCAGGTGCATCAGATTTGGGCTGCATCCTGAAGCCCATGCGCCCGGTTTACAATATCAGTGTCTTCGGCGTGTCTGCCACATAAAAAACCCTTGTGCATAAGCCGAAAGCATGAAAGTGGTTGAACTGCTGCACGTGCCGCGGGGCCGCCCGCCGAGCGCCTGACTCGGGGCGCCGCGCAGGCAGGACACGGGCGTGCTGCACCGGCCGTACAGCCTGGCGGTGGTCCGCGCGGCGGACGCGCCGCCGGGCGACCACTTCACGCTGAGCGCGGCGGGCCTGACGTGCGTACGCGGCGGCGGCCAGGCGGACTTCACGCCGCTGGGGCAGTGGGCGCGCGAGGCGCTGCTGCTCCGCCTGCTGTGCCGCATTGCCTTCTTCCGCGACTTTGTGGCCGGGCGCGCGTTCCGCTGCTGGCACAAGGCGCGCGCGCGGGCCCCGCGCGCGGCTCGTGCCCGCCCCGACCGTGCACACTCGGCGCTGCGCGCGTGCGCGATAAGCTGTGTCTGGCTCCTGCGCGTTGCCCGGTAGCCGGCGCGCCTGTGCGGCCTGCAAGGCGTCATCAGGGCAGGCGCCCGCTTCAGCCCGTAGAGCAGGTGCCGCGCGCGCGCAGGAGGTGCGCCGGCGGCTGTTTGCGCGCGTGCGGTCGGCGGTGGCCGCGCGCGCGCTGGTGGCCAAGCCGGCGTTCCAGGCGGCGCTGCTGGGCGTGGGCGCGGCCGCGGCGCAGCTGCGTGGCGTGCGGCTGGCGGCGCTGCCGGCGCCCGGCCGCCTGTACGAGCTGGGCGAGTGGGGCGACCTGCAGGCGCGCGCGCTGCGAGCGCTGTAGGGGCATGCACGCGCCTGCGCTGTACAAACACCTGGGCATGCGGGACCGGTCCGCTGCATGTCAAGAAGAAGCAGTCTGTGTGCATACACAGACGCCTGCCATACTTGCGGCAAATACACCTCCTCGTCGAAGTCGCCACTGCCCACAGAAGGGTGGGGCTGTCGGGCGCCTTGCTTTGCAGTACATGGTGATTACATGCACGGAAAGGCGGCGCTTGAAGCGACGTAACTGTTAGGTGCTTGGGACCGCGTCAGGGAGCTTCCCTCAGGGGCATGATGGGAGAGCAATGCGATGGGCCGCAGGGGAGCAGTTTGCTGCTCCAGCGCTTGCAGCTATCCTGCATTCCGCTGCCCAGGCGCGCGTCACCCTCGCCTTCGCTTGGGTGGCAGCCGCTGTCTTTCCTGCTGGTTCATCCCGCTTTGTTACGGCTTGTGATCATGAATCTGCTGCATGCTGCCTGCGCGCTGATCCTGTAGGGCACAGGCATGGACAGCGGCAAGAGAGACTGAGACAGCCTGGCGGCAGAGCAACTGCTGCAGATAGTCCAAGCTCCAGAGCACGGTCTTGCAATCTTTTGCACTCTATCTGCGCCGCGCGCGCGCTGGGCTTCTAGGGCTGTGCAGGGCCCCCTGGCCCAGCATGGGTCGGCAGCTTGACCAGGGAGGGCGTCCTGCATGGGGGCTCGCCATCCTTGGCGCAGGCAGTGGAGGCGGCGTGCCAGTACTTAACCCTACCCTATCCCACAACCTCTCCCCGGCGCAGGTGGTGGAGGCGGCGTGCCAGAATGCGACGCAGGCGGCGCGCGAGTTCCGGGAGGCCGTGCGCGACGAGGCGGACCTGCGCGACACCACCGGCGTGGAGCTCGTGCCCGGCGGCAGCTCCGGCCGCAACCGCTCCATGGCGCTCGTCAAAGCCGTCAAGCGGGGCTTCGCAGAGTGCGCACAGATTTGACAAGGCCTGCGCATTGGCTGCGGCTCCTTGGCGGACAGCCGACCGGGCCTCTTGCACTTGAGCACGAGTGAACCAGCACAAAGAGCCATCATGCAGATGCAAGCAGCAATACCCGACAGAGCGCCAGGAGCCCTGAACAAACGCCATGCTCGCGCTACAGGGACTACAGGCGCGCCATGCAGGAGGCGGACCTGCTGAGCAACGTGGTCCGCCTCGCCGACAGCGTGCTGCTGGCCGCTCTGGCAGCGCAGGTGGCCGCTCCTGCACTAGCGCCTGCCCTGTCTACAGTGAGCCACAGTCATGGACACGACTTGCACTGCCTTAGTGGCAGCGCCATCCAGCATGTCAGGACTTTATTTTGCTGGTGAGCGTCTACATTTGATCTCATGTCATCATGCATATGCAGGTCGCAGCGACGACAGACGAGCTGCTCGTGGCTCTGGAGACCCCGCGCGTGCAGGCCGACAAGGCTCCCAAGGCACGCGCTACCGATCTCAGCCCTTATGTAGGCGAAGCGCATGCGCATGCATCCTCTTGGCTGGCTGCATGCCTCGCGGCAGGTGAACAGAGCTCGCCGAGCGCTCGCTGTCACGCGGCAGGGCATCTTCACGGTCACCTTTGCCTTTGCGGATGGCGGCGGCGCAGCCTTCACGCCCGACCGCCACAGCGTCCTGGAGATCGTCAACGCCAATGTGCTGGACGGCTGCCTGGCGCTGGCGGCGGCCGCGCCGCGCCTCCTGACCATGCGCAGCTTCGGCCAGCACTTTGCCACCAAGCCGACCGGGCTCGACCTGGCCTCGGTCGTCAGGTGCGCGCTCCTTGGGGCCTGGCGTGCAGCGGATGGTTGCCAGGGTTGACACTAAAGCCATGCGTACACGCTGTGCATGGCCAGGGTGACGATGCCTACACCATAGTTGCTGCAGTCAGCATAGCACCTGCAGTGCGTGTCTTTTGTGGCTTGCTGTTATACATATGCAGAAATATCGTGCATAGGGTATGCTTATCTGTGCATGGGCGAGCACATGCCGTGCGCAGGCAGTCCGCACACTTCAAGGAGACGCGAGCCGCCATAGACGCGCTGGTTGCAGCAGACTTTGTGGCGGCCCGCGAGTATGCGAGCGTCTTTGAGGAGCATCGCAAGGTCCATGACTTTGTAACCTCGTGGTCTCTGGAGCAGTACACAGCTAAGAAGAAGTGCGCAAGCACCGTCTCAGCACTTGACCATGGCGCTAGCAAAGCTGCCTGTTACGCTGGGAGCAGGCATATGATGTCTTTACCGAGCATCACATATCTTGCCTGTGCACAGATGCAGGACACCTAAAGCAATCAGACCCTGCTCGCTGTGTGCTTACCCAGGATCATGTGGCATGCAGCCAGCAGTGCACAGACTTTTGAGCTTCCCAGATGCAGCTGTGAGGGTGGCGCGAGTCTCCATGCTCTCAGTGTGTAGGTCGCTGCGGGAGATGCGGCGCGAGCTGCACCGCCAGCGCGAGTGGCGGACTGAGCTGGAGCGGCTGCGCGCGGGCGCCGCGGTCGGCTGCCTGCATGTGGAGTCGCGCACGCTGGGCGCGGCGCTGCTGCCTGCCATGCTGGCGGCGGCCGAGCAGGTGCGCAATGCCAATGCTGCTTCGCCCTCCTGAGTCCCTCACGGGCGCCTGACAGCTGCCCTTGCGCGGACGGCGTGCTGACCTCTGACTCCGCTGCCATGCGGCTGATATTTGCGCGGCTCTCCGTCACACAGGGCTCCTCTAGGTTGCCTTGGACAGAGAGCCATGTTAGCTGCAGGCAGGTCGTACGCAGTTCTGTCCATGCATGCCACAGTGCAATCTCGCATGATGCCGTCACTGTCCCCCGCTCTTCATCCAACTTCTCAAACAATGACTTGGCTCTGCAGATCCATGGGCACCTGGGGGCGCTGGCGCGCACCGCCTGTGCCTCGGCGCTGGCCGCGCTGCGTGAGCGCGCGGATGCGCTCGACGAGCGCCCCAGCTCGCTGCCAGAGTTTGCGGCATACCAGGTGACGCGCTTGCCGCGCGCAACAGACACGGCTGCTGCAGAGCATGCCGTTCTAGCGCGACGCATCGTGCGCATGTGCCTGTTGGCAGCTCCCGTCCAGGGGCATGTGCCATCACTTGTTTGCTGCGTAAGTACTGCGCTGGCCTGGCATGCATTTGTCACGGCCAGAACCGGGCAGCACGCGCGAAGGTCATGCACAAGACGCAGTACGACGAGAAGCGGCTGGCGCTGGCGGAGGCGGGCAACGTGGACGACATCTACGACCTCCTGGCCGCGCACGAGCACAAGGTTTCCACCGGCGACCAGGCGCGCGCCGCGCGCCCCCCTGTCCATGACTGAGGAGCCCTGCGGTTGCTGCGCAAGCAACATCACTCGCACACAGGTTGCTAGTGTGGCCGCTGCTTGCTGCGCGTCATGGTGCAGCCTGATCGCGAAAGACAGACAGACGGCGCCATTTATAGAGCGCGCCGCGCATCGATCGGGGCTGGTTGCGAGCAAGGGAGCGCCCGGGGCGGCAGGTGCGCCACGACGACCTGCGCGAGGCCGCCGGCCGCTTCGTGGACGCGCTGGCGGCCGGCCGCGAGTGGCTGGCGGAGCGGCGCGAGGGCCAGGCGGCCGCGCTGGGCGCCGAGGTGGCCGCCGTCAAGGCCGAGCTGGCCGCGCTGGCGGCCGCGTTAGGCGGCGGCGTGTTTGTGGACGCGGGCGCGGCCGCGGCGGAGGTCGTGCAGCAGCTGGACCGCGCCGTGGAGCGCGTGGCCACGCTGCGGGTGCGGCGCCTGCGCGCGGACAGGAGTGGGCTGCTCTGGTAACGGGCCGCCTGCGCCTGGTCATGCCCCACATGCACCAGCCAGAGTCCGGCAGCTGTGGCGACGCGCGTCAAGGAGCGCGCCCGGCCTGCGTGCGCGCATGTTGGAGGGGGCGGACAAAGCGCGCGGCGGCCGAGGAGGCGGAGCAGGGCGCGGTTTTGGGCGATATTGGGAGACGGCAGGGGTGGTAGGGCCGCATACCCTACCCTAACCTACCCTATGCTGGCGCAGGAGGCCGCCGACACGTACAGGGGTTACCAGGCGCTGTTCGGGCAGGCGGCGGAGACGTTCCCGGGCCTGGACGCGGTGGCCGCCCAGGTCGCCGAGCGCGCGGACGTCTGGCGCGCGCTGCTGGCGTTGCAGCAGCACGCGCTGGACTGGACCTCCGGCACCGTGCTTGCAGAGGACGGCACGGTGCGGCCGCCCTGCCTGATGGGAGGCGGGCAGATCTGCAGGCGGACCCCGAGCGCGCGGCGAGTCCTGCCCGCTGCAGTAGCTGCGCTTGGTGTTTGGTCGCATCTGCCCTGGGCAGGGCGCTGCCGGCTTGTGCAGCAACGGCCATGCTCTTCGGTGGTTGATAGGGTAGGGCTGAGCCCGGCGCTGAGGCGGCGCGCCGGGCAGGCACGCCTGGACATGGAGGCGGTGCGCGGGCAGGTGGAGGCTGCGGCCGCTGCCGCGTACCGCTGCAGCCGCAGCGGCGGCGACCCCGGCGTCGTCGTGCGCCCCGCCCGCGCCGAAGCAGGAGCCGACGCAGTCATCCCCGCACATCACGGCTGTGCGGGAGCACCCTGTGCGGGAGCACTTGCATGCTCGCAGCTTGGCAGCATGCGCCATGGCTAGCGCGTCCTCGGGCATGCGCTGGGCGAGAGTGGGTACATCTGTGCGGTCCTGCATCTCCTCAGCCTGAGGCTGCCCTGGTCCACTGGCGCGTGCACCACACCTATGTACCCTCGCAAGCATCGTCCCGGGCATTGCCATGCTGCGCGGCGAGCGGCGCGCGCGCGCGGCAGGTGGTGCTCTCCGACGAGCTGGCGGACGCGCAGCGCGTGCTGCCGGCGCTGGAGGCGGTGGCCACACCCGCGCTGCGCGACCGCCACTGGCGCCAAATCTTCGCGCTGCTGGGGCTGGACCAGGCGCGCCCCAGATCAGCATTCCCTTTCTTTCGGGTTTACTTAATGCTCAAGGTAAACCAACTTGCGCTAGCATGCACGCTCCTGGCTGTGCACCCCTTGAATGTATCAGTTTCGATGTGCACTCAGCTTGGACATGCGGACAGCGCGAGCGCCCAATGAGCTGCAACATGCCCAATCCTGACCTTTGACGCCGTGCTGTACATCCCGTGCGACGGCGGCGCGCACGCCCGGCAGAGCCCGGGCGGCATAAGCCAGGACGAGGCGGGCGCGTGGGACCCCTTCTCGCTGGAGGACCTGCTCTCCGCCGGCCTGGAGGGCCACCTAGAGGCCGTCGCCGCCATCTCCGCCGTCGCGCATCGCGAGTGGTCCGCCCCGCGCGCCCTGCCGGCGCACAGGCCAAGCGGCGGCCGCACCTGCAGTCATCCTGTTGCAAGCTTCGGCCCGCCTGAGCAGCTGGTGTGTCCTTTCAGTGCTGCTGCCTCCGTGGCGCCAACGCAAGAGGCTGCGGCCCATTCCGGGGACACGCGGGTCCGGCCACAAGCCGCGATTGCACTCGCCGGCGCGCCGCAGAGCCGCACGCCCTGCCGGCAGTCCCCCGGCGCCAAACGCGGGCAGCGGCTACTGACACTAACCCTCAACCTTAGCGCAGGGGCCTGGAGAAGGCGCTGGACCGCATGGAGGCCGCCTGGGACGGGCTCGCCTTCCGCGTGCTGGACTGGAAGGACACCGGCACGCACGTGCTGGGCGGCGTCGACGACGTGCAGGCGCGGGCCTAACCCCGATCATAGCCTACCCTAACCCCTAGCCTACTATACCCGCTGCGTGGTCAGGCGCAGTCTCCAAGGGCGCGGGCGTACGATGCGCGAGTCTGTCACGGCCACGGCCGGCACTATGGAGCGCAGCGCGGCCTCGCGTGCGGTCCCTGCGCGGCACGCTGCTGACGCGGCGGGCGCGCGCACCGGCAGGCGCTCCTGGACGACCAGACCGTCAAGGTGGCCAGCATGTGCGCGTCGCCGCTGCTCGGGCCGCTGGCGGGCAGGGCCACGGCTTGGGCGGGCACGCTCGACGCGCTGCAGGCAGGGGGCCCTGACATGATGTGCACAAGCAACACTGCGCTAGGGCCTGTCGCTCCAAGCAAGTGCCGGCAAACCTTGCTCTTAATCTAAACCCTGTATCAGGCTTTTGCCGCACGCGGCAGGACCTCGTGGATGCATGGGTGGCCTGCCAGAGCACCTGGCAGTACCTGGAGCCCGTGTTTGCGTCGCCCGACATCCTGAAGCAGATGCCCGAGGAGGGCGACAAGTTCCTGGAGGCGTGGCCCCACCCGCCCTGTGCTCTCTTGATCGGGGGCGCCATCTGCACCAGCCAACTTCAAACAGCGCTACCTCACTTGCGCGCCCAACACCGGCACCTGCATTGCACGGGCGCCTGCATGGCAGCATATTGCTGCCGTCGGCCTCATGCTCACCTTTGTGGTCCCCCTCGCCTGAACGGGTCAGAGCCGTGGGCTTGCAACGCAGCACGCCAGCGCTGTGCGGACCCGGCATGCATGGCGCCGGCCGGCGGCTCCGTGCATGCAGCGGGACAGGCGGGCAGGGACGCGGCGGCGAGCGGCACGCTGACCCACACTGTGCTGCGCCCCGGCAGGTGGACCAGGTGTGGCGCGAGGTGATGGCAGGCGCCCGGGCGGCGCCAGGCTGCCTCGCGCTGGCGGGCAGCGCGGAGCTGCTGCACGCGCTGCGCGCCGCCGTGCGCACGCTGGAGGAGGTGCAGCGCGGCCTGGCCGCCTACCTCGACATCAAGCGCCTGGCCTTCCCGCGGTAGGCACAATCTACCCTAACCTAAACCCATCCTGTCACCAAGCTCGCCGCGAGCGCCACGTGGGCGGGGCAGCCGCTGCGTCGATCGCGCCCGCGCCGCACCGCGCCTTGCCAGATGTGGTAGATGGTTCGAGGCTAATGTGCCACCTTGTTATTGAGAGATGGGGTGAAGGGCGGGCGCGCACGCGCGCGGCAGGTTCTTCTTCCTGTCGAACGATGAGATGCTGGAGATCCTGGCGGAGACCAAGGACCCGCAGCGCGTGCAGCCGCACTTCAAGAAGTGCTTTGAGGGCGCGCCCTGGGCCCGTTGTGCTGGACGCGCCCCCGCGCCGCGCTGCGCGGGTCACATGCTCGGGATCCCGTCCATCCGACACCCTCACGCCTAGCGGACTGAACAGTCGAGGCCTGAGTCGTGAGGCTGTGTTACGCAACCGCATCCCGCCGATGCCCTCGAGCGCGGCCCGCCGCGCCACGCGTCCGCGCCCGCTGCAACATATACGGCACTCTGCAGCGCGCGCGCGCCCGCTCAGGCCAGCAAGCGGCGGCAGGCATCGACGCGGTGCAGTTCCTCGGCAACGGGGACATCGTGGGCATGGTGTCGCGCGAGGGCGAGGTGGTGCCGCTGCGCACGCGCGTCAAGCCGTCGCTCTCGGACGGCGCCGTCGAGAAGTGGCTGGTCCAGGTGCCGACCTTGCAGTGCGCGCGCACGGGAGCGGGGTTGGTGCGGAACTGCCTGCGTTGCATGTCACCTCGTTTGGAGCTGGCTGGAAGCGGCTGGCGTTAGCGGCTTGGCCGCCGCCGCGCGCATGCGTGCCGCGCAGACTGCGAGCAGACACACTCAGACACTGTCGTTCAGGTCACGTGCGCGTGCTCACCGCCCCGCAGCCCTACTCATTACGTGAGCCTGCTACAAGGGAGTCTGCATGTCAGACCTGGAGCCCGCCCCATGCTCGTGGGGCAGGTGGAGGCGGGCATGGTGGAGAGCGTGCGCGGCGTGTGCGCGGCCAGCCTGGCGGCCTACGCGCAGCGCCCCCGCGCCGCCTGGGTCCTGGAGTGGCCGGGCCAGGCGGTGCTGGTGGCGGCCGCCACGCACTGGACCGCCGACGTGACGGCCGCCCTGCTCGCCCCGTCCGCAGGTCGCCCTGCCGGCCTTCATCTGTTTCATTGGCTTGTGAGGTCTGCGCGCACAATGGATCGGCAAGTAGGTGCAGTCCGCATCTGGAGCGCGTCTGCTTGCCGATGAAGACTGACCTGGCACATGAAGCGGTCTTCCGGCAGGCGGGCGGCATGTGCAGGTGTCACCAGCCCTCATCAGGATCCGGTCCTGGGCGGAGGCGCGGTAGTGTCTGCACTAGTGGTGCAGTGCTGCGGAGCATTTGGGATGGTTGCTCCTGGTGGAAGCAAGCGTCACGGGAGCTGACGTGCAGGAAGCGCGGGCGGCGCGCAGGCGGCATGGAGGCCGTCGCGGCCAAGTGCACCGCGCAGCTGCGCGACGTAGTTGCGCTCGTGCGCGGCGAGCTGGCGCCGCTGCAGCGCGCGACGCTGGGCGTAGTCGTCGTCATGGACGTGCACGCGCGCGACGTCGCCGCCGAGCTGGCCGCGCAGCGCGTGGCCGACGTCGCCGCGTTCGCCTGGCAGAGCCAGCTGCGGACGTACTGGGAGGCGCGTGCCCAGCCCTGCTCGGCGCCTGCATCCTGGCATGCGGACGGACACGACCAGCATTGAGCACCTGCGGGCACAAACGTCCGGCCTGGGGAGCTGACCCTGCTGCTGAAGAGGCTGCAGATGCTTTGGAGTCATGGTCTGTGATCAACGCATTCCAGTGCATGGATGATCAGCAACTCGGCGTGCATAGGTTCCGTGCTCTCAAAGGTGGCGTGCTCTCTAGGTGGTAGAAGTTCATGCTCAAATCACCTCACCCGTCGCGCCACGTGCAAAGCGCAGTCACCGTGCTGGGTTCGCAGGGCGGCGAGAACGGAGCGCCGGTCAGCCGCGTGCGCATGATGAGCGCGGACATCGAGTACGGCTGCGAGTACCTCGGCAACAGCGGGCGCCTGGTGGTGAGCGCTGCCCCGCTGGGACCTGCG
>JAABUY010001215.1_pt1 | contig 36100 bp, 60 predicted proteins | sample 5560271 | NCBI WGS metagenome assembly JAABUY01 (sample SAMN10711886, study PRJNA513374) | rock metagenome | isolation source: Antarctica rocks | place: Antarctica: Victoria Land, University Valley
GCTACACCCACGCGTGTCCTCGAGTTATTCCAGCCAAGTTCGACCACGGTAGCCCAACTTTGCCGAAGCTCAGACGACCGTCGCCGATTCTAGGAGCTGAGCGTCGGGCCTATTTGCTGGTCGACGTGGCACCGTGATAACCCTGCTCTTCCGAAACTGGGAGACTTCGACGTATCTCGGACAGATCTCGTATACACGGCCATTTGATCTCAACTTTATCTTGCCTGCATGAATGAGGACATGGCGAAGCTTTTGCGATTGTTCAAAGTTTTCGATACACAAGCACCGGGCTCCCCCAAAGCGAAGATCTGCTCAAGCCTCACCTATATCTGCAGCTACTTCCATCTCGATATCGACATTGGCGGATGTTTGCAGCTGGTGGATGCGGGACCGAGGAGTGAGGGGGCATGCGGGGGTGGCCGAAGCAACAGCTTGGGATGAGGCGGGACGAGTCGCTGCCCCGCTGATCTTGACTCAACCGAATGTTCAATTTACACATCGATCACTGCATGCTCATTATATGCCATATATGCTCTCTATCCATGCCCTACGCCTCTAGGACTTTTATCGTCTCGAGACGATCAAGATAAACTCCTAGTTGTATTGCTTCAGATACTCATTGTTCAATATGACGTAATCATTGATCGTCTTGTTCTCGTCTAGGCGACTCGCGTCAGCTTCGTAGCGGAACTCCGGAAAGTAGACGAACAGGAGTTCCATGTCTCGACTGAGGGGTACTCTCGTCGAATGTCCGAGAGCTTGACGTTGAAGACTCGGCCATTCCGGACTTCGCTGTTGGGAGTGACGTATCCGCCGCTGGGTTTCATCAGTACTGATAGCCAAGGCAACTTATAGCTTTGAAGACTTGCTAGCCAGAGTGCCCGTCGAAGCTTAATTAAGACTCAGCGTCAGGCTGGGGGAGGGCCAGATGAGATCGACACACCAAAGCGAGATACCCGATGATTTTTTGGATCGCGCACACCATGATTCCCCGTGATCGTGGCCCGAAGTAACAGCCATGACCTTGTTCTTCCCCTCCGCGAGGGCTACGATCGCATGGAACGCTGCGCCTCCATTAGCATTTGCGAGCTCAGAAAGGGACGAATCAGCGCACTGGGTAGGTCGAGGCCGGTGTAGTTGGCCAGGAAACCTTGAGTCGCCGGGTCAGGCTCGTCGTCGTGGTCGCCCTCGCTGGGACTGCTTGGCTTCAGCGGAACTTCCGAGGATGGGACGAGGCACGTACAGAGGCGCGAGGTCGTCAGAGTGCTCGAACTGCGTTGCGCAGATCAGTCATCGCTCTTCCTGTGGAGGAAATTCGGCCTACGGGAATGTGTACGAATACGAGGGATGGAGGGATCTGGCCGAACTAGTGAGATAGTAAGTCACAGTCTAGCTTCTAGAGGAGCAAGCTCACGATGACCTTCATTAGCAGCGATTGCTCCGCGATGTACGCTGGGACGGTTTTCTCGTCCACCCAGTAGTAGTTGGCGGCGGCCGGGATAGGGCCTGTCTCCGAAGTTACATCAGGACACATCGCGCCGAATCATGAATGGACTCACCAGGTCCATTACCGGTACCCGAGACGAACGAACGAGAGTCGAAGAACCACATAATCAAAGCCGGGGCAAAGTCCCCTTCGTGCGCGTACACCGGGACCCCTGTCAAGGCGTCGATTAGGGATCTCTGGGTGTACGGAGAGGTAAGGGAACGAACAGTAATTGCCATTGCCGTACGGCTTGGGACCGACGTCTGAGCGGGTGTAGGAGAGACTCGATCCATGGTGCTTCATCTCGTATTGGATCTCCTCATTGTGATTGATGTTGTTCTGGTTCTGTCAGCTTGAAAGGTGTCGCAGCAAGATGAATCGCACGGCGTTGTCATGCTGCGGGTCACGAAGTGTCAGCAACTGAAGGTAGATTCGGTGAGTTGAGACTCACATTTCCGTGCGTGCTGGAGAACGGGATCCCACGGGCTACGGTAGGCGCGTAGACCATATCCTGATAGCCAGTCGCATTGTCCGCGAAGACGTTCTCGCCTGCTTACGGATCAGTCTGCCATCTTCAGATGCAGGAGTGTCGGCTCACCGGTCATCAAGTCTCCGTTGAAGACCCTGCGTTCAGCAGGTCAACGGGGGCGAAGATCCTTCGTGAAACCAGGAATCACTCACACGTAGTTCGGGTGTTCCTGGTCCAGAATAGTCCCGTGAACTCGCTGGGTGTTGGCGTCCTGCAGGCATCACAAGCCTTGTTGAGCCACAATTTAAGATTTTCGGGGAAAAGACGTACGCTTATTGGCCCGAAGGCGGCGAAGCTCCCATTTCCTACATCGTAATCAGCCTATATCTCAACACCCAAGCTCCACCGACCCCAACGCTCGCCAAAGTGCATGTCACTGAACGAGACGACCTGTCTCGGATCAGCTTGGGACCCTATTCTCGTCTGTGAGCCCACCTTGAAGTTCCCATTCCCGTCAAACGTGAGCTTCTTCTTCGATGAGATACAGCCCATGAGGTTCGAATCGCGCTTGACGAGGGGCATGGCGGTGGCTACACCGGCGAGGAGAACGGTTGCGATGGCGAACATAACGGTCGAGTTTCCAGACTATGTAGAATTTGAGGGGTAAGGGAAGACATCATGGACAAGTATTAATGAGTAGTCGTTAGATGTTGGTAGCGTCCTCGTTCCGGATGTCTGCCGAGGCACGTTGTTTGTGCCTTGCATCCTCACCGTGCCGCGACGGATCCCCGGTCTTACGTTGTTCACATCTTAGCACGTTCGGAGCAGGGAGGACCGGTGTGAGCTTGCGCAGACATGAACGGGTGAAGCACGTTTGTTGCGGGAGGGAGAATGCGGGGTGGGGGCAAATACCTAATTTACTTCACCTCGGGATTCTAGCTCTATTGCGCCAGAACTAGCTGTGAAATTACAAAATTGATTGGACGATGCAAAGTCTTGTCTCACAATACCAAACACAGCACCAAGTGCAAGGGATGACTCACAGAAATCAAATCAGTTCCTGGGGGTTTGGAATCATGTGTCAAACCCACTTTTCGCAAGCTGTTTGGGAGCATTCGCAAATTGGGATCAAACGGGATCAAACTTGCCTTTCGGGCATGCAGAGTGAGCCAGTGGGGACCGCATCATGGCCGATGATATATGGTCCATGATTATGTCCACAGTTCTCACACTTTGCGGCCGCATATAGAGCCACGAAGAAGCTTTCACCAGCCTATGACTCCCTCAGTCCGGCAACTACTCCCGTACTCGATGACTTCTTCCGCTCATACTTCTTGATCCAAGGGTGTACGAGTACTTCCGAGAGCGGTAATCTCTCTTCCGGATTATATTTCAGCAGCTGAAGTTCAGTCGAGTCAACGCCGAGTATTGGATGTACGACAGATGGAACTTGCCTTGCGGATCAAGTCTGCTGCTTCTGGTGAGACAGTTTCTGGGATGTGCAAGTCGACTCGGCAGATCCGGCGATAAGTTGCTGCCTGTCATTAGCTTCACATCGCCAATTAATAGCATCAAGACCGACCAGTGTGGCCAGCGAGATCCTATACCGTCATCTTAGCTTGATACGATATGCACCGAAGAACGTGGCTCACCTCGAAAGGCGGGCTTCCAACCAAGAACTCATAGCAAAGGACGCCCAATGCCCATAAGTCGACCTTCGCGTTATGCTCCTTCGCCTCGATCATCTCAGGGGGAAGGTAGTCGAGCGTTCCGCAGAGCGTTTGCCGGCGGTTGCTCGGTGCGTGCTGCGGGACGGGCAACGAACGTCAACCATCGGGCTTTGAACAGCACTGAGCAGGACAAACGACACTCCATCCAAAGTCGCCGATCTTCAGCTCGCCCTTCAAGCCTGCAAGGTGTCAACAAGGAATGAAGATAGGATAGCTCGACATACCGATGAGCAGATTCTCTGGCTTGATATCTCGGTGAATAACATGTTTCCGGTGGAGATATGCCAGAGCATCTGCCATCTGCGCGATATACTGGGGAAGCAAACAGTCGTCAGTCTGACCGGGAATTCTCCGGGCGGAACAACATATTATGGCTGCCGAAGAGGAGTACACACGCACCCGACTACTTCGCTTCTCCTCGAACCGGCCCAGCTTGGAGAGTTGCTTGTACAGCTCTCCTTTTGCCGCGAACTCCAGCACCAAGAAGATCCGCTTCGAATCGTGGAAGTACCCGTATAATCGAAGGATGTTTGGGTGTCTGCAACCAAGAGTAAGCTAAATTCCGGTTCCGGCACCTGAGCGGCATAGCAGCAAGCATCAAGTATCAAAAGGATATAGCTCACCTTAGGTTCTGCTGAATCTCGATCTCACGTCGGACCTGCTTCTCCACCTTCCCAGCCACGATCTCCGCCTTGTGCAGACATTTGAGCGCGACGATGAAGTGTGGAGGTGTGCGTGTCCGAGCGAGATACACACGTCCGAATTTTCCCTTGCCAAGCGGTCTGCCTATAGTGAACGCGGGTAGGGACAGGGGTATGGATCCTCCTCTATGCGGCCAATCGTATCAGTAAACACCAACAAGTATATCGGGACTTACCCAGCGGCTGAACTGTCCATCTCCAAAAGCTTTGCTGAATCCCCAGTAACCGCATCTCTTCCCGCCTCATCCGCTTCCAGCCCGCCATCATACTTCCCAATCTCGACCTTCCGTATACCGCCTGCAGTAGGATGCGTCGCATGATGGGGGTTGATCGAAGATGACAGCGCTCGGGATGAAGTCGAATGTGCTGGTCCATGCAGACCATGAGCAGTATGCTGTGAGAGTGACGGTTTGTGGTGCGACTTTCCCGTAGATCCAGCGCGGACCGGCTTCAACATCGAATGTCGCGCCGGGGAGTTTGTCGGTACGTTCACTCCAGCCAGCTTCATAAGCGGGCCTCTCTGCGATTCTCCATATGGATTTGTTCCGTGATTGGCAAGGCCCGTGTTTGGAGGTCGGACCAGTCCGGGGTTCATGTATTTCTTCAGGACCGGCGGGAGACGATTCCCGTTGGATGAGAAAATATGGTTGTTTGTCGGATAGTGGCCTGCTGGAGAGGGTGGAGCATTCAAGACCAGATTCGACATCAGGGCAGACATCGACTGGGCCATGCTCGCGACGAGTCTCAGATAGCAATGTGTGGGATGGAGATACCGGGTGCATGAATCGGGCGAAATCAGGCGCGCAAAACAAACATCGCCTTATCAAGACACACGTCATTGCCTTCACGGTCGTTTGCAATCCCTACGAGTGCCTCTATGGCTGGAATTTCGCTTGACGGGATCCAGGACTCCGCTGCGGAGTGCATGCTGCATGGTCTCAACTAGTCCGATACGCTCATCTCACGCCTTTGAGTGACATGAAACTTGCGCGCCAGCGACAAAACAGCCGTTGTTAAGCCCATGCCGGCTTTGCCAGATCATCTTCATCGACGGTACCCGATGGATTGTTTCACGTCTTCCAGGTATCATGTTCGGCCAACTCATGGACGAAATTTGCTTCTCGACATCGCTAGGACTGCAAGGCGGACGATCGGCTGGCGTCAAGAACAGCTGACGCATTGAGCGCGTTATTGCTAGATTGCTCTAACAAGGAAATGCTCATCTAAATGATTGGTGTATTCCCGCACGACCACTGATCAGCCCTGGTCCTGCGGTATATCGCCAGCAAATCACTCTCGTAGCCAAGATATGCGCTACGAGGGCATCGAGTCCTATTCGATTCCGCAAGAGCGATTAAAGGACGAGGGCCTCGTATTTGAGGACCAGACATCCTAGGTGAGGGATTTTCTAACAACACTACGTCTGGTGATCGCGACTCCTATTGATTGACTTGTGTGAGCCTGTGGAGCGTCACACGTTCTTGTTCGATCCATGAGACGTGTTCTGGTCCCTCTGTAGGATGTCTTGATACTGAAATCAAAGGGAACGGGAGGGGGTGAGGGGTATTTCGCTAAGTTCCAGAATTACTCACCCGTCGCCTCCCGAATAGCAACATCTCACCAATTGCACCACTCACCCGGGGACAGCCGCATCGATCGCGAAAAGCATGCTTCTGGTACTCATGATTGTCCTGACAATCCTCCATGTGCAGGCTGAGGCCTTCGCCATCAACGTACGTCTTTGAGACCTCAGAATCCCACATACTCATTCCCAGCTGACTTGTCTCCCGACAGATCGTCAACAGCGATCGACCTCCACCACAACCTCATCTACATCCAAAACCGCCGCCCCAACTCTGCAGATTCAGCCGGCAAACTCCTCACACGGCGCTCCCACCGGCCTTCAAGGCGGCGCGATCGTCGGTACGTTCCGCCCATCCCGATCTCTTCAGTCGCCGAGACGACCAAGCATAATCATCGCCATCATCTTCTTCACCTCCTTCACAGCCTTCCTCATCTTTCGCGCGAACCGGATCAGTCCCTTCCTGGACAGACTGATCCGCGATCCCGATCTCTCGGACGGGCCAAGACGTCAAGGTATATCGAGGCGACGCATCGGTTGGACTGCGTGAAGGATGAGAATGTCATGAAAGTATCGCCGGCGGTGTGTCTGCGGCTGGAGAGAGGATATCACGCCGGGTCAAAGGAAGTCAAGATTATGCAGGAGTTCTCGAGGAAGTTGAGAGATTGATGTAGGATATGTTGTAGGGAAGGACTATTGATCTCGTATGAAATGCTGTTTGAGCTATTGCGGCAGCTCAATGCGGTACACAATTGATCTCTTATAACTCCGCAGTTCATAGAGGCCTGGCGATGGCTATGGACTCGTCGATGATGACCGGTAAGCTTTCCCAAGCGGAAGATGGGCCAGCGGACTTTAGAGGCATTTGCGCAAGCACGATCGCGATGGGTTGAACTCCACGTCACCAGGAAGAGACTCTCCTCATCTCGATGCATGCAGCAGTTGTACAGGTCATTGTCCGTCGTCTCACAAGAGCTACCTCTATCGCTCTCATGCCATTCACGTCGCTTTTTGCGTGCGGAGAAGGCCGCAACTCAGATAGCATATCCTCCTGGGGTCTCAGCATGCTTTCCACCACGCATCGCAAGCTCGACTAACTCGGCAGACTGTCCATCGGCCGACTAATCTTCCATCCCCTCTCGGCAGCCGCCTTCTCTCCCTGTTTCCCGAAGCCGAATCCGCCGAACCGGACACCAGGAGCAGTCGTGTTCTGAGGCATGAGCGGAGTAACGGAATGCTGTGTTGAGACGCGAGAGAGCGGTGGATGGTTTGAGCTGCCCTGCGCTGCCGAGGGGGCCCGCCGTTGTTCGCTGACCATATCCCAGGCTGTCGCAGCTAGACGGGTCTCAGGGGTTCTAAGTGATGTGAGCAGTGATATACGGGGAAGTAATGGGGAGTACTCACAAGGAGGAGACATTCTCCCAGGAGAAGATAAGGCGCTGCTTCTTTGCAGAAGTGCGGAGCAAAATGCCCTGAGATGACGTGGTATGAGCAAAGGAAGGATGATGCGGGAGAAGGACGCACGACAAGGATATTGAGGCACCCGATGATGAAGAGCAGCCAGCTGGCGACTTGAGGAAAGAGGTCGCAGAAGTGGGAGAGCACTTGAGCGCCGATTCTGTGGTTTCGATTAGCTCGTATACCCCGTTCAGTGACTTGGTGGAATCTGGCCAGATGCTCCTGTGACATAGAAAGTGGACTCACAGCGCTTCAAACACTCCAAGACAGCCGAGACCGTGCGCCGGGCCGAGGATAGGCAGGAAGTCCTCGAATAGACGCTTCGGGATACCGATCTCAGAGAGGGTGAGTAGCATGCACTCGAAAACTGGTTATCGTCAGCTCAAGCCGCCCGGCTGGACCAGCTTCGAGAAAGCTGCTCGCTCTGCCTTCTGAGGCCCACCGACGAAGATCCGGTTGAGAATGCTCCAGAACGGTCCTCCAGTCTGATCGGGTACCGTCGAGTATTCGACGTAGTCGCAATCATAACCATCGGTAGCATGGGAAATGCCATTGATCGCTTTGATGTCACTAAAATACGAGCTCTCAGCTTGTCTCTCCAATGTCCCGGAGTCCGTACTCCCGGAGCCAAGAGGAGAGCAACAGCTGACTCACTCGACCATAGTGACGATATTTGCGGCGAGCACGAGCATGAGGGAGACGATGCTGAGGAGGCGGAGGAAGTTGAGGGCGATGAAGAGGGGACCGGAAGGGCGAGGGGGGAGGAACGGCTTGATCGGGTCGTCTGTCATTGTCGGTCGGCACGTGTCGGTCTCGAAAGAAGAAAGTTGGGAAGAGCAGAGGATTGCGCTGCAAGACTGTCAAGAAAGCGTAGCTGCGAATAACACAAGTCGACCGGCGACGAGGAAAGCAATCGAGTAAGTCTGGCGGCGAGTTCAAAGACGAGAAGCTGATTCAGTGAATAGGATCCACCCCAGCCCATATAAGCCATATTAGTTGGCCGATGACCGGTCGACTCCTGATTAGAGATCACTCAAGAGGGTCAGATGAACAATACCGCTCGGCCATGTAGGCGGATCAAAAAGGGGGTTGAGACGAGTCGCATCATGACGCTGGAGGGGTCCCACTGGGATCTGCAGTCGAGGTGTATGATACATGACAAAACGATACAAGGGGGAGGAGAAAGCGGTGAAAGAGGAGAACCGAACAGCGTCGCAGAAGACAAAAGGCAAAATCAGTACTCGCCGGAGGCTGTATCGCCACATAAGTTACGGCTTTCCGGACTTTGGATGGGAATCAAGCGTTTGTACCACGCGTTTGTCTTGTGACAGGCGCGTGGTATCCCCGCTCTGCCCAACTGACGTACAGCTCAGTCCCGGTCCATTCGTTTCATAAACACCTCTCCCTTCAAACCTATTTCGTCATCCCAGATCGCTAGACAAACCTTTGAGAAGTTCTCACGGAGAAGAAGTCGACTGGTCCGGCTGAACTCTCCTCGTCTAAGCTATTCCGCTACTCGTCACTCCTTTCCGCAGGTCCCTTTACAACAGCGATCCAAGCGCCTTCAATCCCTTCCCATTTCCCATCCTTCGGTGCCTCGGTCAGCAGACTGAGACTCGATTGTCCTTCTCTCCCTCTCTGAAGGTACGTCTAAGACCCCCGTAGGGTTTTCATTCTTTTATCAATCGAGTTGGCCAGCACAACCTACCGCCCGGTCGGCCTTAAGCTCGTACTCACCGACTGACACCTCTCATTCAGCCACACGCTCCTTCCATCATGCTTTTCTTCTCCATCAGTCTCCTTGTCGTCCCTCTTGCTCTCGCCAGCTCCCCCGCCCAATCAGCACGCCGCCGGCACCATGCTCGTGCGCCGAAGGCCGACGACGGACTCATTATGCGTGCCGGCGCTGCGTACTCCAACGACACCATCGCTGAGATGTCCGCTGCTGCCGCGGCAAGCGCTTCTTCGCTCGCTGCTGAGCGGACAACTAGCCAGACCTTGAACAGCGATGCCGCGCTGCCGACGACCAGCAGTGTCGTCACCACTAGTAGCTTGACTTCAGTCCAGGATACGGCTGAAGTCAAGGATACGGCTACGACGAGCTCGTTGGGGGTTTCGACGAGTAGCACGGTGAGTAGAGTGTCTCGGGTGCAGCGTCCTCGCCGCTTTTCTGCGGAGCTCGGCGCTCTTTTGCTCATTCGCGCTTCATTGGATAGTCCTCTGTGGTGATCAGCTCCACAACCTCCTCGCAGACCTCGACCGCGGTGGTCTCTACGGTCACACGTGAGTCGCACTTGGCGGAATTGGTTCCAAGCTCAAACCTCTCTAGCGAGCACCACCTCTATCGTCGACATTGTCTCTGCATCCTCTGTCGTCGCGCCAACCACGATCATCGCTCCAACCACGATCATCGCTCCAACCACGATCATCGCTCCATCAACGCTCAGCCTGACAACATCATCACCGTTATCCACGACCACCATCACCCATTCGAGCGTCGCTCTTGTGACGACCGTCTCAAACACCGCCTCGGCATCAGCCTCCGCTTCTGCGGCTTCGAACTCATCGACATCATCCAAGTCAGGCATCAGCAAGACGACTCTCATTGCCATCATCGTCGTCGCCTCTGTCGTCGGTCTTGCCGCGGCTGGCTGGACCGCGTTCAGGAAGTGGAAGTTGAAGCCTAGCAACAGGTTTGATGAGAGGATGAAGCCGATTGACTTTTCTCCTCATGGCGGAGGGATGGATGATGGCTTGTAAGTCCAAGTCTTCTCACCATCTCATACTTCAAATAACATTTCTGCCATTCCTGCCAGCCCCGAGAAGACGCTTCATCGGACCACATCTCACTCGTCCGCGGACCGCCAGCGCCGAGAGTTTATGTCCGAGCTGGATGAGCCGAACCACGTCATCGGAGTGCCCGAGCACGACTTCACTGCCGGAGCTGCCAACGGTGCCGGCCAAGGTGCATACAATGCCGACGTGTACAACCAGGACCCATACTCTCACGCCGAGCAATACGAATACGACGCGACGTACCAGCACGGTTACCCGCCTAGTCACGAGTACCCATCTCAAGATGCGCCGATCAATGATGGGTATGCCGACCTTCAGCGCGGGAACAGCCGTGGCAGTGGAAGCGGACATGGGCATGCACAGGTTTACCCTACGCATGACACCTTCTCGACGCCGGAGAACTACCTCGGCAGGCCAACGGGTGGCTCCGAGGGACCGTGAGTGGGATTCAGCTGTGTTGTGACGCAGTTTGCTGATGGTTATACAGATATGCCCAAGCAGCGCAGTACCGCGGATACTGACCTATCCCCTGTCCTCATTCCCTTCGGTTTTCTAGCTCGCTGGACGAGCCTTTCCTTGCATTTCTAGCATAGCATCTGCTCCTCACGGCCACTCGCAAGTGACTGCATCGAGCGGTTTGATGAGGCATGTAGATATATGCAAAAACTATCATAGCACAACCTGACTCTATCCGAAAACGTGTACGGCTCCGCGTGTCACGATCCCGCCCAAAGCTAATGCGATACCATTCTCCAGCCATTGCGGTGTCGGACCGTATGCGAGCTGAACGAATAATTTGTCAAGTAGCGTTCGTGGCCGAGTACTCCGATCTTCTAGAAAACCGCCTTGGCGTCCAACGAGCATATCGCACGAGCTGCGCCTCCCAGGAAGAGGTGTCGAAGCCTACATCCGATCTCCGACAAGTCTTGAATGTCTACTGCGTCCCTGTAGGTGTGGAATACCCTGCAGGAGGAGGAGTGTAGACATTCATGCTTCTCGGAGGTCGAATGTAAACTTTTACTCCCCGTCCGAGGAGGCCCGCGCGTTTGGTGGAGAGGTGTGTTGGCACTGGCGACGACGCCGGGTGAAGTCGTGAGATGCCCACTGGCCTTTTGGGGGACAATGAGCTCGGTCGAGGATTCATCGCTTGGCGGGGCTGTCGACTATAGATTGACAAGATTGCATGAGGGGGATGACCGCATTTCGGTTCAGTCGTGAAAAGTCATGGGGCGATGCAAGGTCATCAAAGCGGTTTGAGACTCGGTGATGCGATGTCGGGTTTTCGGTAGATGTTTGTCCCCTCATTCGGATTCATGGACGTTTCGCGTTGATCGCATTGCCCGGCTTGATGAAGGTCGCAGGACGAGCGCTGCTTCGATCAGTTCTGCTGCTGGCCTCATGAAGCGAGGTCGAACTTACCGTTGATCGAGTAGAAGATGACTGTTCTAAACCAGCTCTTCCATTGTGTCGTGCTTCGCACGTACAGGTGAACTGGATGTAGCCAAATCAGCCAGAAACGTAATGGTGTGCTGCAAATGACGGACCGTTTAGCTCTCTTCCGAGGAGATAAGTGTTGGTGAGGAAATTATCCATTCCGCCGACACGCCTGCTGTATTGTCGTCAGCTATGAATCCACTCGACTCGATTTCAGTCAGATTTACCACGGAAGCGCAAAAGATGCCCAGGTTCTCAGACGAATTCTGATGCGCCGAGCTCCTTCTCCTCAGCTTCGCCATCGTCGTTTCCGAGAATTTCCCGCTCTTGTCCATGTCCGTGTAAGACTCGACGCTGGGTCAACATTGTTCATCTCGCCCATCATTATGGTTTGGCGGCCTGGGGAGGGGTTGAGGATTTCAAAGTAGATTAGGGGAATCATGTAGTAGCGGAGAGGTTGATCATCTTGGATGAGCAGATTTCATGAGTGAAGCAGTAGGCAGATTGATAGGCATGGGATGAGTTTAAAAGTCCGCTGGAATCTGAGCACCTCGACGAGACCGCTCCGCCGAGTTCATGAGTACATGATGCAATTTACGTAATACAGCTTCCAAAGGTGGTGTAACGAGGTGGACACCCAACTGAATGAGTCCATCTCGTGCCTCATGATCTAGGTGGTAGCATTTTGATCCAATGGGTAAGCTGTCGGAGTATGGCAACTCCCAAAATCAGAGCTGCAACCGCGGTCCGTTTCTGATTTCCTCTTCGTCGCTTCTGCCTGAATCTTCCCTAGGCATCGACAATAGCTCTAGCACCTCACCTCCCCCTCACGATCCAGATCTCCAATGATACATCGTCTGTCCTGAATCTACTTTCACTTCCGATCTGACTTTCAGCTCACAGACACCTCCTCACGCTCGTCCCCGCTCCGAATCTGAGTCCTCGGTTGCAAGATGCCATCTACGAGATCTTCCACGCCAACATGTCCGACCTGTGGGTTCATCAGACTCCTGCCCCCTGCCTCGATCCTGATCCCCAAGAAGGGCTTGTGGGTCTTCCATGAGCTATACCGAACGCTCCAAGCGTCTCGAGCTGTGCGAGTTCACCACGCGTTTCCTACTCATCCTCCCCCCTCCCAAGACGGGTACGTTTCCGCCTAGTCATCGTCGCGAAAAAGACAAGGGAAAGGAACAGGTGAACTCCAAGACCGAGCTGGAGGAAAGGAGTAAGCTCGTGGGATACTGCTCATTCCGATTCGACACGGAGGAGACGCTGGGATCTCGGGATGCGGAGGTGATCTACTGGTTCGTCTCGACATATCGCCTGTTCGTACGGCTGATGCAAGGGACTTGGGGTAGCTATGAGCTGCAGCTCGTTCCTGCTGTCCGAGGATTTGGACTTGGTAAGGTATTGATGGACGAGTTTGAGCGGATAGGGAGGGCGAGCGGGATGGACAAGGGGATGCTGACGTGCCTCAAGAGTATGTGCGGAACTCTGAGGAGGTTTTTCCTAAACTGGCATAGGCAATACGACCGCGATGGCTTTATACTCCAAGCACGGGCACGTCACCTTCCTCGGACAAGACGGATGCTGATGCGGGCGACAGTTACGAGCCGGACGAGATCGACCCCACGCGCATGACTGAGGAGGATGAGTGGGAAGATGCCGGAATTGATGATGGACAGAATGGGGTGGATTACCGCATACTGAGCAAGAATTTCAAAGTTGGGTAGGATGCATCATATCTCGACGTCTATCTCCATGTCCAGGCTAGTCACTTCGGATCGCGTGGAAGAGAGGAGTACCTCCAGCAGCGTCGAGCCGCGCGGGGTCGTTTCCGAGATAGGAGGGAGATCATGCTCTGCGAGCCAAGCTGGGAGTTCCGACCAGATCTGCGTCGCATCAGCTCCCATCGACCACTATGATCCCATTGAGAGGCATCGTACCTGATCCTTCACCTTCTCATTCTCCTCAACCACCTCCTTACTCCCCCATACAATCTCCGCGTAAGTCCAATCCCGTCTCGGAACCACCACCTTATCCTTCCTGACCCGCTCCCCTCCCTCCTCTCTCTCCTTCCGCACGCGAGACCGTACCTCCGGCAATCCATCCTCTACTACCGGGCTCCACTGTTTGTCCATGGTGGTAGGAGTTCCCCTCGAGCCGGGCCGAAGCGCGAAGAAAGCGCTCGTGTCCACCCTCTTCCTCTTCTCCCCTGAACGTACAGAACTGGGTCCAGGTACAGCAATCTCGAGATCCACCCCAGGTCGTGTAGCGTACTTCACCTTCTTGGTCGGCGTCTTCTGCTGTTCTCCACCATCTCCATCCTCTCCCTCTCCCTCGTCTTCCTCCACCAAACCCCCTGCATCCAGGTCGATCGCCTCCGCAGTCCGGATCAACCGATCTCGTAGCTTACTAGGCGTGACGCTCTGCTTAAGTGGACTCCCACGGACAGGCTCATGCCCATGCCCAAGCGGACTCCTGACCAGCCCACTAAGATCCACGCCCGAGCTATACTTGAACCTCTTCTTCGGCGTCTGGAACGGGCTCACCGTCGCACCTGGAAGCGTCTTCGACGGGGGGCTCGGTTGCACCGACGAGGAGGCGCGAGAGGAATGACGGGATGAAGTGGGGGATGAGTCGAGGGCGACGGTGACGGTCTCGAGTATGCGTCGAGCGTGGAGTAGGGCGGAGCGGAAGTGTGCCGGGGAGACGGAGCTTGCTTTCTGGGCGGATTTCTCGATCAGGTCTTTGCTCTGAACTCTTCCCAAACTCCAATCAGCTAGGAGCTGGATGAGTGAGGTGGGTGAGGACGGACCGCTCGCAGCCGAGAAGCGCGGAGATGCCGACTAGAGCGGCTCGCTCTTCGGGTTTCAGGTCGTTGCCCTTTCCTGGAGCTGTGAGGTGGCGGAGGGTGAATAGGATTTGGGAGGCGATGGGGATGGCTGGATGGGTTGCTGAAGGGAAGAGGGGGATGAGCTCTGAGGTGGACATGTCTCGGGGAGGCCGATACTGGGTGTGGAGTCACGCTTGCTCAAACGAGTCAAGGATGCTGCAAAATTCTGCGTCCGGGAGAAATCCGTCGGGTCGACCAGAAATTTGGGATTGCTTGTGAGCAGGCAGATCGCAAGGTGCCCACTCTGCCATATGGAACCTCTGATCCAGGTTGGCAAGGTCCTGCATAGTCCCTAGATGCATACAACGGGATAACAGAAGCATAGTACAATCATTACGAAAGCTCCTGAAGCTCGATCAGCCAAATCAAGCTGCCAAAGCCACTCGTTGTTCCTTGACCGCTGCTCTCGGCTCGGCTGCAAATGCCAAGTCAGCCAAGAGCGCATACTGACATGAGAGGATCACCTTCGGCTCGAGCAGCTTCGACAGGTGTGGGCCCTTCGACCGGAGCTGAAGGCAACTCGATCGGTTGAGCCTCGGGTACGGAGGGTATTGCGGGCTAAGAAGAGCATCCAGCTCAGTTGGGTTCTGATTGCAGAATCTCGGCGTACGCACCGCAGCCTCCCGCTCGAGCTCCGCAAGTTCAGCCTGAACCGCATCCTCCTCCTCCGGCGACATCTGCGAAGCGAGCGCCTCATCAACCTCCTGCGATACTATATCAGTACAGTTCGGGTCCTTCTTGCTCAAATGGCAACGTACCCGCTGTCGCTCGACACCCTCTCTCGTTTGATCCATCAGTCCCTCCACCTTGTCCAGCGACATCTCGGCGTGAAGCTGCTTGAGCACCTCGTTCCCGACCGATAGGCCGTGCATGACCGTCACTTGTATCTGGGAGAACTCTATTGAGCTGACCTACGATGCGTCCTTTTCGTCAGTATATGAAGTGAAGTGCGATCTCGACACCCACGAGTTCTTGGAGGGTTTGCAGCTGGGTATCGGTTCGGGAGAGGAGCTGTTCCTGGTATTTCCGTTGACGCAAAGCTGTCAGAGCTCGTTGCTGTACTCTGTCAGCGAGGTCATCAGGAAAAGTGAGGGATGTAATCACCTTGTTGCCGGCCTGCAACGCTTCCTTTGCTATCTCCTGCTCTCGATCCAGGACGACTTGTACCTGGCGAATCTGTCAGGAAGGCTACAACTCCGGTGCTTCGTCTCAGCTCACTCGCTTCTGGTATCGCTTCATCTTATCCCGCTGTAGCTTCAGACTGGGTCCCGATATTGTAGTCAGCACCGATCCGTGGACGTAGGAGGCGAGCCAAGACGCTCACTCCAATACCGCCCGGTCATGCGAGGTGATCTTGGGCCCCGGCTGAGCGACGCCCATCTTGACGAGAGCCGCCTGCCAGTAGCCCATGGCGAGAGGAGCTTCTTCTTTGAATTGGGGTATGACCTGTATGAGAAAAGGAGGAATCGAACAACACGCGAGGCTAACGGAAGCATTTCTCCCCTCTCTCCCCCGTTGCTTTCATCGCTTCTCCCCTCCTCTCCATCAAGGGGGACGGCTCGTCGCGCCCATGGCGTCCGGATCGATGTTTAGCGTTAGCCTTTCTGACAGACTCAAGGCGGCTGTCAATACACTCGACGCGGCGGGGACGGCACTACAAGCTCGAGCTATTGGACAACCATCAAGAGATGGACCCTCACGTCCTTTGGCGCTGAGTGTACCTCCTTCCTCATTTCCCACGATTTCGACTTCCCCTACGTTTGCGAATAATCTTGACAGCGCTCAACCAGGTTCACCGACGCGGACGATGAGTGGTCATTATGTCGCTTCCACGAGCGCGTTAGCCGAGAACGCCTTGTCGGGGCTGAGAAAGAGCTTCAGTTTCGGTGGACGACCGTCACTCGACGGACATCGACCCTCAGCATCAGTCATGCAGCCTGCTGGATTACAGGAGCTGAAGGATATCCCCTCGACCCCAACGGCAACGACAGCACAGGCTTCCGGGTCCAGACCGACTTCACCCGCACCAGCTAGATTCCTCAACCCATCCAATTTCGAGCTCGGATCAGACCCGTCGTCCATGACCGCTACACCTCAACAACGTCGCTCACCAGCTCCGACGCATGTTAATCTCGTCTCTCGCTCTCCTAGATCGCCAGCTCCCCGAGCCGTACCGACACCTGATCCATCAGATCCTGCGACATTTCCATTACCACCGTCGCCGTCCCTCTCACCCTCGCCCCTTCTGTCCGCCTCTTTCGCCACTTATTCCGATCCTCTTGGTGCGTCCCCTCTCCTGGACTCACATGAGAATGCGGACCCTCCAGCGCTCGGGCTGCAATCGCCTACACCGGTTGCGGAAATAACCTTAGAGGCAGTTGGACTGGTGGTCCAAGGTGTGGATGTGGAGGCTTCACCTGAGCCTCCCGTGAAAGAGGAAGAGGAAGCGAATGGGTCAGAGGAAGTCTCAAGTCCTGTGGAGAATGGCAGACCTCCGGAGATAGATGGCCAGGCGGAGCAGAAGCTCGCAGCGGCGGAACGGCGATACGAGGGTGCGTCTGGCCTTTGTTGCATTTTGCACTCGGATGACTGACTGGAATGTAGACCTCTCCCAACGATTCACCGTCCTTCTCAAGCAGAAACACGATGCCAACAAGGTCCTGAAGGAGCTTACACCACTTGAAGGCGGCATTCAGGACCACGAAGCGCTGGAGGGATGGGTGCGGATGATGAATGGAAAGGTCGACATGATCACGGATGAGATGAAGCGGCTACAGGACAAGATCAACCGTAAGTGCTTATGCATTGTATACGTAGACGGAGCTGAAGATACGCAGTGCAGGACTCACGTATGGGGGAGCTTCGGGACACGCACCGGATGGAGGGCACTTCTCAAGGCGACCTCATTTCGAAACTCTGCTCTCAGCTCGCAACGGTGGAAGGTAATCTCGTATCCCAGGCTGCAGACCTGCTCGCAGCTGAACAGCTCCGCGCGGACCTCACCAAAGCGCAGACTCAGGCGAAGGAGGAAGAGGAGAAGCGGACAAAGGCAATCTCACTGCTCAAGACGGTGCGAATGAAGCTGGTCAAGGCGGAGAAGGATCGAGCGGAGGAGCGAGCGGAGCGGAGTCGGGCGGGTGAGGAGACGGAGAGGGTGAAGGCGGAGAGGGAGAGGGAGGTGAATGCGTTGCGAAAAGGGTTCGAGAGGGAGGTCGCGGGCGCGAAGGAGAGGTTTGAGAAGGATCTGGGGGCGAGGAAAGCGGCTTGGGAGCTGGAGATGATCACTACCAAGGTGAGATTGCTGTTTCGAATGGGGGTGCAAGCTGATGTCCTTCTTTCTTTCAGGCTACTCATGCGAAGGAGATGTCTGGAAGAATCACAAAGGTCAACGGACTGGAGGCGATCGTGAAAGAGCTCAACCTCCACAAGGCGGACCAGTTCGAGGTGCTTCAATCTCGACAGGCTGAAGTTGAGACGAGTCGAGCGGAGATGGAGGTGATGCGAAACCGGACGAAGGAGCTCGAGTATCAGCTTCGAGAGGCCACGGATCGGTGTGCGATGCTCGAAGACAGCGCGTCTAGCTCTCGGCCTAAAGATCGCGGTCGGACATCCTTAGGATTCGGTCTTACGGACGGCGGTCGAGGCACTCCTTCTCCTTCGCCAGCTCGGACAAGTAGCTACTCCAACAATACATCCGCGGCTGAGGTGCAGCGTCTACTCGCCGAAGCGGAAGCTCGATTCGAAACCAAGCTTTCCGACCTTCGGTACAAGATCCGAAGCTTGGAGAAGGAGCGGAATGAGGCTGAGGAGGAATGGGCTACGAAGCTACAAGAACGAGTGAGGGAACAGGAGAGGCTGCGGAGAACAATCGCGGAGAAGGAAAGCGAGTACACTGAGAGCTTGAGGTCCAGGAGGGAGAAGGAAAGTCTGATAGAGGGACAGGAAGAGGCAAGGCTCGGCGTGGAGAAGGATAGGAAGGCTTTGCGGGCGCAGCTCGAAGCGGCCAAGGGGGATGTATCGGTTGCTGCCGAAGCAGAAGTGAGTGTCGACTATACGTTACGTCAAGTGAAGCCTCTGATATGAGTCGCAGCGAGCGGCAAGAGATGAGCTCTCTTCCTTACACGTGCAGATCTCAACCCTTCAAATCCAGTTGGAAGACTCGAAATCCCATACCAAACAACTCCGATCGAGCAACAAAACCCTTCGAGACGAGTTGCGAAAAGTCCAATCCTCCGTCCAGCTGATGGAACGGCAACGGAATCCTGGCGTCGGATACTGGTCCACTACCAGTCCCGGGGCTGGTCCGTCCAGATCGGGGATCACTACTCCGATGACAATGACTGAGCCTGCTACACCTACGAGGGAGATTCGACGGAGTTTAGAGAGTGCGGCGGAGAGTCTGAGTATGCGGACGGGGACGGGTCGGAGTAGTCCGGCTTCGAGTGTGAAAGATAAGGAGGAGGAGGAGGTCAACTTGGAGGTAAGTATGTTTCACTCGAGATCCGTTGGGATCGCTGATGGAGGTACAGTATCTCCGGAACGTCATCCTCCAATTCCTGGAACATAAAGAGATGCGGCCGAACCTGGTCCGGGTCCTCTCCGTCATCCTGCACTTCACCCCGCAAGAGCTTCGGCGGCTCAATGCCAAGCTTACCGCCTGATGTACTGGCGGTTTTGCGCGGTGCAGCAATACAATCGATCTTGACTTCATGCATCGTGCATTGCTACCATCCCCATCGTAAAGCCAGACTGCTACAGACAACACTAACGCTACTCAGCGCCATGAACACGGCGCTCCAGACGGGTGAGAGTCGGATCCCGTGAGCTGGGTAGAAGATGCCAGCAGCGAATGGGAGGCAGACGACGTTGAAGAGCACCGCCCAAAGGAGGTTCAGGCGTTGGCGATTGTAAACCTTCTTTGAGATATTCAGAAGGGAGAGGAGTGACTCGAGAGAGGAGTTGAGGAGTACAAAGTCTAGGAAATCTCGTCAGCTCCCGCAGGCAGCCGTCGAGAACGAGCAGATATACCGGCAGACGGGAGGGTCGCTTGCGAGCCATGGCCCATCGCGACGGACACGTCTGCGGCCGCGAAAGCGACGGAGTCATTGAGACCGTCTGCGCAGCATCAGATCCACCATCGCCTCTCCACATCATCTCGGCGACTCCCGCCTGACGCCTGCAGCTCTCGAATCACTTCTGCCTTCCCCTCAGGTCCCACGCCCGCCCTCACATCCTCCTCGCCAATTCCCACCATCCGCCCAACCGCACGTGCTGTCTCCTCGTTCCCCGGACACCATCACAAGGTTGTACCCTTTCGACCTCAAGCTCGCAAGGACATTTGACGTAGTTTTCGCGAGGAGGATCTGGATCGAAGAGTCTACCGAAAAGGTGATAGTTCGTAGGAGGAGCGATATGGACAGATTTTGAACGGAGGGAAGGGATGAGAGAAGCTGAGTGATGGCTTCGCAGCATGATGGGCAGTGCATATTTGAGATGAGGAGGGAGAGGGTCGGGAGGTGCAAAGGGAGTTCGGACATGGTGGCGATTACTTGTCATGCAATCGCGCGGTCAGAGTGGCGATGAATGTTGTGACCTTCCCATTTTTATCGAGATATTCTTCGTTGAGCAGATTTCGCGGTCGGGAGATAGAGAAAATGACGTGACGTGGACTAGAAAGGTGGAGGTCGTGCGGAAAAAACACAGTACTTGTAAACGCCTCCCTTCTAACCAGATGCAGTGAGTCTTCTGCGTTCAGCCTGATCTCGCGTCTCTCTACTGCCCCGAGCTTCCATCCCTTGAAGGGACTCGTTACTCAAGTCAGTATCTGCGAACCAGCAGCGACGATGGTCCGGGGGCGTTCTCTCGATCTGAACCTACCGCCAACAAAGGCTTTGATCCATCAGCGGGACTACCGGGCGAGGAAGGCGGCTAAGATCGTGAGCTTGCGTCGGTCGGAGACATTTGGGGATCGGACCTGATGCTGATTACCGATTCGCTTGTGATCCTTTACCGTCACTTCACGATCTACGCCTCTCGACTCCCGTCGGCTATGTAGAACCAGCTCGAAGAGGATAACGCCCGTCTTGTCGCCGAGAATGATATTTTGCGCGACGAGATTGCCCAATTACTTGCCGAACGCCGAAAGCCTCCCTCGCCCACCAAATCGCATAGAATAATGCTCTCAGCAGTGCAGCAAGACCTCGAGAGCGCTTTGCATCGTCTCGGGGACCTTCAGGATGATGTGGGAACCACACTCGACCAAAGAAGGACTATGACCATGTCTTCCTCTCATCATCACTGCGGCTTGACGAATTTACGCGAATCGTCCCGACTGGCGACATCGTCGCTCCGATCAGAACCTGCCGGATCCGCTTCATTCCTGAGTCATCGTTCCGCCAGCACAGCTCACCTCTCCGATGCCTCTCCCACGCACCCGCCCAGCCGGTCATCCCATGCTTCCCCCTCCCTGCTAAAAGCTCCAATTGCTTTCCTTCCGACATCATCGCTTCCTTCCTCTTTTGGTCCGATCCCCACGACAGACAAAACATCCAGAACGCCATCGGTCGACCCGATATGTTGCGGTGGACTTTTTACCTGCACCTCTCCTCCCGAGTACAGGTCACCGACACCTTCGCCGCCGGAGCGGTCTACACCTCCGCAATTTGAGCCTCAGGATCACCCACTGTTGCCTTCGGACGAGCAAGGCTCGATTGTTAGCAGTGCAGCTGGTATGAAGGAAGCGGGATTCGACGAGACGGAGTGTTGTTTCGGTGTCGTAGATTGCGATTGACACAGCATGATAAGAGATCCACAAATGGTTCACTGCCTTCTAGCCTGTTCGAGGCGTGCAGGATGAGAGGACAGGAGTAAAAGTGGAAGGTCAAGGTCGATTTAAAGGGACCATCAAGATCGAACTGCACAGGCTAACGAGTTGATGTCACCTACTTCCCTCTCCTTGTCTACCTTCGCTCCTCCGTCCAGTCCAGCTTGCGCTCGAGATACAATGCTAAATAAGTCAGGCTGAGAAGGACTGGCACCTCGACCAGCGGCCCGATGGTCGCTGCCAACGCTTGATCAGACTCCACCCCATATACCGCGATCGTGACGGCGATCGCAAGCTCAAAACTGATGGTCGCAAGCCTCAGCTGACATACAGACGAGTTCCGTTACGACTTACTTGTTTGAACCCGCTGTGAAACTCTGAACCACCGCCATCTTGTATCCATACTTCTTGCTTCCTCCTTTCCTGCGGGAAAGTCTATACACGAGGAAGAAGGCGCCGGTCCACATGATGAGGAAGTAGAGGATCATGGGGACAAATACACGGAAGACGGAGCCGATGTTGTCGAGGATCCGTGTGGCTTGTTCAGCGAAGATGAGGATGATGCTGGTGGCGGAACGGGAACGCCCAAAGATCGTTGCACTGTCAGCTCACGGCCTTCTGTCACTCAAATCGGATGCAAGGCTCACGTGTACAGAAGGCCAACCAATGCGAGCGGGCCGAAATAGGGAAGGAATTTGGTTTGAAATCGATCTCTACCCAACAGCCATAGGCCAAGGGCTCGGGTGACGACACCGGCAGCGAGTGGTATTCCGAGGTATATGATGACGGCTAGAGCGGTCTTACCGTACTCTAAGCGGAGAGCGGTCTCGCCGGAGATGACGTTGATGAAGAACAAGGACATTGGTGAATAGACGATGATCTGGAGCACGGAGTTGATGATGACGATGATGGCACAATAGTCGACGTCCCCGTGAGCGAGAGTGTTCCAGATCATCACCATGGCGATACACCTGAAAAGAGAACCGCCAATCGACGAAGTCTTTGGGAGATTGCAATCGAGATGCTTACCGTGCGAGGCCGACCATGATCACTCCCGTACGGTACGTAGGCAAGTCCGGGAGTGTGGCCCAAGCTACCCCAAGCATTATCTGAGGAGGAGAAGCGATGAGCATTCGTCCATGCCGGGGCAAATAGTAGCCACTCACAAAGGGACCGATGATCCAATTGAGGATCAGCGACATGACCACTTGTCGCCAAAGGTGTGATGTCGATCCCATTTTGGGTATACGTTCGTATTGGACTGTTTCGGATGTCAGTCAACCGGCCAGACAGCCGATTGCATACCCTTTGTCAAGATGGGCCACATCATGACCAGAAGACCGATCACGATGGCTGAGGGCGCGTCAGATCATTCAGAAGTGGCCGAGAGCGACAACAAGCTCACGAATGGATACTCCTTGGAGTGTGGAGCCGGTAAGGACGGCGTTCACGTTATGTCCAAATTTCCCTTGAGAACTTTATCAGCTAGGCAGGCAAGGCAAGTCGTGATGGAGATTTCGTGCCCACCAATGATGACGCCGAGGATCATCGCACCCAAGACCAAGATAACAAGGAAACGGTCAAGCCAGCCTAGACCCTTCAAAAGATTGGCTGAAGGAGGTGCCGAGATCAGCGACGGCCGATACAATCATGGCTCATACTTACTATCTGGGGCTGTCTGGGTACTCGCAGGGGCGGTATGACTATCGTCCAGTCGAGGTTTCACATTCGAGCTCATCGAGAAAGTGGCAAGATCTGCCGGGACAAAGCTTTGATCGTCTACAATCGATTTCTCCCGCAGATCACAGGTGGACAGTCTATCGCCCATGACGAACGATTATCTTCGTTGACGAATGTCTGGAGAAAGCTGGTGGGCATGTCTTTCGTACAAGAGAACCAGTGATCGCTTGAGATCAATACATCTTTCCGGCCGTGCACTTCCACCTTGAAACGAATTTGATGAATTTGATTTGATCGCCGGAAATTCCGGTGTCCCGATTGGGCCTGTGACGTAAAAATGTGCGTGCCGGTGTCTCTATCTCCTTGGATGGATGCCCATCACAGAGTCTCACGCCGAGATCCGGTCACGTCTCTCTCGCACAGCTCGTCTTGGCTCCACCCCCACACGTCCCAGACCGTGAGCTTGAGCAGTTGAGCAATGCAACACCACCTTGGGGAACCTGGGCAGAAGATACCAAATCGGCGGCACATTAAAAGCATCGAGACTGACGAGGGCAGAACCGGATAGACAGCCGGGAAGGACTCATCGAGTGACGTACCCGTCTTGCCACCTGGCCTCGTCATAAAGCATGTTGCCAGAAGTTAACTCGCCTCATAAACTCCCTCGTTTTCGCCTTCGATTCAGCAACAAACACATCTTACTGGCCAAGCCCCCCAAATTAGAACCCGTTAAACTAGCCGCTACCTTTGGGACGGACCAGGCACGATGTTCCGTTTTCGTCCAATCGCGACGTCAGGTTTGTATTTGGGCGCGAAGGACAGCACGGCCAGGGCTGGTCAATGGTATTTAATAACTCGCTGAGGAAGTCGTGAGTCCAGATCTGGTAGTGTCTTTACACTTCAAGGTTGAGTGATTGGCTCGCCGATCCTCTTCCTCTCCTTTCATTACGTAGTCATCTCTTCGTCTCCAGCATCTCCTCGAGCGGGTCACGAGGACATTGCATTCGCATCATAGCTCATTCACATTCATTGTATTGTTACATCTTTCTGTTTCTTCACTCAAGTCAAGACCGACACGACTACAACGCCAATCACGTCGAGATCTGCATTATTCTTCGGTAAACATCGTCCACGCACCAAGACCCCAAAGCACAAGGACAACTAGGATATCGAACTCCTTGAAGTCCAACGCACCATAGTCCACGAAACACCTTCAAAAGTCTCCCACAGAGTGCGCAATCATCGGTACGAGACACTCGACCTCCAGTACCTCGACCAGTTCATCAACCGCGAGCGTCCGAGCAAGTATATAGGTGAAGGGAGGGACGGGGATTGGCTAGCGGCAGATCACGACTCTTGGACCTGGTGTCCTCTTTTGACTTCATCCTTCCTGGTGAGTTTGGGTCCCATTTGCTGGGTCTCCCGGAATCAAGTGTGCCTCCATGTGGACCCGGCAAGGAGATTGTGGAATGTTGGTAAAGAAATCCTCCTCCCCTCTGCGCAATCTTGGCTTTTGAGGACGTACCTCTGATCAAGTCTTGGTGATCAGTGTGGAATGTCATCCGTTTCACGCTGCCCCTTGATTGGAGCAGAATCATCCCCTCCAACAAAGGAGCGCGCCAGGAGCGCTTATCAACTAATTCATCCCTCTGGTCGCACACCTCTATCACCCCTCTTCGCATCACCTGCACCTTTACTCCCACTGCTCCTGATCGCTGGCGCCAAGATGAGCTGAACTGACCTGGCAGCCCGTAGTGCCAACGAACATCATCAATCTTTCAATCCTTCACTCAACCTTCCTTTCATCGCGCACCTTGACGGTTGCGCCCTCGGATGGATTCAAAGGATTACTCCTCATTCACACCTATCGTTTCAGCTCGACACTCACATTCTTGTTTCGGCCACCAATAGTCATCATCAGCATAACGAGGTTCCGGTAACCTGACCAACGAGCTGGACTCGATAACGACTCAACACACGCGATCATCGACAACATGGCTCAAACTATGTTCCTGCCCCCTCCTGCCTGCCCTGCTTATACTCCTTCATCGCCCGACCCGACCCCTCTTCGCCTCCTAGCTTTCTCCGTGGCAGAGGCTGCGCTTCAGCCGGATCCGAACTCGCCATCTTTCGGGACGTCAATGACCATGACGCCACAGCCACGCGAGATCAATTTAAGAAGTGACTCGTGGGTTTGTGAAGGCAATGAAGGCGATTGGCGTGTGGCTTCGAGCGAAAACCATGCCACACACAGTATGGCGAAGAGGGGTAGGCCGTTGTGGGATATGGCGGAGCGCGCCAAGGAGCGAAAGGAGCGGGAGAAAGGTGAGTGCAGACCCCAAAAATCGTCCAGCTTGCACTGACAGCCTTCAGCCTTGCCAGTCGTCACCGATTCTCCTTTGCCTCCGAGCCCACCCATCTCTCCCGCAGGCTACAATTTCATCCTGCCTGCCAACTCGTCCATCGCCGCGTCTCTGGCTGCCACTTCATGGCGCGCCTCGCCTCCGTCACTCAACTTCTCCAAGCAGCTCCCATTGTATACCCGTTCCGCCGAACCTTCTCCCGTGAGCTCCACCTTCTCGACCTTGAATCAATCTCTTCCGCCACCAGAATTTGTGCCTCGCCTTTCGGCGCGAGAATTCTCGGCACAGTCGCATGACCTTTCTGCCGCGACCAAGCAGCACCAGCGTGCCAAATCCGACGTCAGATCACCCCACATCGGCAACTCCCCGTCCCAGCTGCTGCGCTCGCAGGTCAAGGTCAAGGTCTCTTCCCGTCACAAGCCGACACCGCCGAGCCTCAAGCAGATTCAGGCGAAGATGTCGAGGACCCACGGTCTTGGGGCATCCGTCGGTGCTGTTCCCCTGCCGCGAGCCGAGCCTACCACTCGCACGGCTAGTGAAGACTCCATCGAAATCCTCAAGACCCCGACCGACGAGAAGACAAGGACTGAGGCTCGCATTAGCCTTCAGAGCATCCCCAGTCGTCGCCCGCCGACGCCGCCCAGCCCGTCCATGAAAGAGAGTCGCCTCGCCCCGTTCTTGCGTCAGAGGACGAATGGGCGTCTCGCCGGCGCGAGGCCGGTCTCGCTTGGATCTGTTGCCACTCCGAAGGTGTCATCTGTCGCGAATGACGTCAAGCCGATGCTCAGAATCAATCCGCCATCCTTGACAATCCGCCCCTCTCTTCCCCGCCCAACTGCAACGGTCACCCCGACTCGCGCCAGCTTCTCCTTCAGGGCGGCTACGGCTTCCCCTACCGATTCGCGGTTCAACCTCACTGTCTCGATTCCACCTTCTCGCAGCTCTCCTCTGTCCACTTCTCCCGCCTCGCCAACCGGCAGTGTGCGCTCATTCCGCTCGACCTCCACCGCTAGTCCGACCCTTAGCGTACCTATCATCACGTGCACCCCTGCACCCGTCAAGGTGGTAAAGAATGGTGTGGAGCACGATACGGACGAGGAGGAGGGTGACGTGGTGGTATTTGACAGCGAGATGGAGGACTCCAAGGACCGCGACGAGAGGGAGAAAAGGGGCAAGGAGATGAGGGATCGCTTGATGCTTCGCCGCCGCTCGGAATAGACGTTCGTGCGAGATTGTAAGTAGACGGACACTGTTTACGTGACGCGACTTCATGTGATGTCACAAGGACCGAGAGGTATATATGCCGTAGGTTGGCCTTAATGCACTCGACGATGCAAACGGGGTTATTCATTTGATGAGTTGTATATTTCGTAGTAATGAACACACCAGGCAAATGCGGGGCTCGGCACCAAGATTTGCTTCCGCTAGCTCCATCTTCTCATACACCACTTCGTCTGCTATGTCCTTTACATCCCCATTACTCCATCAACATAGCTAAATCAAGCCTCATAATTTGTACAGGATGCCTACACTATCACATCGACAACGTGCGCTGAAAACAATCGAATCCCAACTAGCCAAACTTGCCTTCGCACCACGCACAAAGTCGACCCGCCGTCTCATCAATTTCCAACTCTGTCTTCGTCGCAATTCGCCCTTTGTCGGTATAGGAAGCGTCCCAAGATGTCCCAAAAGGCTCGCTACGCATCCAGCGTTGAATGCCTGCTGTCCTCATCCTCGCGCAAGTTCAAATCCCCCTTCCGCAGGAGCCAGCATGAATTCCTTCGACTTGTTCAACGCTTTGGCCACGATATCAACTCCCAAGCTCAATCCAAGAGGAAACAAACCATTGCAAAGGATCAGCTAGCTCTGTTCATCTATCGCCTAGCCCGTGGGCACGAGGTACGCGCTGTTTCGCGCCTATTTCGGCGTCTCAGGTTCGTTTTCCTTCCGCTATGCGCCCTGCTGATTTTGGAAGTAGCTGGGACCGTTGAACGTTGGACCGATGACTGTATCCAAGCCATCATCCGACGTCTGTCTTCCCACGTTTGCTGGCCTATGGTCAACGAGCGCTACGACCTCAAACGCCCCATCAAGTCTCGTCATGCGCTACCCAACTGCGTCGGTTTCATAGATGGCTCCCATGTCAACCTCGAACATACTCCCACTCGGCCTACAAAGACGGCTGGATCCTTCCACAGTCGCAAGGAACGCTACGGCTTCAACATTGTAGCCGGTGTGGAAGATATGAAGCGTATTTGCTACCTGCGTTGGGGCTTCAGCGCATCCGCCAGCGACAAGCGTGTTCAGAGGTCAATGCGACTCCATACCGATCCAGACAATTACTTTACGTCCTAGGAGACTCAGGCTTCACCTGTACACGCCACATCATCGCTGTTTACTCGTCTAAGGGGAGAGGTAGACCTGCAGGGGAGACCGATGAGTACAAGCTCGATTTGAGCGCGGTGATCTTGTAGGCCTATTAGAATAGTAACGCAGCTACACCGCGCGTCAAGATCGAGCAAGCATTTGGCATACTTAAAGCTCGCTGGTCTAGCCTCCGCTACCTCCGCTTGAAAGTCAAGTCGCTCAAAGACGAAGCTCGAGCTCATGGGTTCATCCAAGCGGCTTGCATCCCCCATAACATCCTGATATCCACATGGCTTGGCGTCTTGAGTGAGGAAGAGGTTGAGAAGATCATGCAGATGGAGGCTAGGATACGAAGGAGGCGTTGTATCAAGCGGCAAGACAAAGTAGACATCATGGAGTCGCATCGGCAAAGGGCGAGGTTGGTGGATGAAATGCTAGAGCTAGAGGAAGACGAGGTCAATGTCGACCAACGGATGTTGTACGGCAATGTACGCACTGCTCTCATATGCTGTCCATCAGCTCCGCAGCCTTCCTCAACGCCTCAGCCCAAGACAAGCTTGGATCGTCTGTTCTCAACATGTCCGCAGCACCCATTTTCTCCCCAAAGCTGGCAGTCTCCGCCTTCCTCTTCTTCACTTGCAGTAGCTCCTCCCTGTAGCGCGCCTGCTGCTTCATGTCCGCCTCCTTCTCCTCCCTCCAAGCTTGTTCGCTGCCAATAAAGTCGCTGCCAGACATGGAAACCGACTCATCAGCACTGCTTGCATCCTTCACGTAAGTATCTGACAATCTGTCCATCAGCTGCAGCCTCATTTACACCGTAGCGACGCACTCTGAAGCCTGTCAGAGATAGAAAGAGTGTTGAGTCCGGCCGAGGCCGATGCATTGAGTGCTGGGGTTGGCATTCGAGCCTCAACATCGATCATCTCCTCTTCCCTGTCCTCTAGCTCGGATGCCGTTGGAGATGGGCTTGCAGACAGTCTATGAGCACGCCGTCCAACCGATGCGGTGTGCGTGGAAGCTGCAGGGGAAGCATGAATGCGCTGGGTATTGAGCAAGGCGGCAAGGGTTGGGTTGTAGCATTGACTCGAGTCCGCCCTTAAGGAAGCTGTGCCGCCGTCCTTGTAAGTCCGCGGAGAGGGACAATGACGCTCGCGCATCCACGCCTAAAACTCCTTGGCCACCTGGAATTGTCTCTTGCCCTTCACACCAAACTTGAAGGCTTCAAAGTTTTTCCCTGAGCCTAGCCAATCGATAAGGAGAGAGAGAGACGAAGGAAGGTCCGCGGGTTGCGTCGTTGAACCAGTCCCGCGGACCAGCAACGGCCTCAATCAGGTCCTCAGTAGCCCTTTTGGCCATCCGACGCCGATTGGCAGGCCTGGTAGCGGCTTGAGACGAAGCAGGACGAGGTATAGTGAGACGAATGGGTGATGGAGAAGGGGTGTGTTGAGCGATGGCGGAAGGGGGCTCTGCTGCAAGGATAACATGATGCGGACTAGGGAATGTGGTCTCTGCGCATCGAATGGCGGTGCTTCAAAGCTCCAGCCTAAAAAATGAGTCAAGCAGATATAGTCTCAATTGAAACGTTGACAACGCACAATGGCGTCAAAGTTCGTCAATACCTACTCGCCGTCGATCCCTGACATTCCGAGTGACATCCATCTGCATACACCGCCTGAACAGTACGATTTCAACTTTGTCTTTCCCGTTTTCAAAAACATCAGGTCCAACCGAGTAGAGCTTCGGCCCTTTGTCGTGAGCTCTTTCCCGTCACCATCTAAAGGTAATTCCCACACTGATATAGGGCCACCCCTTCAGCCCTCTCTGCATGCACAATCGCTATGGGGAGGTATCAAAGACCACCGACCAGAGATCACTCGCTGGCTAGCGAGCCTCGATTCGCTCGAGGACATCCTAGTCTGGCACGAGAAGACATTCCACCGCAATCCAGTGGGTATTCACACATGCCTTGGCTCGAATTCTAGGATCAAGTTTTGGCTGATCGGCATGTAGAACTTTCTGTACCATGCAATCTACACTGGCCCGACCGGTCCCGATCCCGTACCGACCGAGACGAGCGAGTACGAGTTCGCCGGTGTGATGGGGATGAATAATGCCTCAGAGGAGGATCTCGTCGCCGAGCCCGGGTGGATCATCATCCTGCCAAAGTTCCAGGTATCTCCTCGCCCTCCACAAGCTATGTTTGTGTGCTCATGGGTGGACGACGAAGCGGACCCATGTCTTGACCCACGCCGCGGGGACGCTCATGCATCGCTTCCTGGACGACCCGTCTCAAGGCGGCCTGGGATTACGACGGTGCCAATGGCAGACCAATTCGCTCAATATGAAATCACAACCTGCGGCTAAGAGGTTGGGGTACGTGCATGAGGGGAATCTCCGAGCGCAGCGGGTGCTTGCGAAGGGGAGGGAAGGGGCTCGCAGTGAGTGGCTCTATGAATTTCAGCAAATCAATCTGATGTTCCGTGCCGTGCGATAGAGGGCAGGAAAGGGGAGAAGGAGGAGCTGATGGGTAGAGATACGTGGATCGGGTCGGTGATTTGGGAAGAGTGGGAGAGTGGGATCAGGGAGCATATGGATGGGCTCATGGCACGCCGCTGAAGCTGCAGAATTTCGTACTCTTCATAGGAGCAGGAATAATGCTGCCATCTCGGGCTGTCGGCGATGGCATATTTTTCCTATCGTTGTCGATCTTTGTTCGTAGCTCTGGCTGTTCCTCTTCACTAGACTTCGTCTCGAGTCGAACTACTTTCAGGATCCCTTGGCTAAAATCATGCGGTGGAAAAGTCAAACCGTCGATGAACCGATGCCAGCCTTTCTTAACAACTTACAACCCTTCCCCCGCACTCACCCCAACGAAAGATTACGACTTCAATTTCGTTTTCCCGTTCAAAAGTCCTGCGATCCGACCGCGTAGAGCTCAAACCAGTCGTCGTGGATCCTTCACGCCTTTCCAATAACCGCGCTCACTATTGGACGGACTTAGCCGAGTCTACATGCGCAAGCTATATGGGATGGAGTCCGAGCCAATCTTGAGCTGCTAAAAGACATCCCTCAGTCGTAGTCGAGTTATGACGATGTCCTTGCAGCCTACGAGGAGGTCCGGCAGAGCCCAGTGCGTATTCAATACCCCTATGGCTCTCCTGATGCGACTGACAGATGTCTGCTCAGAACTTCCTGATCTATGCTATCTTCACCGGTCCTCTTGGTCCGGACGCACCAGAAGTCCCATCGCATGATATACGTTCGCTGGGCAGATCGGTCTGGCAAGCGCTTTGAATCAATTATTTTGATCGAGATAGCGGCCGTCATCGTTCTCCTTGCTTTCCAGGTCCGGACCATCTTCCGTTGTACATCGAGTAAGAGACTCATGTCCAGACACATGCGACAGGTACACTCCTGCATGGACTCGACAAGCTCCGGTGGTCTAGGCTTACGACGATGCAACTGGGATGCCAACTCGCTAAATGTGGGGAGCAACCGCCGCGATCAGGATGGGCTCCACCTATGAGGGGGTGACGAGGTACTCTGCGGTGCTCTTACCGAGAAAAAAGGGGGCTCGAGGTGAGCGGAGACCTTTGAACATACAGGCAGCCAGCTGAGACGCGGGATTTAGAGGGCCGGCCGGGTGATCAAGAAGAATTGAGGGGGGAGGGATGAATGGACAGCCTCTGTCAATCTGGGACGAATGGAACATGGCGTGCGGTATTTGTAGATAAGCTGATGGCAAGACAATGAAATGCTGTGGTCTCGCGCATGCATGCATATCTACGGAATCGACCGACATCAATCGCATCTATCTAATCGAGCCGACAACATCGCCACTTGATTTTTGCGATTGCACCCTCCACTTTGGATGTTTCCCTCCCGCATTATAAACCATCTTTTGCGTTTTCAAATCGACTCCTTGAGGTTATATCATCACGGCGCAAAGAGCAGCATTGGACGGACCGTCATTCACTCAATTGTCACACTCTTCCTCCCATGTTGCCCCTTCGAGCTACGGTTCGATCTGTAGCCCGACGGCGATGTCGGCCGACCAGTCTCGTGAGCACCCCATCGCTATCGTCCACCGCTGTCTCCTCACCAAGGCGGATATTGGAGAGCTCGGTAGCCTTGAGTCCTCTGGGAGCTGGTTCCAGGAATTCCTCCCGAAGCTTACATACCACATCGAGATCGCTCAAGGACAAGCGATGGGTCAATTCTGCTGGCGAAGAGGTGAAGCAGCCCACCGACGGACAGCAGGAATCAGAAGAGCCCGAGGAGCGAGATCAGGAGGCCGAATCATCCAGAGCAGCTGAGGAGAGAGCGAAGGCCCTAGCCCAGAAAGCTCAGGAATCATCATCGACCGTCAAAGCTTCGTCTTCCTCTTCATCCTCAGCTCCGCCTTCGTCTAGCGCTCCCTCTTCGCCATCTTCACCATCGGACTCGTCTCCTCCCGACCCTCCGCCGAGCAGTATTGGTCGAGAAATCGCCAAAGTCTCCATACCCGATGTTTACCCTCAAGTACTCGCTCTCCCTATTACCCATCGACCACTATTCCCAACCTTCTACAAAGCCGTCACAATCACCTCCCCGCCTGTCATCAAGGCCATACGAGAACTACTAGCACACGGACAACCCTACATCGGAGCGTTCCTCTTCAAAGATGCAGAGTCGGACGCCGATGTCATTACCTCGCTCGATCAGGTTCACCCGGTCGGCGTATTCGCGCAGATCACCAGCTCCTTCGAGTCATCGCACAAGAAGAAAGGCGAGAAGGAGGATGCGGGGCAGAAGGCGTTGACGGTGGTGCTGTACCCACACCGACGGATATGGATCGATGAGTTGGTAAGGAGTGCGCTCGGACCCGAATCGGTGCCGATCGCGAGGGTCATTGAGGAGGTCGTCAAGGACGAGCTGGATGAGAGCGAGGTTTCGAGCTTTGAGAAGGATGAGCCGAGCACCGCTAGCGTGAAGGAGGAGCTGGGAAGGATGTCCGGGGCAGATGCGGAGACGACACGGCCAGGTGGGTATCCGCAGGCAACCAGCGGTATGATCTGACAAGCTTTAGGATCGCTTATACCGCCTGAGCAGAGTCGACCCATGTCCCAGGTCGGATTCCTATACGGGCTACTTCCCGAAGTCTCCCTCACCAATGTGTCGAACTTCAAACTCGATCCGTATCGGAAGGACTCGCAGATGATCCGAGCGTTGATGAGCGAGCTCATCTCGGCGTTCAAGGATTTGGCGCAGCTGCAGCCGATCTTCCGCGAGCAGAGTAAGTCTTTCCCGCCTAGTAAGTGGTAGCGGTACTGACGATTCTTGCGCAGTTGCGAGCTTCACCATGTCCCACAGCACCTCGAACGTCTTCGACGAGCCTGAGCGTCTCGCAGATTTCGCCGCCGCCGTCTCCACAGGCGACGCCGTCGACCTCCAATCCCTTCTAGAGTCAGCTTCCATCGAGGATCGTCTGCAAAAAGCGTTGCTGGTTCTGAAGAAGGAGCTCATCAATGCTCAGCTTCAGCAAAAGATCAGTCGCGACGTGGAGAGCAAGATACAAAAACGCCAGCGAGAGTACTACCTCATGGAGCAGCTGAAAGGGATCAAGAAGGAGCTTGGGATGGAGAGCGATGGTAAGGACAAGCTCGTTGAGCGGTTCAGGGAGAAGGCATCGAAGCTGGCTATGCCGGAGGGAGTGCGGAAGGTGTTCGATGAGGAGATGGGGAAGCTTATGGGTCTGGAGCCGGTCTCGAGCGAGTTCAAGTGAGGCTATCACCTCCTGGATCGGCTTTATACTGATAGGTACCGAAGCGTGACCCGGAATTACCTTGACTGGCTCACTCAGGTGCCGTGGGGTGTTCACTCGCCCGAGAACTTCGATATCGATCACGCGAGCAAAGTACTAGAAGAGGATCATTATGGATTGAAGGACGTCAAGGATCGAATCCTTGAATTCTTGGCGGTTGGCAAATTGCGGGGGACCGTGGAGGGGAAGATTATCTGCCTCGTCGGCCCCCCGGGTGTGGGGAAGACTAGTATCGGAAAGTCGATCGCGCGAGCGCTAGGCCGACAGTTCTTCCGGTTCATTCATTTCGTTCGTCACTCGCATCTACTGACGTGCGCCCAGGTTCTCGGTTGGTGGCTTGGGTGATGTTGCCGAGATCAAAGGTCATCGGAGAACATATATCGGGTCAGATGCTTCCCCACACACAGCGGTTCCATTGCTGACTTCGCGCAGAGCTATGCCAGGGAAACCTATACAGGCGCTGAAGAAGGTCGCAACTGAGAATCCGCTCATCCTGATTGACGAGGTTGACAAGATCTCCCCTGGACGAGGACATAATGGTGATCCATCAAGCGCATTGCTGGAGATGCTGGACCCGGAGCAGAATTCGTCGTTCTTGGACCACTAGTACGGCTGTAGTCCGGTCGTGAGGCACGATGGGCTGATCCTTTCCAGCATGGACGTTCCTGTCGACCTTTCAAGGGTCCTTTTCGTTTGCACCGGTACGTCATGCTTATCTGTGGCCCAATGTAAAGCTGACTTGCCTTCCAGCCAATGTGCTAGATACTATCCCCGCACCATTGCTCGACCGAATGGAAGTTCTTGAAGTCAGCGGATACGTTTCAGCGGAGAAGATGAATATCGCCGACCGATACCTCTCGCCCCAAGCGAAGGAAGCTTCCGGATTGAAGGACGTCGACATCAACCTGGAGCCTGGAGCGATCGAGTCTTTGATCCGATACTACTGTCGTGAGAGCGGAGTGCGAAACCTGAAAAAGCATATCGACAAAGTCAGTAGTATGGCTTGATGTTCAGGTGGCTGATATTGTTCAGATCTACCGAAAAGCCGCGTTCAAGATAGTCACCGATCTCGGCGAGTCCGGCCTTCCCGAGCCTGATGCCCCAACTTCCGCCAACAGCGACGATGTGCGCAGAATCGATAGTGTCGAGGGGGACGTGAAGCCCGCATCAGAGCATCTGCCTGGAGATGCCTCGCCTCAACCTGGCGACGCGGATGCACAGACAACGGTGACCACAACTCCGAGGAAGCCATTGAAGGTGCCAGCTGGGATTCACATCAATGTCACTCAGGAGACTCTGCGAGACTACGTTGGACCGTGAGTACAGGCAGATCGGGACGCTCTATGCTGATATTCGGTGCAGCGCGATTTACCACAGGGACCGATTATACACCAAAGCACCTCCGGCAGGAGTCAGTACCGGCTTAGGGTATCTGGGTAATGGGTCTGGCGCAGTCATGCCGATTGAGGTCACTGTGCGTCTTCTGTATCATATTGCAGCAACTTGTACTGATCATGGCTACCACAGTCAATGCCTGGCAAGGGCGGTCTACAGCTGACCGGCAAGCTCGGCGAGGTCATCCGCGAGTCCGCTCAGATCGCTTTGAGTTGGGTCAAGTCGAATGCTTTCCTCCTTGGTGTGACGAAGTCCGAGGCCGAGATCATCCTAAATGACCGGGATCTGCATCTGCATATGTGAGTGGTATTGGCCCCGGTGGTCATGCGGGCTGGCAGCGCAGACGCTGATTTACGGGTAGGCCTGAAGGCGCGATCGGAAAGGAAGGACCGAGCGCCGGCACTGCCATCCTGACGGCTTTGGTCTCCTTGTTTACGAAGACCAAGGTGGACCCTGACGTGGCTATGACTGGGGAGATCTCGTTGTTGGGTCAGGTGTTACCCGTCGGAGGTTTGAAGGAGAAGATGTGAGCTTGTGGACCTTATACGAAGATCCGGTCGGCTGACTCGATTCCTCTAGCCTGGCAGCACATCGAGCAGGGATCAAGAGTCAGCCTTTTTACTTCCTTCCTAGACAAGTTCTGACGTGTCTCTCAGAGCTCATCGTGCCTAGCGCCTGCCGATCCGACATCGACGAGAATGTCCCGGCCAGTGTGAAAGAGGGTATCGAATTTGTCTTTGTTGATGAGGTCCGACAAGTCCTGCATGAGGTATTCCGGGGATCGGATATCGCGGATCGATGGAGGGAAACGTTACCTGTGGAAAATGCTCCGGAGAGGTTTCTGGCAGCACAATAGATTGTTCGTGGTGCATCTCGTTGTGGTCGCATTGTTGCATTTATGCATGATCACATTCATCGCTCCGAGATCTCTTGATGTCTCGGTGATCTGGTTCATTGCCTCAAGGATTTGCAGACGTTTCGACGTGATATTGCACGCAATGCGAAACGTCTCGAGACCCCTCCTTTGACCGTCCAATCTGTGACACCAGCTCATCTGGAACACACGTTGTCCACCTCGTCCAAGCTGATCACGTCCTACAAAGCCGGATCCTCC